>Ga0255343_1001135_pt1 | contig 37018 bp, 27 predicted proteins | sample wastewater_treat_4_FD_192413 | JGI IMG/M metagenome (GOLD analysis project Ga0255343, IMG submission 192413) | Wastewater microbial communities from Lulu Island WWTP, Vancouver, Canada - plant16 | ecosystem: Engineered > WWTP > Wastewater > Unclassified | place: Canada: Vancouver, British... | reverse complement strand
TTGCTCAACAATTGTTTTTCGCAGTAATTCTTTTGTGCTCATTTCTAATATCCTGTTCATAGTTCCTAATCTTAATTAGGACATTTCTACTTTGCTACTTTAGGACATTATCATTTTGCCCTGACACAATTTTTTTCTTTTGACCGGGTTTAAAGATATCTTTAATACTGAACTTTTTTTCTGACATTTCTTTCCTCTCTTAACGGCTAATTCTTCTTGATAGAAGATTTGATTGGCTATGAGCTGCCAATTTATTTTTCGACATTATACCAATATTGTCATGAGTATTCAATCAAACGCGAAAACTAAAAAATATTAAAAATAATTCGAGAAATTGACTTCTCCCTATAGATTTGCTATAATCGGCGTGGTAAAAAACCAAGTTAGATTGAGGTTCAATGACAAAGATTGAGATAAAAGATTTACATGTCAATGTTGGCGATAAAGAAATATTAAAAGGTTTTAATCTTACTGTTAATGGTGGTGAAGTACACGCATTAATGGGGCCCAATGGTACGGGTAAATCCACCTTGGCTTACGCCCTTATGGGGCATCCTCGCTATAACATTGTTAAAGGCGATATTTTACTTGATGGCGAGAGCATTTTAGAAATGTCGGTAGATGAGCGTTCCCGCAATGGCATGTTTTTGGCTTTTCAATACCCTGTAGCCATCCCTGGTGTAACCCTGGCTAATTTTTTACGCGTTGCGTTGAATGCCAAAGCAAAGGCACATAATCCTGATGATAAAGGCATCAGTCTGGTGAATTTCAGACGCTTATTACGGTCAAAAATGGATATGCTCAAAATGGATTATGCGTTTGGAGCGCGGTATCTTAACGATGGTTTTTCGGGTGGCGAGAAAAAACGCGCTGAAGTCTTGCAGATGGCTATGCTTGAACCACGCATCGCTATTCTGGATGAGACGGATTCCGGCCTTGACATCGATGCGTTGCGCATTGTTGCTGATGGCGTACACGCGCTAAAATCAAGTGAATTGGGCGTGATACTGATTACCCATTATCAACGCATGTTAGAGTATATGAACCCTGATTTTGTGCATATTATGTATGCCGGCTCAATCGTTGAGTCAGGTGGGGCTGAATTGGCTCTCAAATTAGAAGCTCAAGGCTATGATTGGATTCGTGAAAAATATCCTGATACCCGCAACTCTGGGCAAGCATAGAACAGGATAGAAATGAGTGATCAAAACAAGCAAAGCTTCTTAAACCAATTTGGAGCTGATTATCAATACGGTTTTAGTGACCCGGACATTGCCAGTTTTCGGGCTGAAAAAGGGTTGACCCGCGATATCGTGCGGCAAATTTCAGCTTTCAAAGAAGAGCCAGAATGGATGCTGAACTTGCGCTTAAAAGCCTATGATCACTATATCAAACGTCCTATGCCTGGATGGGGCCCCGATATCAGCGATTTAGATTTAGACAATATATACTATTATGTACGTCCACCTGAAATAAACCAAAGATCATGGGATGACGTGCCTGATACCATTAAAAACACTTTTGACAAATTGGGTATTCCTGAAGCGGAACAAAAATTTCTGGCTGGTGTTGGCGCGCAGTATGATTCCGAAATGGTCTACCATAGCATTCAAGAGAATCTTGAAAAACAGGGTGTTATCTTCTTGAGTATTGAGAATGGACTTAAAGAATACCCCGATCTTTTCAGGGAACATTTTGGGAAAGTTGTACCTATTCAGGATAATAAATTCAGCGCCTTAAATACCGCCGTTTGGTCTGGTGGTTCTTTTGTTTACGTTCCAAAAGGCGTAAAAGTTGACTTACCGCTTCAGGCTTATTTTCGCTTGAACAATCCTAATTTAGGCCAGTTTGAACGCACCCTGATTATTGCTGATGAAGGTTCCCAGGTTCATTATGTGGAAGGTTGTACAGCACCGACCTATACTGAGGATTCTTTCCACAGCGGTGTGATTGAAATCATTGTGAAAAAGAATGCCCGTGTGCGTTATTCAACCATCCAAAACTGGTCAACCAACGTTTATAACCTGGTGACTCAACGCGCGGCTGTTTATGAGAACGGCACGATGGAATGGGTGGATGCAAATCTTGGCTCTAAAGTGACCATGAAGTATCCAAGCTGTTATCTTTATGGCGAAGGCGCGCATGGTGAGATGCTTTCTGTCGCGTTTGCAGGTCCAGAGCAAATTCAAGATGCAGGCTCTAAGATGATTCACTTCGCATCAAATACCAGTAGTAAAATTACCTCAAAATCGATTTCGCGCGGTAATGGACGCTCCTCCTATCGGGGTTTGGTGCGAGTGGCAAACGGGCTCGAAAAAATCAATTCCAATGTTGTTTGTGATGCATTGTTGCTTGACCCTGAATCTGCCTCGGACACCTATCCAACGATTGATATTCGCTCGGATGATGTTAACATTGGACATGAAGCCTCGGTTAGCCGAATTGGCGAAGAGCAATTGTTTTATCTTAACAGTCGCGGTCTAACTGATGAAGAAGCCACAACAATGATTGTTTCAGGCTTTATTGAGCCGCTTGTAAAAGAATTGCCGATGGAATACGCGATCGAAATGAATCGCCTTATTCAACTACAAATGATCGGTTCGGTGGGATAGGTCATGAAGAATATCGACAACACAAAACGAACGATTATGAAGAATTTGCATTGGCCTGAGCATTGGCAAGCAGATGTGCAGCGTGCTTCCGCCTGGGAAACCGCGCAGTCGATGACTTTTCCAGAACGAAAGAATGAAGACTGGAAATGGATTAATTTTGAGTATCTTGATCTGGATACGCTAAACGTTGAAAAACCTCTTATTACAGTACTATCCAGGACTAATCATGGAATTAGTGTACTTAGGGCTGATAGTAAGGAAAATTTACTGATTAAGCCAGATGTGGATACTTATAGTGCTTTAAACGCCGCACTAAGTGAAGAGCTTTGCACTATTCACATCCCCAAAAACGGACAAGAATTAGATACAATTCATGTTACGGTTAAGTTTAATGCGCGTAATACAGTAGCAAATACCCGCGCAATTATTCAGCTTGAAAAACACGCTCAGGCAAAAGTCATTCTTGAATTGCAAACTGATACGTATAAAGACTTGCAGGCTTTGCTGAACTTCCAACTTGAAATCAGATTAGATGAAGGTGCCAGACTGGAGCTGATGGAGGTGCAGAATCTGGGAGAGCATGTTTCATACATAAGTCGAGAATATGCTCATGTTCATCGCGACGCACATCTTAATTGGACTTATGTCGGCTTAGGATCCCGAGTAGCAAAAAGCTTTATCACAGTTGATTTACTTGGTAAAGGGGCTGAAACGCTCATGAATGGCGTTTATTTTAGTGGCAGTGGCCAAGTCATCGATTTGGATACGCAACAAAATCATCTTGCAGCGCAAGCACACAGTGACCTTTTGTACAAGGGTGCTGCCATTGGAAATGGAAAAGCAATATGGGAAGGTATGATTTATGTCGACCATATTGCTCAGCAAACAGATTCATATCAGAGCAATAGAAACCTCATCCTGGATCAACGTGCTGAAATTAAAACTATCCCTGGTCTGGAGATTAACGCCAATGATGTGAGTTGTTCGCATGGCGCGACTGTGGGCAGGTTGAATGATGATGAGCTGTTTTACTCACAAAGTCGAGGGATTCCTGTCAGGGAAGCTGAAAAATTGATTCTTGAAGGATTCTTTGAAGATGTACTCAAGAAATCAGGCGATGAAGAAATGACCAACAGGCTTATTGAACAGATTTTTGAAAAATACGATCGTAATCATCAATAGTTATTAGAAAAGAAAGGACGGGAAAATGTTAAGAACAGCTAACTTTATGCGACCACCGGAAGATGAACAAAACTATTCACTCGGTGATCGAGTAGAAGTCAATTGCGACCACGAAGACAAAGACGGTCAGCGTATCAGAGGTTGGGTGAGGGGAACTGTGGTGCAGATAGAGAACAAACTCATTGCGGTGCAGTTTAAGGACAAAGTATTTCTAACAGATGGATGGATGGTTCCGGACCACATCCTGTGGTTCCCCTCCGATTCAGAAAACGTGCGGCCATGGGTTTCGCCCCAAAGCCGCGCACGTAGAAATGACTAAACTCAGTTGTTTGGCACGCGTTATTAATCAGTTTTTGAAAACTCAGCCACAATTCGGATAATGTCGAAACCCTCCGCGAATGGTCGCTCAGCCAAAGCACCATGACGAATAGCGGTGGCTCGCATAATTTCAGGGGAAAAATAATAGCGGTCTTTGTAAGTTTTGTACTCTGCAAGGGCGGCTATTTTTTTATTTAAATCATCTTCAGAAACTTCTGCTAAAAAGTGTGGGAAAAAGCCATAAGATGAACGCAAAACGTCAAAACCAAGCACTGTTGTGCCACGAAAGGCGCGCATAGCTTCTTGGGTCACAATTTGGTGGTCCTGGTGCAGGTCTTGAGAAGTGTGCACAAAAACGATTTCGGGTTGGTGCGCTTTGCGTAAAGCAATCATTTTCTCAAGAATTTCTTGACGGGCATCGGGGAAACGGCGTGTTTCAAATGTGCCGAGTTCAAACTGATTATCGTTTAAGCCCAAGGTGTGCATGCTGTTGGTGTGTTCGATAACGAGGTTTTGAAGCGCAGGATTCTTTTGGTTATCAGAGAAAGTGTAGCAATAGATATCTGCTTTGCCATTCATACCAGCTAAAAATGCGCCACAACCTAATTCAATATCATCAGGGTGCGCGCCCATAAAGAGCAGCGATTTTCCATAAAATGTCATATTGTTCATTTTAGATTTTCCTTATTATTTCGTAGCCAAAAAACCACCAACGACTTTGGTCATAACCAAAACGCCATTTTTATCGAGACGCTTTTGAGCAACTTGCTGGATGGCTTTCATAAGCGATTCAAATTCTTCATGCGTATTAAAGAGCGAGTTCCAGAGTTTGCGGTCTTCAGACATTGAAGCGCGGGTGTAAACCATAAAGGGCTCAACACTATTGAATGTGAGGGGGTTTTCAAAGATGTGTTGCTCGGTTTTGCTGAACAGTGCTTGCATGGTGGGGTAGATTTGTGATTCATAGCGCGAGCTGCCAGGCATGGGTGGGATGGCTTTGCCCGTGGCTTCTTTGATAATGTCGTAAAAAAGCTGTTTATTGCTTGGCATAGGGCCAGTGGTGAAGAGACGCCCACCGGGTTTTAGCACGCGGTGCATTTCTGAAAGGGTCCAAGGGATGTTTTGCGCGTAGTAAATGGCAAAGCATGCTGATACCAAATCGTACTGGTCGCTTGCCATGAGAAAAGGCAGGTTGAAATCCATGAGTTGGAACTTGATTGCGTTATTGGTTTGTTTATTTTTCTCAATCGCTTCGCTCAGCAAATCGCGCGAGACGTCTGTGCCGGTAATATCGGCATTGCCATTCAGGTAATGGAAATAAGAAAAACATTGTTTACCTGCGCCACAGCCAATATCTAAAATTTTGTTTCCATCTTGAAGATTAAGCACTTCAAGCATCCACGTGTCAATATCGCGACTACCAAATTGCTCATGGATGTTGATGCGTTTGGCGAGGTCGTCAGTTGTTTCTTCAAAATCAATTTTCATAAGGTGTCCTAATCTATTGTTATTGTTTAAGTATAAATCAGCAAATGACATCGTCAAGGCTGGGTTTCATAGAGCTGTTGAATCTGCTCTGCAAGCGCATAGCCGAAATGTTCGATGCTGGCTGCGATTGATTCAAAGGTCGCTGTTCCATTCTCATCTGGCGTGCCGGCAATGATAACAATCCAGGTTTTGCCTTTGTAACTCAATAGTCCATGGTCAGCAACAACGGTCGGACCGGTCATTGTGCCACGTTTATTTGCAAATGTCGCGCCAGACAAGGTGCCTGGTATCACACCCAGGTATTTGCTGTCATTCTCTGTTTGTACCAACATTAAGTCTAACAGGTAATCATTCATCTCGGCTGGTAGGAAATGCTGATGATGGATACCCTCCAATGCGGTTGCGAGGTCATTGCAGGTGCTTAGGCGAGGATGATAGGTTGTATTGGGTATGTCCCAGGAAATCAAAGTGTTTCTCAGTCGGTTATCACCGCGCGCAAAGTATTCAAGAGCTTGCGAGGCTTCCTCCTCACTGAGAATCACCATCGCTTCTAACAATGCCGCGAAATTACGACCTTCGGGGCCAATATTTTTAAGATCTGTGAGGGTTCTGCCCATTTGATGGTTGATATCCAAAACGGCTAATGCTAAGGGAATCTTAATCATCGATGCGGGATTGAAAATCTCATCAGGCTTTACTTCAAGGATAATCTCGCCACTATTAAGGTCTTTTAGAAGAATATGCCAGTCAACATCAGAATCCAAAGTGCTTGATAAAAGTGAGACATCTATTTTAGCTGTTACAGTAGGTGTTGGGCTTGTTTCTTTGCTGGGACTTACTTCGATTACAGGACTGATCGTATCGGTGGGAGTTCGTGTTTCAATGACGAGAGTTTTTGTACGCGTTACTGTTGGCAGAGATGTCTCCTGAGGAGCTGCTGTTTCAGTTAGAGGGGGATTTTTGGCAGTACACGCGCTTAATAGAATGCTTGCAAAAATAATCAGAAGGAACAGTGGACGAATAGCCTGGTAGCCCGTCATGTTAAAAAGCGAATGTTTCATAGAAAAACCTCTCCTATGATACCGCAAGGAGAGGTTTTTTTCTATACTTCAATTTTATTTAGATACAAACGAGATTTACAAATGCTCCCATTCGCTCATAACGCTTGCTTCAAAGTTCTCTACATGCAAAAGATCATGCGCTTTCTGTCCGCCGGGTTCGCCCAGGAAGTCTTTATAAAGTGCAATGACTTCGGGGTTCTCATGCGACTTGCGCAGTTTATCTTCGCGGTCAAGTTTGTAGAGTGATTCCATGCGTTTTTGGAGCACAACATCGCGATCTTTAGCGTAGGGTTGTCCGCCGCCATTGATACAACCACCGGGGCAAGCCATGATTTCAATGACGTCAAAGACTTCTTCGCCAGAAACGACTTTGTCCAAAATCTTGCGGGCGTTACCTAAACCAGAAACTGCGGCAACTCGAATCTTGCGGTCTCCAAGGTCAACGACAGCTTCGTGAGCGCTATCAAGACCGCGCAGGGCAACGAAGTCAACGTTTTCGAGGGTTTCTTTGGTAACGAGTTCGTAAACACTACGCAGGGCGGCTTCAAGCACACCACCTGTGGCACCGAAGATAACACCAGCACCAGTTGATACGCCAAGGGGTGAGTCGAAGTCTTCTTCTTCAATGTAACGTAAGTCAACAGAGCCTTCTTTGAGGATCTTGGCAAGTTCGCGAGTGGTTAAGGAGTAGTCAACATCGCGGATGCCATAGCTTTCCTGGTTTGGCAGTGAGGCTTCGTATTTCTTGGCGATACAGGGCATAATGCTAACCACAACGATATTTTTCGGATCCCAACCCATCTTTTCGGCATAGTAGCTCTTGATGATGGCACCGGTCATTTGTTGGGGGCTCTTGGTGGTGGAGGGCATGTATTCCAGGCTGGGGTAGTAGTAGCGAATAAAGTTGATCCAGCCAGGGCAACATGAAGTGAGGATGGGCAGGTTTTCATTCTTGGTGACGCGTTCAATGATTTCAGTGCCTTCTTCAATGATGGTCAGGTCAGCACCGAAAGTGGTGTCAAAGACCGCATCAAAACCGAGTTGGCGTAAACCAGCAACCATTTTACCGGTCACAATTTCGCCAGCAGGATAGCCAAATTCTTCACCTAAAGCGACACGAACAGCAGGAGCGACTTGAACGACAACCTTCTTGGTCTCGTCAAAGAGCGCGTTCCAAACCTGGTTGACATAGCTATGGCCGATAAGCGCGCCCGTGGGGCAAACGGTTACACATTGGCCACAGTAAACGCAAGGCGAGTCAACGATTTCGTTTTTCTCAGCTGGTGCAACAATGGTGTTAAAGCCACGACCAAACGCAGTAAGCGCGCCAACGGTTTGGACTTCGTTACACATTGTTTCACAACGGCGGCACATGATACATTTGTCAGGGTCGCGGAAGAGCGCGGCACTGGAATGGTCTTTCTTATGGCGCATGCGTTCGCCATTGGGATATTTGACCTGAACGTCATATTCCCATGCCATCGTTTGAAGTTCGCATTCAGTGGACTTGAGACAAGTCAGGCAGGTGAAGGGGTGGTTTGAGATGATGAGCTCAAGGTTCTTTCTTCGCGCTGAAAGCACACGTTTTGAATTGGTGATAACTTTCATGCCAGGCATCACAGGTGTGGCACAAGCAGGGGCGAGATTACGGCGACCTTCAACTTCAACCACACAAACACGACAGGATGCGACTTGGTTCTTATAATGAAGTTTTTCAAGTTCCAGGTAGCACAAGGTGGGAATCTTGAGGTTCAGCTTCTTAGCCGCATCAAGAATGGTTGATCCAGCTGGTACGGATACTTCTCTACCGTCAATAGTTAAAGTAATCATATATCTTTTCCTTATTTACGAATTACCGCACCAAAGCGACATTTCTCGAGACAATTGCCACACTTGATGCACTTTTCTTGATCGATAACGTGAACTTGCTTGGGCGCGCCAGAGATACAATTCACTGGGCAAGCACGGGCACAAGCAGTACAACCGATACATTTTTCTGGGTTGATCTCATAATGCAGGAGATCAGTACAAACACCCGCAGGACATCGTTTTTCTTCAACATGGGCTTTGTATTCATCCATGAAGTAGCGTAAGGTGCTAAGTACCGGGTTCGGCGCGGTTTGGCCGAGACCACAGAGCGCGGTGTCCTTGACGGTTTCGGCAAGGGATTGCAACTCAACGAGCATTTCCGGGGTACCTTTGCCTTTAGTGATATCAGTGAGAATTTCAAGCATGCGCTTGGTGCCAACACGACAGGGCACACAGCGACCACAGGATTCTTCAACGATGAACTCAAGATAGAAACGGGCGATGTTGACCATACAGTCGCTGTCGGACATAACGATCATACCGCCAGAACCCATCATTGAACCGATTTGGCCAAGGGACTGGAAGTCGATTGGAGTATCCAGGAATTGCTCAGGAATACAACCGCCAGAAGGTCCACCAGATTGGGCAGCTTTGAACTTGCCACCACCACGTACACCACCACCGATTTCGAAAATCAGCTGGCGGAGTGTGGTGCCCATGGGAACTTCAACCAAACCAACGTTGTTGACTTTACCAGCTAAGGCAAAGACCTTAGTGCCTTTGGACTTTTCAGTACCGATATTGGCGAACCATTCGGGACCTTTATCAAAGATGACGGGCACATTCGCCAGGGTTTCAACGTTGTTCACGACAGTAGGCTGTTGCCACAAACCCTTCTCTGCAGGGAAAGGAGGTTTTGTGGTGGGTTCACCGCGGTTGCCCTGGATGGACTGAATGAGAGCGGTTTCTTCGCCGCAAACAAAAGCACCAGCACCAAGGCGAACATCAACGTCAAAGCTGAACTCAGTGCCGAGAATGTTCTTGCCAAGCAAGCCGAGTTCGCGAGCTTCGTCGATGGCAATTTGAAGGCGTTTGACAGCCAGGGGGTATTCAGCGCGGATATAGACATAACCCTGATCAGCGCCAATGCAGTAAGCCGCGATAGCCATACCTTCGATCACAGTGTGGGCGTCGCCTTCCATAATGGAGCGATCCATAAAGGCACCGGGGTCGCCTTCGTCAGCATTACAGATGACGAATTTGCGATCACTTTGGTACATGCGCCCAAATTCCCACTTGCGACCAGCTGAGAAACCAGCACCGCCACGACCACCAAGTCCGGATTGTTTCATGATTTCAATCGCTTCTTCGGGGCTCATTTGGGTGATGACTTTCGCCATAGACTGGTAACCACCAACGCCAATATATTCTTCAATGATTTCAGGGTCAATCAAGCCACAGTGGCGCAAAGCCACGCGCATTTGGCGTCTGTAAAAAGGCATTTCGAGCGAGTCGTGCATGCGCTTTTGGGTAACAGGTTCAACATAAAGCAAGCGGTCCACGACTTCGTCGTTCATGATGTGTTTTTCAAAGATTTCTTTGGCATCGTCTGGTGTTACTTGCACGTAGAAGACATTTTCGGGGAAGACTTTGACGATGGGTCCTTTTTCACAAAAACCGAAGCAACCAGAGATGCTGGCACGGACTTTGTTTTCGACACCATGTTCTTTGATGAGATTTTGGAAGTTCTCAACAATTTGCAAACTCTTTGAGGAGACACAACCTGTACCACCACAAACTAAGATGAACTTTTGATCTCCGTCATAGTCGAGATCTGCGCGAACCTCTACAAGGCTCTTGTACTCTTCGTATTTCTGCTTGAGTTGCTCAAAGCTTTCAATTCGGGTTGTCATTATTCCACCTCAACTGGCTCACCGTATTCGATGAGATATTCTTCGATGATCTTTTCAGCTTGTTCTTGCTTAACTTTTCCGTAGACGTGTTCGTTAATCAAAACTACTGGGGCTAAGCCACAAGCACCAACACAGCGCAGGGACTCAATCGAAAAGCGACCGTCCGCAGTGACCTGGCCTGACTTAATGCCCAGGGCCTTTTCAAAGTCTTGCAAGATTTTGTCTGAGCCGTTCACGTAGCAAGCCGTGCCCATGCAGATACTGATATTTGTCTTGCCCTTGGGTGTGGTGGTGAAGTAGTTGTAGAAACTAATCACACCAGATACGTCCGCGTGAGGGATAGAGAATTTCTTGGCAACGAATTTCTGAACCTCGGAAGGTAAGTAGCCAAAAATGCTCTGTGCTTTATGCAAGGTCATAATCAGCATTTCTTTTCGCTCAGGATCTTTTGGATCGATCTTGAGCGCATCAATGTAGGCGCCCAATTCGGCAAAACCCGGATTGGACCCCGTGCAACAAGGATTTTTTTGTTCGGTCATATTTCTCCTCAATTTTTTTCCGAATAAATTCGGTTAGTTTACACGCAAAAACTAATTTGTGAACGAGCTCACAAACTCAGCCGCACCTATTATAATCGGATTCTGTAATTTGGGGGATTTAATTAGTAAAATCGATGTTGCGATGATTTCAACATCTAAAATGTCATGTGACGTGAATAATACACTTAAATTGGGGATGTTTGGAAAGATAGATTGTACAAAGGTTTCACGGGATTTTTTGTCAAGAGATTGAAAAGGCTCATCCAGAATAAGGAGTTCAGGCAGGGTAATAAGCGCACGCAAAAGAGAAACTTTGCGCTTCATTCCCCCGCTTAACGTATGTGGAAATTCTTTTTGGCAACCATCCAATCCGACCAGCTTGTACCAATCGGGAAGTGTGTCCAAAGCGTTTGGTTTTGAAGCAAAATGAGGGCTCTTTAGGGGTAAACGAATATTCTCATCAACTGTCAAATAAGGAAACAGGCGTGGCTCTTGAAAGACAATGTGGGGCTCAATGCCAGATGGATAAGAATATGTGCCTGAGTCAGCAAGCAGCAGTCCTGAAAGGATGCGTAAGAGGGTGGTTTTACCAGCACCACTTGGCGCGAAGAGCAAGAGTCTCTCACCCTGGGACATGCTAAAGCTAAAATCGGTGATGACCGCTTCATGGTTGAATTTCTTGTTTATCGCGTTTACTTCCAACACGATTTTTGCATTGGGTTTAATCGCCATAGGTGTACTTCCTTAAGGATGTGGCATAAACTAATTCAACCAAACCCTGAAAAAAAACTGTAAGCAGGATGAATAGTAGAATGTAGAAGAAAACTTCCTTCATTGCGAAAACCATCCTGGCTTTATTCAGTAAGTAACCCAAGCCATCTTGTGATCCAATAAACTCGCCTGTAACGGCGATTTTTGATGCCATGCTAAAGCCCAGAATGAGGTTCGTGCGGGTGATTTTGATGATCTGGGGTTTCATAATCGTTGAAAAACGCAATTTTCGATCTGCTTTTATGGAATCAAGATATTCAACCTGTTTTGGATCAGTGAATTTTAGGGCTTGAAGGGTATTCATAAAAATGAGTGGTAGAGTCATGAGCGTAACAAGCACAATCGGTGGCGCGCTGCCAACACCAAAAACGATAACTAAAATAACACCCACCGTTACCGCGGGAATAACCTGAAAGGCTTGTACCATGGCGCTGAATGGTTCAGAAAGTTTGGTATTCGCTAAAAGTGTAGCAAGGGTGGTGCCGATGAAGATCGAGATAGAAAAACCCACGAAAATGCGCCAGAGCGTGATACCCAATGCGGCAAAAAAATGGGCGTTCAAAAAATCAGGTGAGGCTTTTAGAACCTCTACAGGAGAGGGAATGATGTAAACGGGGAAAAAAAGGGACAGGACTGCCCATAAGATAATGAGCAGTCCAAACCCGATTAGTTCGTTAAGGAAGGGTGTAGAAGATTGCCTCGTAGCTTTCATCCAGTGGTTTTCCAATCGTTTTGTAGTAATGAATGACAGAGTCTTTCATTTCCTGGTCAGATTGTACCGTGAATTTGGTCGCCTGCAGGGCTTTTAGTAAAACGGGAACTGGGAATGAGAATTTTTCGGCAACTTCGTTCACCGCGGCTTCAGGGTTTGCCTGCAGCTCAGCGATGGCTCTGGCAACAGCTTGATTGAAAGCGATGACCCATTCAGGATGCGCGCTGGCAAACTCGGCTTTGGCAAAAGCGCCGACCTGTGGATAACCATCACTGTCACCGGTGACTTCGTTCCAGGTATCATAAAAACTGGCACCTAAATGACCGCATTCCTGAGCAGCCATAGCAGTTGCTGCGGGTTGAGGGATGGCAACGATGGCATCATCACCGTTTTTGATGAGAGCTGTTGAGGTGTCAAATGGCGCGTAAATCGGTTTGACATCTTCACCATATACCAGACCCGCTTGTTCAACAAAGAATTGGGTAGTTTCTTCCAAAGGAGAACCTTCAAATGGCAGGTAAATTTCATGACCAGCTAATTCAGCAAAACTGTTTATTTCAAAGTTGCAGCTAACGATGTAAGAAAGCCCGGTTACATTGGTGTTGATGAGTTGCAAAGGGACTTCGTTTTTGAACATGTCAAAACCAACAGAGAGACCGGTTACTAAAACGAGGTCTTCTTCTGCCATGAACTGAGCGTTTGCCTGAGGATGATTTTCGAAGATTTCGACATTAAGACCGGGTAAGTATTTAGCTGCCAGGAGAATTGGGATAGAAGTGGTTGAGCTTGGTGCTAATACTGTCACTGTTAATGTTTCTTCTGTTTCGACAACTGATTCACCTTCAGTGATGGGATAGGTTCCATCTGTTTGGGTTTCCTCAATAGTGTCCTGGGCTAAACCTTCAACGGGATAAGCATTCTCGACACTATCAACAACCAATGGAAACGCGTTAATGGAATCTGTTGGTTCTGGTTGTGTTTTTTGTGTGGTTCCGCAAGCTGCTAAAACGAGCATAGCAATTAATGCGAAAACAAATAGTTTGGATTTCATTCAGTAAAACTCCTTTATTGTTGTTTCCGGCGGCTTGTTGGGCGCGTCGGTTTGAAACGAAGATAATTTTATCTCACATTCCTGTTAGGAAATTCTAACATATCTACAAGGTACATTTCACGCATGGATGTTATAATTTGCTTAACAATGAACAGAGGTTATGATGAGCAAAATAATTCAAAAAGTAAAAGGGACCCAAGATTTTTATCCGGAAGAGATGGCAAAGCGCCAATGGCTCATTGAGAAATTACGTGTAGCTTCGGAAGCTTTTGGCTACAGCCAATACGACGGTCCTTGTTTGGAACAGATTGAGCTTTATGCTGCCAAGTCTGGTGAGGAATTGGTTAAAGAACAGGCTTTTGTCTTTGAAGACCGTGGTGGAGACCCTATTACTTTAAGACCAGAATTAACTCCAACGCTCTCGCGTATGGTAGCTTCGAAACAAAATCAGCTCACTTTTCCTTTGCGATGGTGGTCTTTTGGTCCTTTTTGGCGTTATGAACGCCCACAAAAAGGTCGCACGCGCGAGTTCTTCCAATGGAATATTGATCAAATCGGTTCTGATTCTGTCCTTGCTGACGCAGAATTGCTGGCAGTTGCCGCGCGATTCTTTAGAGAAGTTGGTTTAACACCGGAGCATGTTCAATTACATGTGAATGACCGCGAATTGATGAACGATGAATTGACGATAATTGGTGTTACTGATGAGAAAAAACCTGATGTGCTCCGATTGATTGACCGCTTGGATAAGTTACCCGGAGATGTTTGGGATCAGCTGGTTTTGGAAGCAGGTTTGAACGAATATCAATTAGCGGACTTGAAAGCTTTGTTTGAAAACAAGGACCTGTGGCGAAACTCTGAGCGCTTGGTGAATGTATTCAAAATCCTCGAAGAATTGGGTGAAAGCGCATATATCAGCTATGACCCACGCATTATTCGCGGTTTGGACTATTATACGGGTGTTGTCTTTGAAGCGCACGATACCAAAGGCGAGTTTAGAGCCATTTTGGGCGGGGGTCATTATGCCGATTTGGTGGCTGATGTGGGTGGCAAGCCTGCACCAGGTGTCGGCTTTGCCATGGGCGATGTAGTAATTTTATTGGTTTTAGAGACGTATGGTCTTTTACCAAGCGATACGATAGATCCTAAAACGCTTTTTATGACGGTTTTCGATGAGGACTGCTTGGCTGCGACCCTCACATTGACTGCAGAGTTACGCCAGGCAGGTTTTAAGGTGGTATTGAGCGAAATTGACCGCTTAGGCAAGCAGTTTAGATATGCTGATCGAATTGGTGTAAAACGTGTTTTGGTGCTTGGACCATCGGAAATTGAAAAAGGCTTGGTCGTTGTGAAAGATTTAGTGAGCGGCGATCAACAAGAAGTGCAACGGAAAGACTTGATAACCTTTTTAAGCTAATAAAATTAAGAAAGCTGTTTTGAAGCCAAACAGTGTTTATTGAAAAAGCCTTTCTAAACTATGGCCTAAAGGATGTTGTTTTTTCTATAACATAAGATAGATCATTCTCTGATAAATCGTAAAAGAGGGGTAAGCGTACCAATCGGTCGCTGATATCTTCAGTTACTGGACAATCACCAACTTGCCCACCAAATTGTTGTCCCATATCAGAAAGATGTAACGGCAGGTAATGGAATACCGATACAATGTTTTGTGATTGCATCCACTCAATAAAGCGCGTGCGACTATCAAGATTGGGCATCAGTAGGTAGTAAATATGGCCTGGATGTTCGCAATGATTGGGTATGTATGGCTGAAGAATAGCATTGTCATTCGCCCATTTTTTTAGCTCTGTGTGATAAGTGTTCCAGATAGCTAAGCGTTTTGCTTGTATTTTGTCTTTGGATTCAAGCTGTGCCAGTAAAACAGCGGCAATAAGCTCAGACGGAAGGTAGCTTGAGCCAATATCTACCCATGAGTATTTATCAATTTGACCTCTAAAGAAGCGGCTACGGTTTGTGCCTTTCTCGCGAATTATTTCAGCACGTTCAATAAACTTGGGGTCATTGATGAGCAAGGCACCGCCTTCGCCGGTGCTAATGTTCTTGGTTTCATGAAAACTTTGCGTCGCGAGGGGGCTAAGGGTTCCAAGGTTTCTACCTTTGTATTTGCCAAAAAGTCCATGGGCATTATCTTCAATGACAACGAGCTTGTGCTTAGCGGCAAGATCGTTTATCACGTCCATTTCACAGGCTGCTCCAGCGTAATGAACGACGACAATGGCTTTCGTTTTAGGGGTTATTAAAGCTTCAATTTTAGATTCGTCAATGTTAAGTGTGTCTGGACGTATATCAGCGAAAACAGGTTTTGCGCCTCTTAAAACATATGCATTTACGGTAGATACGAAGGTGAAAGATGGCACAATAACCTCATCACCCGGCTTTAGGTCCAAAAGAATTGCGGTCATCTCTAAGGCGTGTGTACAACTGGTCGTTAACAGGGCTTTCTTTGCATGCGTAAGAGATTCGAGTAAAGCACTGGACTTGCGGGTGAAAGGTCCGTCACCTGATAAATGACCTGATTGCAAAGCCTGAGAGATATATGTCTCAGATTCGGGAATATAAGCTGGGCTGTTATAGGGGATTCTCTTCATCATTTTGTCACACGCTTCGAGTTATGATTAAGTTTAATCAAACCACTTGTGGAAAGTATGATTTGATTTTTCAAGCTTAAAATTTAATTTGATGCTCGCATTAATTATAGGTAAATTTGTAAGGATCGTTGAGTTGATCATCTTTGTCGCTCCGACTGCCTTAGACCAACGTAATCCTTCAATAGCCAAGTTTCGGTAAACCCCACGCTTTCTCATTTCGGGCGATACACAACCCAAAATAAATTCGGTTTCTTCAGGGGAATTGAAACGGATAGCTTTAAATCCCGCGACTTTTCCATCCGCTTTGGCAACAATCACATGATCTGCCACTTTTGGATTACGGCAGCAGTTCTCCGCCCAGGAACTATAAACCTCCGTAGCTTTAGCAATATCCAAACGCGGATCTACATGGTAATGTCCATTGTGTTTTGAAAATGATATTCTCGCGACCGAAACAAGATCATCAATGTCAGTGGGTGATAAGGACTCAATGGTATATGAAAGTGGTGTGTAGTCAGGAATTGGATCTTTTTGGGGATTATGCTGAAAATAAACAACTGTATCCATGAGCAAAAAGCCATTCGCTTCCATTGCGTGAACGGCTTGCACATCCTTTGCAGAACATCGGGCAATTAAAAATTTCACGTTATTTTCGTGGCAGAAATGGAAAATTTCTGGCAATGATTCAGCGCTTACATCATTAGCGCGGGCGGATACAATGCCAAATCGCTCGGTGTCAAGGGGCGATAAGCTAACCAGGTTATTCGTCATTTAGAATCTCCTTAATACTTTTTTCATGGGCTTTGCTTTCAGTTTCCTGGCTATTTTCTAACTGGCGAATCATGTAAGTGGGTTGTCCAAGCGTTCTTGAAAAGAGCCTGCCTAAATATTCACCAATCATGCCAATCGCAAACAATTGTACCCCCGAGAAGATAGCGACAATTGAGGCAAGAAAAGTAAAGCCAGGCACAACACCACCACTTTGCAAAAACCTGATAAAAACATAAATCAGCACCGCGATTCCAAATAATATAGAAGCAAAACCTAATAGACTTGAAAACTGGAGAGGCAAGATGCTAAAACCCGTTATTAATGTCAGGGCATGGCTCAGGAGTTTCTTGAAGGTGTACTGCGAATGTCCGGACAATCTGGAATTATGTTTGGTTTTGACCGATGCGAAACGGGTTGTTCCCCAGGATAAAAGCACATCGATTGACACGAAAGTGCCTTTATAATCAGCGAAAGAATCCCGTAATTGGGTATAAAATGCCCTGAAAGCTGATATTTGCTGGGCTTTTGAAACCCGCATTGCTTTTTTGAGAATAAACTTAATCAGTTTTGAGGTGATATTACGCCATAAACTATGTTTCTCTACCTGGGGAACACTGTAAACGACATCATATCCTTCCTGAAGCTTTGCTAAAAGCTGTGGAATTGCCTCCGGCGGATGCTGCAGGTCATCATCCATCGTGATGATGACCTCACCAGTAGCCTCTCTAATGCCGCAAAGGAGCGCGTTGTGTTGTCCATAATTGCGCATGAGGTCAAAAGCGCGGATGTTTGGGTATTTATTTGATAAGTCCTTGACAGTCTGCCAGGTCCCGTCACGACTGCCATCATTAACTAATATAATTTCAAAAGGATTTGGCAAGCTTGAAAGGACAGTTGTTAAACTTTGAATGAGAGGAGGCAGGTTATCCTGGCTATTATAAATGGGGATAACAATTGAAAGTTTTTTCTCCATAGATATTCCTCTAATTAATCACATTCCCATAAATGGATGAGATTATCCTTTTCTGCTTTCTGTTCTTCATTAAGGTATTGTACACCATGCCATAAGCTACATAGACCTTGCTTGGTGAAAAGATTGTCTAAATTAATGTTCTGGCTTAATTCTATCGCAGTATCATAATCTTCAAGGTGAATGTATGCATTTACAAGTGGCAGCCATTCACTTTCATCTTTTGGCACAAAACCTTTTTCACGTGCAAGTTCAAAATAATGTATAACATTGCCCCAATCTTCAATTTGCTCATTGAGAGAGGCTTTTTGATAATAGTAGCACCAATTGTTGAGCGAGACTTCACCAAAGTATTCGGATGGTAAAGAAGGACTGTTTATGTTGGTCTTGATAAGATCCAGATTGGAAAGTGGAATAATTTTATTCCATATTGATGCATACCTTAATTCTTCAAAACTCTTACTGTCGGTGTCAGGTGCCAATACGTGTAAACAGCCCTCTTGAGGAAGGTAAATGACGACTGAATCAGATGTATTGCCTTCAAAATGAAAGCCCCTGGTACTTCGGTCGACACTTTGATTTGGAATCAGGTCTGGCATTGTTTCCATTTGTGGTGTCGCGGCTAAAAGGAATTGGTATGGAATTGGATTATCTTTTAGATCAGGAGCATAAATCATGTTGAGTGGAGCGGTTAAAGAAGGCCCCGAAAAATAAAGTTCGAAAGGAAGCGTTGTAGTTAGGACGAGCGTTCTGGGTTCTATTCCAGGTGCTCTCCAAGTTAGCTGAGCAAAAAAGTCTTTTTGTTCGTCCCAGGCTTTCTTATAAGCAAAGCCATTAACGATATTAGCGCCTACTGAAAATGCGATGATTATAGCCACAAAAACGGACCTTGCCTTTTTGTTAATAAACATAAACTCCGCAAAAGAAACCAATGCTATTGAAGACCCAATGCCTAAAGGCAACAGAAAACGGTTCCCATGAAACGAAAGGTTAACGTTCAGTTCGCCTACCATGAAAGGAATGATTGCAACTAAGACCACATAAGAGCCCAATGCCATCATTCCCAAGGCTTTCTTTTGGTTTGGTGGGGTATCTTCAGATTTATTTAGTTTCAAGAAGAGGGCAAGTGTTATCAAAAAGCTTAATACAATCAAGCCAATTAAGACTATGGTGTCACTTGGACTGCTGATATTTTCAAAGATTAAACCTATTTCAATCCATACGTTTATTAGGCTTTCTGATAGTGCTTCGATAATTCTTATGACAAGATCAATGATAGCACTTAAAGGTGAATTCTTTAGGTGGTCAAAGAAAGCAACCGGATAGGCATAGTCCTGCTTGTTGAGTATTCTAAAAAGCGTAAACCCAATGATAACCAAAACATAAGGTAGCCAAATTTTGAAAGTCTTAAAGAGTCTGGGTTTAATACCAGATTCATCGGAACTTAGTGCGAAGTAGATTAGAACTGGGCGAACAAATTCCAGTCCATAATAAAGTTCCATAGGAGCAATTCCAATGAATTGGCAAATTAAAGATAGGATGATGAAGAGTATTTTTTGCTTTGGTTTTCGGTAAGCCAAAATCATAAAAATATAGGAAAGAAAATAAATAGCGAAAATCGCGTAATTCTGTGCATACATGATTGGATAGTAATGGAATTTGAAACCGGGAAAAATCAAAAACAATGCAGCGACAGAAAAATTGAACCAGTTTTTCCTGGGAAATAATATCCGAAGCATTGCCCAAAAGGATAAGGCGGATAGCCATTTGGTAAAGATTGCGAAGAGTTGCCAGCCTATCAAAGAATCTTTGAATATGGGTATGAAGACTCTGTAAATATACGAAAAAAGTGGCCTATCGCCGGCGAAAAAATCAACGAATTTTTCAGCGCCAAAAGTTCGATAAGTCCAGGCTATATACCAGTCATCGAGAAAGAATCCCATCCTTCCTGTTGTGACCCCATAGCTTGATAAGGCGAGTATTAGTAAAGCTGAACCGTATAATAATAAATGCTTGAAGTTCTTTTTTGCCAATTGTGTTTTCCTTTTAGTCCCATAATAATTGGGCAATCTGATCGTGAGGATGTCCAATATTTAAGAATGAGTGTGAATCAGCCACAAACTAAAAGAAAGTGTAATTGCAAAATTTCGGTTGTCAAGTCTTTAGAGAATGAATAAGCGAGCAAAGAAAATGAGCTTGCTAATCTGAAGAAAGCTGTGTTAGAATAGCTTCCTGTTCAATGGTGCCTGTAGCTCAATGGCAGAGCGCTTCACTGTGGCTGAAGATGTTGTGGGTTCGAGTCCCATCAGGCACCCAGCTAACCCCCGATTTTTTTCGGGGTTTTTTGTTTATATTTCCAAGGCTAACGCCTTGGGTCTTAGGCGCACGGTCAGGAGACCGGCGCGGAGCGGATAAGGTTGGCTGAAGATCTTGTGGGTTCGAGTCCCATCAGGCACCCAGCTAAGCCCCGATTTGTTTTCAGGGTTTTTGTTTGTTTTGCAAGGTTATTTGCTTGGGAGCTCTGCACTTGTTCAGGATATAAGCACGGTGCAGGCAAGGTTGACAGAAGATATTATTGAATCCTCAATTTTGTGTAAAATATTTGACCCAAAGCCATCCTTGTGGCATAATTCTCGCCCGAAAGGCGAAGACGGAAACGAGTAAGCTATTGCCGGTTGACAGCGACCCTGAGATGGTGTGAGTTAGGGCAACACAAATAGCTGAAAATCCTTCCCGAGCTGCGAACTGAACAGATCCAATCGGATAGTAAGTGAGCCGGAGTTGTTACCGTTATCCAGACAAAGTTCATGATGGTGAACTATGAGTGCCCAGCAATGCTGGGAATGCGGGTGGTACCGCGGGCTGAAAGTGGCTCGTCCCAGTGTGGATGGGCTTTTTTATTTTCCATCCTTGAAAAAGTAAAATCATGAGCTCATTAAATAGCCAGAATGAGCTGAAAATATAAGTAATGGCGTAAAAATGGAGGCTGTATGTTTAAAGCTGTATCTTCAAAATTGAATAGCGTTGAGCTTGAAGAAGCCCAGTTGAAGTTCTGGCAAGAGAACGATATCTTCAAGAAGTCTTCTGATCACCGCTGTGATCGTAAGCCTTTCGTTATGTACGAAGGCCCTCCAACCGCAAATGGTAAGCCTGGCATTCACCACGTGATTGGCCGCGTCTATAAAGACATGTTCCCGCGCTATAAAACGATGCGTGGCTATTGGGTTGATCGCCGGGGCGGTTGGGATACTCATGGCTTACCAGTTGAAATCGAAGTTGAAAAGAAACTGGGTTTCACCAATAAAAGCCAGATTGAAGCTTTTGGCATTGACAAGTTTAATGAACTTTGTAAGGAATCAGCTTTTACCTACATTCAGGAATGGGAAAAGATCACCGAGCGCATTGCTTATTGGGTTGACTTTGATCGTGCCTATATCACCTATAAAAATGAGTATATCGAATCGGTATGGTGGTTGCTCAAGTCCATTTGGGAGAAGGATTTGCTATACCAAGGTTATAAGGTTGTGCCTTATTGCCCACGTTGTGGCACACCGCTATCGGATCATGAGGTTTCGCAAGGCTATGCGGATACTGAAGACCCGAGTATTACTGTGCGCATAAAGGTTTTGGATGAGGAAAACACCTGGCTTTTAGTCTGGACAACCACACCCTGGACTTTGCCCTCAAACGTGGCTGTGGCTGCGCACCCTGACGTTGAATATGTTTTGGTGAGCACTGTTGCCAAGCCAGAAGAACGTTACTATTTGGCTAAAGAGCTTATTCCTCAGGTCTTTGACGAGGAAGAACTTACAGTTCACAAAACTGTTCCCGGATCCGCCCTTGAAGGTATGCGTTATGAACCGCTCTTCAAGTTTATGCCCTTGAAAAAGAAAGCGTACTACATCGTTAATGCGGAATATGTCACTACGTCCGATGGTACCGGTTTGGTGCATATCGCGCCGGCTTTTGGTATGGACGATATGGAAGTCAGCAAAGTCTATGATTTGCCGGTGCTCATCACCGTGAATGATGATGGAAATTTTGTAGATGAAGTCGAGCCTTGGGCGGGTCAATTTGTGAAAAATGCTGATCCTGATATCATCAAAAACCTATTTGACAGGGGATTGATGGTAAAAAGCGATCGCATGACGCATAATTATCCTTTCTGCTGGCGATGTCGCACACCATTGCTGTATATGGCGCGACCAAGTTGGTTTATAAAAACAACAGCAGTGCGGGATCGACTGGTTGAAATTAATCAAGGGATTAACTGGATACCTGAGCACATTAAAGACGGACGCTTTGGTAAATGGCTTGAAAATAATGTTGACTGGGCGATTGGTCGTAATCGTTATTGGGCGACACCTTTACCAATGTGGGTATGCGAAGATTGCGATCATGAGCATTGTGTTGGTTCTCTGGATGAGCTCAGCCAGCTAACCGGTAAAGATCAAAGCGATCTGGATATGCATCGCCCGTATGTTGACGATATTCATTTTGGCTGCCCAGAATGTAAAGAGGGACGCATGAGTCGTGTGCCGGAAGTCATCGATGTTTGGTTTGACTCTGGCGCGATGCCGGTGGCGCAGTGGCATTATCCATTCAAGAACACCGAAGAATTTAAGGGGCAATATCCAGCAGATTTTATCTGTGAGGCGATTGACCAAACACGCGGTTGGTTCTATTCGCTTTTAGCGATTAGCACGCTCGTTTTCGATTCAACTTGCTATGAAAATGTCATTTGCTACGGGCATATCCTGGATGGCGAGGGTAAGAAGATGTCAAAGCATATTGGCAATGTGGTTGACCCCTGGGATGTTATCAACAAACATGGCGCGGATGCCACACGTTGGTACATGTATACTGCTTCACCGCCAGCTAACTCGCGAAACTTTAGTATTGATCTTGTGGGCGAGGTCTTACGCACATTTACGCTTACCTTGTGGAACACTTATAGCTTCTTTGTAACTTATGCCAATTTAGATAACTGGAAACCTGGAAGTGGCGAACCCGCTGTTTATTCTGACCTGGATAAATGGCTGTTATCTTCACTGGAAAGCCTCGTACGAGAGGTGACAGAGGGTTTTGAAAACTACGATGTCATTGCCGCAACAAGACCCATTGAAGCCTTTGTTGATCAGCTTTCAAACTGGTATTTGCGGCGCTCACGACGTCGTTTCTGGAAGAGTGGTGCTGATGCTGATAAGACAGCTGCTTATGAGACACTGTATAAGGCTTTGGTAACACTATCTAAATTGCTGGCACCAACGATGCCTTTCCTGGCAGAGGAGCTTTACCAAAATTTGATTGTTTCGGTCGATGAAAACGCTTTTGAGTCGGTGCATTTGGCTGAATGGCCCGAATATGATGAAGCCTTAATTGACACAAAACTCAATCATGATATGAGTGTGGTGATGAAATTAGCGTCATTGGGTCATGCAGCGCGTGCAAAGTCGAGTGTCAAGGTGCGCCAGCCCCTTTCTGAAGCAGCTTTTGCGGTTGGCAGTGCTGATGAAACAGACATCGTCTCTAAATTTGCTGACATCCTTGAAGATGAGCTCAATGTGAAATCTGTCAGCTTGCTAACAACAAGTGACGAAGCAGTTGCTTATCGTTTGAACCCCTTGCCAAAACAGTTAGGACAAAAATATAAGGGCTTGTCGCCTAAGATACGTCAGGCAATTCTTGAATTACCTGCCCGGGAAAGTGCTGAGCGCTTTCTGAATGGCGAGTCGGTTTCTGTCAACTTTGATGGACAGGTTTATGACATTGAGCCTGATGAGGTTGAAGTCATCACAGAATCGCGCGCGGGTTATGAGGTCGCTTCTGATGGGGCTTATTTAGCGGCGCTCATCACGACCTTAACACCAGAATTGATTAATGAAGGATTAGCACGTGAGGTTGTGCGTCGTGTGCAGGCTTTGCGCAAGGATGCTGGATTGGAAATCGCGGATAGAATTCGATTAAGTTATGCTGCGAGCCCGCGATTGGCAGTAGCGATTGAAGCTAATCAGGATTATATTTCAAGCGAGACTTTAGCGCTTGCGTTAGAATCAAGCCAAGCGCCTGCAGGGTTTGCTTCGGCGTCTGATAGCTTTGATGGTGAAGAATTAACCATCGCGCTTGATAAAATGGAGCGATAATGAAAAATAAAATAAAGCATAATGCTTTTTTGATTGGACTTGCTACGGTTATCGTCGCTTTGGATCAATGGACTAAGATTCTTGTAACGCATAAGATGGCTGTTGGTGAGGGTTTCTCGCCAATAGCTTTCCTTGGCGATTTTTTTACAATTGTTCATTGGCGAAATACGGGTGCAGCTTTTGGATTGTTTCAAAATGCGAATACTATCCTCTTGGTTGTCAGCATAATCATCGCAATCGCGGTGCTTTTTTACTATCAAGTTGTAAATACCAAAGATTGGCTGGCTAAAGTCTCTCTCACGCTTATTTTTGCTGGTGCGGCAGGCAATATTATTGACAGAATAAAATTTGGCTATGTGATTGATTTCCTGTCATTTGGTCACTTTCCGGTGTTTAATGTGGCTGATTCTGCTGTGACGGTTGGCGTTTTCCTGATGGTCTTCCATTATCTCATCGAAGAAAAAAATTCATTGAAAGCAATAGACAAGAAAACAAACGGTGAGGATTGTAATACCTGTGCTTCAGATAAAGAGCTTGAAAAAGTGGTGTACAAAGTTGAGGATAGTGAATGAGTCCTGATTATGAAAAACATGTCTTTGAAGCGAGCAATAGTGGTCGCTTAGACAAGGTTATCAGTGATTCTCTGAGCGATGTATCCAGAGGCAAGGTGCAAGCCGCGATCCTTGATGGCAAGGTGAAATTGAATGGTGAGGTTTGCCTAAAGGCATCTACAAAGTTGGAACCTGGTGATAAGGTTGAGCTTTTATTAGAACTTGAACGCGAAGACACACTTTTGGCTGAAGACATTCCTCTGAATACCATCTATGTGGATGAAAATGTCATTGTTATAAACAAAGCTGCTGGCATGGTTGTTCATCCTGGAGCAGGTAATCAAAGTGGAACATTAGTCAATGCGCTTTTGTATCACTGGCCAGATATTCGCGAGGTAGGTGAAACAGGCAGGCCAGGTGTTGTGCATCGCCTGGATAAAGACACTTCCGGTGTTTTAATTATTGCAAGAAATAATGAAACATATAAATGGCTGGTTAAACAATTCAAAACCCGTAAAGTCATTAAGAAGTATCTTGCCTTGGTTGATGGCCATCCGCCTACACCCAGTGGCAGGATTGAAGCTAATATTGGACGCGATGATGTACACCGCCAGCGCATGACCGTTAAATATGGTAAGAGCCGAGCCGCGGTATCTGAATATCAGACTGTACAGAGCTACGCGAGACACTCGTTATTAGAGGTTCAGCCTTTTACTGGAAGAACGCATCAAATCCGGGTGCATTTGGCCTTTATCAAGACCCCGATTACCGGCGATAAAGTTTATGGAAGACGGAAATTAAGTATTCCTGTTGAGCGCTTCTTTTTGCATGCAAATAAATTAGGCATCGTTTTACCAGGAGATAAAGAGCCAACTGAATTTGTGGCACCATTACCAAAAGACCTTAAAGAAATTTTGAAAACTGTGGAGAAATTGGGCAAATGAAAACATATGATTTTAGATCAGATACCGTTACCAGACCTTCAGACGCGATGCGTGAAGCTATGGCTAAGGCTGTAGTTGGCGATGATGTTTACCACGAAGACCCGACGGTTAATCAGCTTGAAGCTATGACTGCCGAACTTCTGGGCAAAGAAGCCGCGCTGTTCGTAAGCTCTGGCACGATGGGGAATTTAGTTGGCGTATTGTCACAATGCCAACGCGGTGATGAAGCGATTATGGGCACTCAGGGGCATACCTTTTTGCATGAAGCCAGTGGTGTATCTGTTTTGGGTGGGGTATCAATGTTTACTGTGCCTAATGAAGCCGATGGCAGTATCAGTATCGAAAATTTGAAGGGGGCTGTTCGAAACCATTTTGATGTTCATGAACCAATTAGCAGATTGGTGATCATTGAAAACACGCAAAATTTTTGTGGTGGTACTGTGTTGAGCCAGGCATATGTTGAAGAAGTATCAGAGTTCTGTAAGCAACATGGTTTGGCCTTACATATTGATGGCGCGCGTTTATTTAATGCTGCTGTCGCATTGAATTTACCAGTAAAAGAATTAGTCCAACATGCTGATTCAGTTACTTTTTGTTTGAGCAAGGGATTGGGCGCGCCTGTAGGATCCATGCTGTCAGGATCAAAAGAGCTGATTAACAAAGCACGTCGTTTACGTAAAATATTGGGTGGTGGCATGCGCCAGGCGGGTATCCTTGCTGCGGCGGGAATTTACGCATTAGAGCATAATGTTGAACGCCTGCGCGTTGATCATGTGCGCGCGCAACAATTGGCTGATGGTCTTGCCGCAATCCCAGGTGTTAAACTAACCCGAGGCACCCCTCATACGAATCTCATCTTTTGCGCGTTAGAAGATGATGTTGAGATTACCACAGCTGCTTTTCTGGAAAAGTTAAAGGAAATGGGCGTCTTGATTATGGATGTGGGTCCGAGGGAATTTCGCTTGGTTACCCATCTCGAAACCAAAGATGAAGCTGTAGAGCAGTGTATAAAGGCTTTTGAGATAATTCTAAATTAAGCATTCTTGGCACACTACATGCACTTCTATGATAGAGGTGCATAAAATGAACAAGAAACTGTTGTTCGTAATATTTTTGTTTGCATTAATAGTTTTTGTGGTCTCTTCATTTAATGTTGATGCACAAAATTCCGACACAAACGATGATTTTAGGACTATTACTAACGAGACTAATTCATCGTATGTAATTGCCTTCCCTTTTTTTAGTCTTGGAAAACAAATCGCAGAACCAATAGGTCCAATTGGGGGAACTTTTACATCTGTTCTTACTGACCCCAACAGCAGCAATATTGTGATTGGTGGTCATTTTCAATCTGGTGTTTATGTCAGTTTTGATGAAGGCACGACATGGTACGCCAGAAATAACGGACTAACAAATTTACATATTCAATCATTAGCTATTCATCCAAGGCATGGAGAAATAATCTATGCGGGTACATATGGTGGTGGAGTTTTCCTATCTACTGATCGAGGTCTAAACTGGCAGCCATCAAGTGGGGGTACGCTTACTAATCATATTATCTACGATATTGAAATAGATCCAAAGAATCCATCCATTGTTTACGCCGCCTCGCGGATTAGCGGGAGCTTAGTTGGCTATATTTCCCGTTCTACGGACGCTGGAAGAACGTGGACAATTGTTTATAGGGGCGATTATTTTTCAACGCCAGATTATTTCTATGACATTGAGGTTAATCCAGCGAATATAAATATGGTTTACTTTACTGCGCATGAACATGGTTTTTTTCGCAGTGTAGATAACGGCTTAACATTCTCAGCGATAAATGCTGGGGTTGATGATTTATCTGCCAGAGGTCTGGCGATGAACGAGGCTAACCAAAATGTAATTATCGGAGGCGTTTGGCATGGTGGGGGCGTATATAAGAGTGCGAACATAGGTGATTCATGGCAATCATCGCGAACTGGGTTGCCTGCTGATGTGAAAATTACTAAAATTAAAGGCGATCCTAATAATGCCTATGGTAATCGTTTTTTTGCAACGACCTATGCCAATGGGTTGTATGTAAGCGTAAATAGTGGCGCATCGTGGAAAAACCACGGATGGAATGGTAGCCATATTAATGATATTGCGATTTCATCATATTATCCACAAACCTGGTATCTGGCAACACAAAATTCAGGTATGGTGCGAACTCGTGATGGCGGTGAAAATTGGGCAACCATCATGGGTGACCTGCGGCTTTACACCATCACTGGGATGCAAGCACTGGAAGACGAGCCTGAAAATATATACGTCGCAATTCATGGCTTAGGGGTACATCGTGTGGAATCACCTTTAGATACCTGGACAACACTCAACGATGGTCTAAACGATCTGAACATAACTGGTTTATTTAGTGATGGTAAGTCATTGTGGCTTAATAATGGAGATGGTTTGTGGGTGTATGAAAATGATTTATGGCAGTCAATAGACTTGCCAAAACCAAAAGACCTGACAATAACTCAGAAACTCCGCTGGGAAAACAAAGTGCTTGGAGAATCCGATGCCACTTCGCTTGAAATAATGGGGGGTGAAAATGAGATCCAAAAAGGTCTTGAAACAAGTAATCGTCTAACGGTGACCAGAATGTTGACTTTCCAGGAAAATCTTATCATTGGTACTACTGATGGGATTTGGTTGCGAAGTGATTCGGGATGGAAAACCCTGGGACTGGAAGGACTTTTGATCTATGATATGGTTGCTGATGATAAAAATTCTACTATGTGGGTCTCAGCATGCGATTGTGAGATGAATTGTGAAGTTTATCGATTTCTTGAAGCTAATCTCATCAAACAATCCAATGGTTTAGATAATACGCGGGTTAACCAATTTCTAATTTCAGGCGACAATTTATTTAGTGCGACCGAGACAGGTGTTTTTAGCTGGCAAGAAAAGAATACCTCTTGGGAGCTAACTGTAGCTGTGTCTGAAGGTGTATATTCTATTGCACATAACAGGGAAAACCCAAAGTTATTAGCTGCTGGTTCTAAAGGTTTTGTATTAATAAGCCATGATTCTGGTCAAAGCTGGAAGAAAATTAAGACAGAGTACGATTGGCATTATCCATTCCTGTTATTTAATTATGCTGTGGATGTAAAGTTAATGTTAGGAAGCATTGAATCCGGAGCATTTATTATGAAAATCGACGAATAATCAGCTACAATTTCTAATATAGTTATTGTGGAGAAAATTATATGCTGATTGTGCTTTCAGACTTGCATTTCGCTGACACCAGCCCCTATACAATGGGTATCAACCGGAGCAACTTGAATCTTCCAGGACGGGTGTATAGAACTTTCTTTCGTGAGATTGCTGAATTAATTAAGGAAGGTCAAGTAGAACATATCGATCTGATTCTCGCGGGGGATATCTTTGAGATTACCCGGTCAGTCATGTGGCACAATGATCATTTACGTCCTTACGTACATAATGATGAAGTCACTGAGGGCACACCACATGAGCAGCGTATTTTGGACATCCTTGATGCAATTGCTACTGATCCTAAAGTTGCTGATACAGCGAAAGTTTTTCGCAGTTTAGAAGACTTGTTCGGCATGCCTGTCAAGATTCATTATATTCCTGGAAATCATGACCGCCTTGCCAATACGACACCAAAAATAAGAAATAAAATCAGGGAATTCTTCGGAATTGAAGAAAGTGATGACTACTTTTCCAACCAATATTTACATTATCGTGATGGCGAAGCAAGAATATTAATCCGCCATGGTCATGAGTATGACCAATCAAATTTCGGAACAAACCTATCTCTCTGGCCTGAAATTCCGACAGTTATTGATAAGAGCTATTATGATATGCCTGTTCTTGGCGATATTGTGACAGTTGAAATTGCCAGCAAGCTCCCGCTGCTTTTTAGAGAGCAGTACGGTGATGAAGCGATTCTGTCAGATTCAAACCTAAGGCGTATGTATCAACGTCTCATTGACTTCGATAATGTGCGACCAAACAACGCGATGATTAATTTTTTGTTTTCAACACCCGGTATTAACAGGAAAGAAATTTGGAAAATTATTGAACCTGTTTTAAGAAATTTACTGGATGAAATTGCGAAGAATAATACCTTAGCGGATGACATTATGGCATTGGGCAACTTTAAAAAACTAAGTGCAAAAGCCATTATGAGTATTTTTAAAATGCGTATTTGGCGACGCGGTTTGCCACTTTGGATGTTTAATGGATTGACGAACCCGGTGATGAGGAAAACCGGACACGACGCAGATATCACTCTTCTTAATAAAGAAAGCTTTTTGACTGAAGGGAATGTTCATTTGCGTTGTCTGGTGAGTGGTCATACACACAACGCTACAGTACGCCTCTTAAGTGTTGAAGATGGCGTTGAAAAATACTATATCAATAGCGGCACTTTCAGAAACGTGATTACCACAACGCCTGGCCAAAACAAGTTTGGACGCTTACGTTCCAAAGCGCGTATTTTGATTTATGAAGAAGGTGAACAGAACCCAGAATACAGACGCGAGACCGGATGGTCGTTTGATTTCAACGCGCGTTTGGGATTTGGCGATGACGCGGAGAACTTAATTGACAGTTTAGGAGATTAAGTTCTTAACCCGTTCATAATCCTTTCTACGGACATAAATTCCATAGCTTACTGATGGGGTACCTGAACCTTTATACATGGCTAAGTTGGAAGCAGCATAAGACCGAGAATCCATTGCCATGCCTATGCTTCCCCGGGTTTGATAGGTTTTGATGCGGTAGGTGATTTTGTTTTCGATGAGAATGTTTTCCACCCGACGAACTTCGACTGCATCTGAGTCCGTTAAAACCTTTTTTAGAAGAGGAATTAACATAAAAAATTCAATAATTCTATTTCGTAGCATGGCTTTCTATCTCCACAATTGTTATTTAGAGGTACTAAGCTTGACCATCTTGCCTTTTTGGTCAAAGGTCATGCGGGCAAACTGATCAAAATTCTTTGAACGATATTCATAGCTCTTTTTTACAGTAACGACGTATCGTTGACTCTGTTGAATGGCTTCAAGTGTGTTCTTTCGGTCAAGTTCTGGATCAGCATTGGACTGCATCACGCCCAACAGGGGACTAATCGCCATTTTTCCTTCTTCCATGCCTGGCACATAGGATTTGATGACTTTACGAACTTTATCCAAAATTTCATTCGGCATCTCATCCTGCTTGATAATCATATCCGGTCTGGAATCGCTAATGGTCTTAATAACGGGGGAGGTCGCTACTCGCACGATGGGTTTGGTCATTTCTCTGATGTCTTTGCTGCTGGCAAGCGGATCACCGTAAATGACGAAAGATAGAATGGTTTTTTGGTCTTCGCCGTCAAGGAATCCCTGGTCAGCAGTCATTTTGCTGGCGAGAGCCAATTTCGCGCGCATTAGCGCATAACCAACGGCAACTTCGTTTTTTACATGGGTCCAGAAATGATGTGCCAGGAGATCTGCCGCTACGAGCGTTTTACCTGGTGCGCCGTAAGCGATGACTGTTGATCCAACAAAAGCACGCGTACCACGCGACAAAAAATTAAGAGCAACAGATTCATTAACTTTTTTGTCGAGAACCCAGGCTCCAAAACAAGCCTCACTCAGAACGATTGAGGGCGCGCCGGTTGTTTCGGTAAATGTCTTGGTATTTAAAGCTACTGGATATTCAATATCGGTTCCCTCGCGACTTAGATCACGTTGACCGTACCATTCGTTGCTTTCTTTTAAGCCATGCAAGTTGAAGTAGCCAAATTTGCCATTAGCTTTGCGGTTTTCAAGGATATTTTTGTTTGTCGTGGGTGGTGAAGTAAGCAGACGTTTCGCATCGTCTATGACACCAAAAACGCCAGAAGAAGCTGTTTTCCATACCTCAGCACTCACTCCAAGATGGTTGGCGTTCTGCGGTTTAGTGCTGAACATGCGTAACCAGTTGAACAGCGCACTAAAGAGCGTTGCGAGGAAGTTACTGACAAAACTCTTTTTAGTCTTCTTTTTGATGCTATATTCATTGTTTAAGAAACGTAATTGTTCGAGAAGATAACCCGCGTCTTTTCCTTTTTCATCGGGTAGACGACCCACGGGCCATTGTTGGACGAAATAGTTATCGTCAAGCGTCGCGTAGGGGTTATCAGATGGCACATTTGGATCGCTGTCGTCTGTTGGATTGGGTAACAAGTGAAACGGAACAATATCATTTCCGCCAACGATGAGTAAAGCGCCAATCATTTCTCCCTTAACGGAGAGTTTGCTGTCAAGGTCGATGAGCGCTCTTTTTAAGGTCTCAGCATTTGATGTTTCTAATAAAGTCGTGCCTAATTCATTGGCATTTTCGGGATCGTCAGGAATAAAAACGGTGCTATTCCAACCTGGTAGTTCAAGTATCTTTGCGGAAAGATTACGGATAGAGTCAATGATGACCTGGCTGGTATTCTCACCGTACTTTTTGTTGAGATTATTACGACTGGTCATGAACACATAGCTGGGGAAGCGCGTATCCGCGTTGGATAGCTCGGGACGGTTAATTTTACGGGTAACCTGATCGAAATCGGACTGAATTTCATCTAAAGCCGCAACAGTTTGGCGGGTTTCCTGATTGAAAATACTTTCATCAAAATTTTGAGTTTTAAAATTTCCATCTACTGGAAGTGTTGCAATATCTTCCTTAAAAAATGATGCGGTGGGAATTTCAGAATAATCTGCTGCGATATTCGGATCTTCCTGAAGAATATCAAAGAGTTTGCCTGGCCGCAGCGGTACAGTTGCTTGCTCTGATAACAGGGCTTTAATTGCCTCTTCGGCGCTCATGTCTTTTGTTGAGACAGCTTGGGTTGGCGCGTCAGATAATACTTGAGCAGATGTTGTTGAGTGAGCTGTAGCTGATTGAGCGCCTGAACTACCGGTAGCGAGGATGTTCCAGCCTAATTCCGCGGCGACATTCGCTGGCACTGGCAAGTCGAGATAGACCTTAAGGTCTTCGGGCCACAAGGGTTGATAAACATGGTTTGGGCCAAGCAAGCGATGAACAACCTGCCCACTGACATCATGCGCGGCAGCCCAGTGTAACTTTTCTACACCAGCGGAATCGTTATCATTGCTCATATCTGCCAGGGCAGAAAATATTTTGATCTGTAGACAATCTTTCCAGCGACTGCTGTAGAGCTCAGAAAGAGTTTTTAATAAAGTCGCGTTGCTCATCTGCAAGACAACATGTAAATGCATAATCGCGGGAAGAGGCAAATTAGGATTGTGAGCGAGACTTTCCAGTACGGATTTTTCAGCTGCAGAATATTCCCCTGCTTCAAACTCAGCGCGAGCCTGATTAAGCGCGGACAGCCAGGGTGACAGAGATTTATCCGGCACGATGTTGCGGGTTAAATAGCTTAGAGCGGTTTCAATGTCGATATTGTTATGATTTTTTAGACGGGCAAAGAGGGCCAGCGCTTCGGTGAATTCCGGGTCAAAGCGAATGAGTCGTTCAAGGGTTGCGATGGCCATGTCATTATCACCCAGTTCAACCAATGCGGTTGCGTAAATGAAGTTGACCAAAAGGTCGCCTGGGTAGCTTGCCATCCATATAAGACAAGCTTGACGGACGAACTGGAATTCTCGGTTGCTCATCGCGGTTTGAACAATCGTCAGAAATTTACTGCGTCTGACAATCATAATTTCTTCAGCGTTGTTGATTGGGTATGGTCTCATTTTCGTTTTGTTGCCTCTTGGAGATTATTGAGAAGGTTTTGTGCGACAATAGCTGCCAGTTGACGGCGGATGCTCTGGTCACTGGGGGCAAGTTGGGCGGCTTTTTGGAGCATCAGCTCAGCACTGCGGAAATCGCGACTGGCTTTATAAGCGTTGGCGGCGTGCACATAAGCGCGGGGGTCTTTGCTGACTTGTTCAATCGCCTTATTGTAAGTTTTGAGGGCTTGTTCGTTCAAGCGTTGGTCTTCATAACTCTGACCAAGTTCAAGATAAGCCTCGATAAGGCTTGGGTTTTCTTCAATGGCTTGCTTGAGATAAACCTGAGCCGTGTCATGTTGATTGTATAAGCGGTACAGCGCGCCCAATGCGAGCAAAGTTTCCGCATTTTTGTTTTCTAATTTCAGGCTTTGGAGCAATGTCTTTTCCGCGTTTTTACTTTGATCAAGTAATAGTTGGTATTGTGCCAGTAAATTAAGCACATTGGGGTAGTCAGGATGTTCATGTGCGAGGCTGGTTGCCATACGCAAACCAGTTGCGGGGTTATCGCGGGCTTCAATGCGGATACGATAGATCTCAAAAGCGATAGGATCTTTCGCGATGAGCATTGCGTCCTGAGCCAATTTTTTGGCTTCATCAAAAGACTGGCGGACAATCAGCGATTCTATTTTGACTTTTAAGGCGCGTTCACACTTGAGTGAGCTATCAATGACTTGGTCGGCGTAAACTATCGCTTGGTCGTATTCCTGGATAATGAAATGTAATTCAGCCAACGATTCAAGCGCGTTCAGATTGCCGGGTTCGAGGATTAAGAGCTCTTTTTGGTATTCGATCGATTTTTTGTATTCACCTAATTGGCGATTAAGATCCGCGAGGGCTTCCAAAACAGGGATGGTGTTTGGCTTGAGGGTGTTGGCTTTCTCGTAATCCTTTATTGCGGCATGGTAATCTTTTTCAAGCCATTTGATTTCACCCAATGAATGCCAGTATTGGCTGTTGTTGGGTTCCATATCAATCGCCATGCTAATGCTGTCTTTGGCATCACTAAGTTTGTTTTGTTGCTTCTGGAACATTGCCAAAAGCGCCAGCCATTCGGGTTCGTCTGGCCAAATGCTTAAGGCGCGTTGAATGGCTTCTTCAGCTTCTTGGGGTTGGTCAGCTTGCGCGATTGCCAAGGCAACATGATACAAAGCTTGTCGGCTTTGAATAATAGGAATCTTGTTTAAGATTTCCACAGCATTCGCAGGCTGTCTATCGAGAAGTTTAATAGCGTATTGGAACTGCAAATCATCATCGTGCGGATGGGCAGCCATTATTTGTGAAATGATGCCTGGGTTCTTGGTCACAGCCACTACCTGTATAGCAAGTTTTCTTGAATAAAGCAATGTGTCCAGATTAGTTTCTTCTGGTAAATGGCCGGTGAACTGAGCTTTGCCTATGATTTCTACAGCTACAACACTATCAGCTGGAATAATACCTTTTGCCATTGAAAGTCGCTCGTCAAAAAGAGCTTCATCGGATTTGGTATCATTCAGGTTTTTAGCTAAACGCTTGCTCACTTTTAATGTCTTTGAAAGAGCTTTCATCCTCGCTTTATCTGCGAGGTATTCAGCGAGTGTGAGGTTTAGGCGTGGGTTTGAATCACAAATACGCAAGCACTGCCTAAATATTTGATCGGCGAAGTCCCAGTCCAGCATTCTCCAGGCGACGATAGCGACTGCACATTTCTCCCAAAGAGTGCTAAATTCTTGAAGTTTAGCCAGATTAGAATGCTCTTCTTCAGGTTGAGAAGCCTGACGATCTTTCATAATCTGTAGAAATGCCATAGCTTGGTGAGACTGTTGCTGATTTTCTGTTGTAAGCACATCCACAGCCATGCTGATGAGGTTTTGCTCATCTTTGCTTAAGAAGTTTTCATAAAGAAGACAAGCTTTTGTCATATCAGCATTGAGCAAGGCATCCAGTGTCAGTATTCTAATAATATCGATATCTGTTGAACTGAGTTGTGCTTTGTTGTTCAAAGACTCTAAAGTGTTATTGAGCTCGTATTGCTCTGCGGTAGATAAGGCTAATTCAGTTTTAATGAGTTGCGCATTAGAATTGCCGGGGTCTGATTTTAGTGAAAGATGGGCATGTTTGATTGCCTCAGTATAGTTGCCCATAGCGCGATGTAAAAGTGCGGCTCTGAGCTGAAGGTTGCTAAGGTCAAATGGCAGATAACCATGGCTTAAATTGGGCGCGAAACTGCTTTGTAAGAAGTCAGTATTTTCTTCTTCCGCGCGTTTGAGAAGAGGCTCTAAGGACTGCAGGGCGGGCTGGTATTGTTTATTCTCAGCATATGCGTCCGCCCGCAAGATACTAAAACCTGGTTGGTGACCGTGCTTTTGTTTTACTTTATTCAAAAAATCGAGGGCAATTGACGACTGCTGATTGTCTAACAGGGCATAAGCTATATCGCAACACTGGATGTAATTCAGACTTTCATTCTCAGAAATGGCGCGTTCCAGAATTTCAGTCGCGAGTTTGGACTCATTCATCTGCATATAGAGACTGGCTATCTTCAGATAATCTGACGTGGAGATATCCGAAGTTTCCAACATTTTGCTCAAAGTTATTTTTGACTCATCGATGGCATTGTTTTCCAAATAAATTTGTGCCAAAGAGAGATGTAATATCTGTTCTTCTGAACGCAAATAGACAGCATCTTTTAAAGCCTGGATGGCGTCATGTGGTCTTTGATTCATTTGCATAAATTTTGTGTACCAGAGAACGTTTTCAGGGTCAGTTGATGCCAGTTGAAGAGCGGTTTGCGCGCTTGAGATGGCTTCATCAATCAGCCCGGATTTGAGATACGCATGGGAGAGCGCGTGGCGTGATGTGAGATCGTTGGCGTTGAAAGAAACTGCTTCTTGTAAAGATGCCATGGCGATATCTTCAAAGCCCAAATCAAAGGCGACTAAACCAATTTGTCGCTGTAAATGTTGATAGAAGCGTGGTGCTTTGGCTTCGGGCTGGTCGAGAAGGTAAATGTAATCCTCATAAGCTTCCTCAAGCTGTCCAAGTCGGGCTTTTACATCGCTTTCTAAAAGCCTCATTTCAAAATTAGCGTCAAAGGTTGCTGTGCGGTCTTGTAAACTTGGGAGCAATTCCTGCAGATCTGACATGGTTTGTGCCGATTTTTCGTCATCTTGTTCTGATAATGTCAGCAGGTTGCGGATGTAAGCCACCAGGGACTCATTGCTTTTTAGACTTTGCCAGGCGAATTTATAAATAACGTTAGCGCGTTGGTTTTCTTTTCCAGCAGCGAGTGTTTCAGCCAGTACCAAAGCCAATTGAGGATTGATGTTAAATTCACTTTCAAAGGGCACAATGGTATCCCAGGCTTCTTCGGTTTTGCCTTGGTTTAGCAATGCCTTGGTCAGGGCAATACTTGAATCCATGCTTTCGGGATTAATATTTAAGGCTTGTTTGAGAGTATGCGCCGCTTCGGAGGATTGACCATGGTCGAGGTAAAGCTTACCCAGAGCGTAAAGGATTTGAGCGTCATCGGGTAAAGCGACCTGTGCTTTTTGCAATGTGCTTAAGGCTTGATTTGTTTCGCCAAGATTATTCCATATGCGTGCCAGGGCAAGCCAGCTATCCGTTTTTTCTGGAGCCAAGGCTGACGCTTGTTTGAGGAGGTCGCGTGCTTCTTCCGTGCGGTCACTTTGAATGAGAGCTTCACTGAGAATGACCATTGCTTCACCATCCAGAGAGTCCTGAGACAAAAAGTCTTGCGCGATTGGGATAGCGATATCGGGTTGACCTGAATCAATAGCGAGTTTGGCATAGTAGAGCGAATCTTCACGGG
>Ga0255343_1001122_pt1 | contig 37380 bp, 36 predicted proteins | sample wastewater_treat_4_FD_192413 | JGI IMG/M metagenome (GOLD analysis project Ga0255343, IMG submission 192413) | Wastewater microbial communities from Lulu Island WWTP, Vancouver, Canada - plant16 | ecosystem: Engineered > WWTP > Wastewater > Unclassified | place: Canada: Vancouver, British... | reverse complement strand
GGACATACCAGATGGTACAATAGGACCGATACGTTATGGCTCTTATGAATATACTCGCTCACATAGACAATATCTCACAAGCATCTATTCGAAGCAAGCTTCGGGGAATTGACCCGTAGAGATTAAAAGTAACTTTAGCTCGGTAAGGAGATTAGGTTATGCCGGTACAGTACATCCACTATAAAGGGAAAACCATTCTTTTAGTTGACTTCAGCAACATGAATGGTGCACAGGCTATAGCTACTCTTAACGAAGAAGCAAAGGAAATGCAGACATGGTCGGAAAAAGGACTTGTGCTGAATCTTTTTTACAATGCCAAGGCAACATCGGAATTCATGGCACACGCAAAAAAACTCGGACGGGAATTATTTACCGAAAAAATTCATAAAAGTGCCGCTGTCGGTCTTACCGGCTTACAAATGATCCTTCTGCAGGCCTATAACACGTTCAGCCAGGACAAGCTTACCCCTTTCAGGACAGAAGATGAGGCAAAGGAATGGCTGATCAAGCAAGAGTGATTCACTTTAAAAAAATCATTGATTTGTCAGAACGCATCGTCTATGTTTTATATAACATCGGTGCGGCCCACCTTCAGTCAGCAGCTTGATGGAGGATATGCAAAGAAACGTTAGCTGAATAAGGAGGTTTTGATATGCCGGTAAAATACATATACCATAAAGGAAAAACGATTCTTTACTGCGACTTCAGAAACCAAATTGGAGATGAAGGCATACAAACGCTTGAAGACGAGGCGAAAGAGATACGAACATGGACAGACAAGGGCCTCATTTTAAGCGATTTTCGCGGCGGTAAAGCATCTACCGAGTTTATGGCACACGCCAAGAAGCTCGGGAAAGAAGTGTTCGCGCCGATGACGAAAAAGGCCGCCGCCATTGGCATTACCGGTGTGCAAAAGATTCTGCTTCAGGCCTATAACACCTTTAGCCAGGACAAACTTGTTCTTTTTGACACGGAAGAAGAGGCGAAGGAGTGGCTGGTAAAAGATTGAACGAAAATAAAACATCGTTCCAGTTTACTTGTCGCCTGCATTGAACCGTCTGGGAAACAGTTCTTGCCGGTTACGATCACCGAGGATCCGAAATATATCCTTCACGTGGTCCCTGACGGTGAGTTCGGAGATGAAATGCCTTTTTACAAGTCAGGCAATCAACAAATCACGCTTTCTTCTTTTCCGCGAATGTGGTGCTTATACCAGCGTCTTCCAAACCAACGCTGGTAATGCCATGCGAACGTCGGCAATATCCCCCGGTTCCGCAGCCAGTAGCGTTGAGGAATTTCCAGTTGGACGGGTTGCGCTTCGGGCAACAGTTCCGCGCAGACGAAGCCTTCTCCCTCATGAGTGTCGCGATGAGCAAGAATTTGTCCCCTTGCATCGATGATTGCGGCATGTCCTTCAAAAAAGCCCCGGTACTCTATGGGTAAGCCGGGCATCGGACACCGAACTTCGCCGCAGTGCGCGGCATGGATGACCGGAACACCGATGAGCCGGGCGTTATCCTGTATGGCGGCAAGAGCGTTATGATGGTTATCCGGTTCCCAGGCCTTTTGGATGAAAGAAGGAAAATTGGTCGGTATGCTCCACCAACAGGACCCTCCGATGATAATGTCCACCTTGTGACGAAGTCTTCTGGCCGACATTGTACGCATAAATTCCCAGCAGACAGCTGCACCGATACGAATGTTATCATAAGTTCCGAGAAATCCCGTGTCATTCGAATCACCGCCTTCATAAAAAGCGTTCTCCCACATCGTGGGCAAATCCTTGTCGTGAAAACCAAGAAGCCTGCCATTGACGTAAAGCTGATAACGGTTACGCACGCGTCCGTCCGGAATCCTGTACAAAAAAGACCCCCCTATAACAACTTGATGTCTGCCGGAAAAATCCCGCAAGAACCTTGCAGCTTCTCCATCCGATGGCTGAATGGCCCGGGCAATCTCTTTATTCCAGCTCACCCCTGTGTTAAAAAATTCCGGTAACGCGATCCAATGAGCCCCTTCCCTGACTGCCTGCAGCGCCAGCCGCTCACAGCTTGCAATGTTTGCGTTTGAATCCGCTATTTTTGTTGCCAGTTGAACAGCCGCGGCTTTGATTTTTTGGTTCATAGGAATCCCCTCCTGAACAATGAATCGGATGAATTTATTTCAGTTGATCATAGAGCTCATCATGCAGCGGTGTGGGAACCCCCAATGATTTACCTTCCCCGCAAAGATAAGCTGTCAGAGCATCTATCTCCATCTGCCTTCCGTTTTCCCGGTCCAGTTGCATGGATGTTTTGGAGTTATAGCCGAAACCGGCAATCAGCGACATAGCTTGATCAACCGCCTCGTCTGGTAAATTCACTTGTCGCGCTTTAGCGACGGCCACCACTTCCATCATCATTTCCCGCGCTTTCTTCCGCAACGCAGGATCAGCCCAAATGGAGCCGTAAGTATTTCCGGTTGCCGCTGTCAGGGAACCGATCGGACACATCAGCAGAAATTTTGTCCAAAGCACTTCGGAAATATGATCTGTCAATTCAGCGGTGATACCGGCTTTCAACAAAATATCCAGAATATATGTAAACTTTTGCATCGATGCATGGTCATCCGTCCCGAAGGTCAGTTTGCAGGAGCCGCCTTCCTGACGGATAACGCCCGGTTGTTCAACATGAGAAATGATATAGACGCTACCTCCCAACACCGTCGCCTGAGGCAGTATTCTGCCAAGCCTGGCTGCGCTGTTGACACCGTTAAGCAGTGGAATCACAACAGAACGATCATGGACACATGAAAAATAATCCGCGGCTGAACTTTCCAGCGAGTAGCTTTTGGTTGCAAAGAAGATCAGATCAAACTTTCCCGCCTCTGCTGGATCGTCTGTGGCCACTTTAGGATGCACGACACCATCCCCTTCTAGAGAAAATAATGTCAGGCCGTTTTTTTGAATTTCTTTCAGATGCCTGCCGCGGGCGACAAAAATGATTTCATGCTCATCAGCGTGCTCATATTTCCGTGCCAGTTTTCCTCCGAAATATCCCCCTACTCCGCCGATGCCGATAATTCCTATCCTCAATCTTGTTCTCCATTGAGACATTTTTTGAAAAACTATCTCTCCTTCTTCAGTATGTCAAGCTTTCAAAAGAAGGTGATACGGTTATTTATATTACAAACATTTCTATTGACGATTCTTAGCGGATACGAATATAAAACAAACCATAATCATTCATTTTTCAAAGCAAGGAGATTTTCATGAAGATTAAGGCCTCTGTTCGTTCCTTCCATCTTAAAGTCTATTTAGTGCTAGCCATCTTGTTTTGCACGGTCATCAGCGGTTGTGCCCCCATCCTGAATACCGTTTTCAACAACTCTCTCCCGCCTCTGGAAGGAGAACAGATTGTTCCGGGCTTATCCCATACGGTTACCGTCAAACGTGACGATATGGGTATTCCCTTTATCGAAGCTTCCAACATGGACGATATGATTTTTACGTCGGGCTATGTCAGCGCCTATGATCGTTTCACTCAAATGGAAGGGTTCCGGCTCGTCGGCCAGGGAAGGCTTTCTGAACTTCTGGGCAGGGCTGCCCTGGAAATGGACATATATCTCCGCGCATTAAATCTGCGACAGACCGCTCAAACGATTTACATATCAGCATCCCCGGAACTGCGCCACATGCTCAAGGTTTATAGCGATGGTGTCAACGCCTACCTGTCAAGTGCTCCCGCGCCCGCGATGCTCAAAATGGCCGGTTATCAACCCGATCCCTGGAAGCCCATTGATTCCGTCTATGTGTTTCTCGTTCTGACATTGGGGCTTGGGCAAAACCTTCATGAAGAAATCAACATGCTCAATATCGCGCAGGTCGTTGAGCCGGAAAAGATGGCCTGGCTTTTTCCTATCTATCCCGACGAACCCCTGCCTTTTGAAGAAATGAAAAAACTGGCCCGTCTCAATCTGAAGCAAACAGCTGCGGATATCGGAAATCTGAGCAAAATGATATCCCTGGTCAATCGTCTTTGGATTCCGGAAACCGCGGCATCCAATAACTGGGTCGTGTCCGGAAAGCGGACACGGTCAGGGAAACCGATTCTGGCCAACGATACTCATCTGCCTCTGGCCATGCCTTCCATCTGGAACATGATGCATTTAAAATGTCCGGAAATGGAGGGAGCTGGTATCGCTATCGCAGGTGTTCCGGGAATCATTGCCGGATATAACAGACATACAGCGGTGGGGATGACGATGGTGATGTCTGATGATCAGGACATTTTTCTAGAAAGATTAAAGCACGAACCCGAAGGGCTTTTTTACCTTTACAAGGATGAATGGTTCAAAGCCGATAGCCGGCTGGAGACATTCCGCATCAAAGGTCAGAAGGAAACCGTCAGCAGAACCTTCTATGAAACACGTCACGGGGTTCTTTTGAATAAAGTTTTGACTCATGATCCACGCCATCTGCTTGTCCCCATGCCGGTAAATCAATCTCTGGGCATCGCGCTGAGCTGGGCCGGTAAAGAACCGGACCATACCATGGACACCTTTTTTGCCATTATGCGCTCCAAGTCCGTAGATGAGGTACTCAAACTAACCGGCAGCGATACTTCGATCATTCCTCTGAATCTGGTCATGGCTGATGATCATGATATCGCCTGGCAGGTAACGGGACGCTTTCCGCTGCGCAAGAAAGGACGGGGGCTTTGTCCCTCTCCCGGCTGGACAGGCGAGTATGACTGGAATGGTTATCTTGATCCGTCTTTGCACCCGTCTGCAAAAAATCCTGAAAAGGGTTACATCGGAACCGCTAATAACCGAACGGTATCCGCGGACTTCCCTCACATCCTTTCTTCATCCTGGTACTATCCGCAAAGGGCCCAGCGTATCGATCAAATGATGCGGGGGGTTACGGAATATACCGTTGAAAATGCCAAAGCCATGCAGTTGGATATTCATTCACCTGCTGTTGATGTGCTCAAAGAAGCATTGCTGGAAGAGAACACTTTAAAAAACATGCGAGAGTCATGGAAAAATTCAGAGCGGCGAAAGACTGCAGAATCAGCTCTTGAAATTTTGAGAAATTTTGACGGAAATATGTCTCCGGACTCCGCGGGAGCCGCTTTTTGCGGTGCCTTTTTACACTCTTTGAGCAAAAATCTTTTTGCTGACGAACTGGGCGGCACAGACTCTCCTGCATATCAGTCTCTTCTCGAATCCTATACAACATCGTATTCAGCACTCGATGACCATTTGACCAAACGTTGTCAGGAAAGTCCTTTCTGGGATGATGTCACCACGCCGCAGAAGGAAGAACGACATCAGATTCTGGCGAAAACGGTACTGGACGCCATAGACATTCTCGAGGGGCAGTGCGGTAAAGATCCTCAAAAATGGCAGTGGGGAAAACTGCACACTTGCCACTGGAAAACGGATGCCACATTGTTTTCCGACCATATGGACTTCTTTGAACGGACAGGAATGAAATTCCTATCCGGATATTTTGACCGGGGCCCCTATCCGGCCCCCGGCGATCATACGACGTTAAATGTTGCCGGCTACCATCCCGGAAAAGATTTTAATGTCTGGCTGATTCCAGCCATGCGAATCATTGTGGACTTTGGCAGTGATGAACCGATGCTCGGCATGAACAGCAGCGGCCAGTCGGATAACCCTTCCAGCCCCTTTTATGATGACGGCATAACCGCTTTCCTCAACGGGAATTATCAGAATTTTCCTTTTAAAGAGGAAAATGTAAAAGAGCAATATTCCCGGACACTGACGTTGCTGCCCGATAAAAATAAGGGGGACGCAGACCCATAATTCAGTCTTGATACTCTCTTAAGGAGGATGTGTGAAGCGCATTTTAACGAACCTTGCTTTTTGGCTTTTTCAGATCATCAACACCTTAACCGCCTGTTTGATGACATTCATCCCCAAACAGTTTCATGAAAGCCTGTTCAAGGGTCCTGAAACCGTTTACCGTCAGCTTGGTTTCTCCAACATTGCCGTTGAAATGGTTCACAATGTCATCAGAGGACATGGCACTGTACTTCTCGCCGTTTCAATTTTTATCTTTTTTCAGGGAGTGAAGTCCCGTTCTGTGTATCTGCTCATCACAATCGTCTGTGCGCTTTCTGTTTATGCTCACATCATGACCCTCTATCAACACTTGAATTCCGAAGCTATCGTTTCAGCCATCGGGAACTTCTCCAGTTTATACGTTACCATACTGATCACGGCAATCGCGGGTCTTTTAAGTGGAATTGTATATTTCCGGTGGAACCATTGGAAATGAACGACGATGAGAATTAAAGACAGCACCCTGTGAATGGGCGGACTTCTGTAGTAATGAGCCGGCGGCGTTTATCCCGTTCTTGCCATAGTCAGCTTTCCCTGCCATTTCGAGATGAGCGCTTCTTTGAGGATTTGGTGTTCCGGCCTTTCCAGAAGAGGATCCCGTTCCGCCAGGGCAAAGGCGTCTTCTTTGGCATCGTTGAGAATTCTGGCATCACGGATAATGCTGGCAACGCGGAAATCAGGCAGACCGGACTGTCTGGTCCCCAGGAAATCGCCCGGTCCGCGAATGGAGAGATCCTCCTCTGCAATCAGGAAACCGTCAGTTGTTTTTTCCATCACCTTCAACCGCTTTCTCGCGTCTGCCGAACATTTAAAATCGGCCAACAGAATGCAACGCGACGGGATATCGCGGCGCCCAACCCTGCCGCGTAACTGATGCAGTTGCGACAGACCAAAACGTTCCGCGTGCTCAATCACCATTAAAGAAGCCCTTGGCACGTCAATACCGACTTCAATCACGGTGGTGGAAACCAGAATCTGAATTTTGTTTTCCAGAAATTCCCTCATGACGTCGTCTTTTTCTTTTTCCTTCATCTTTCCATGAACCAGTCCCACACGGTAATCGGGGAAGATATCCTGTTGGAGATGTTTCGACATGTTAGTGGCATCTTTCAGATCCAGCACTTCCGACTCCTCCACCAGGGGATAAACAATAAAGGTCTGATGCCCTTTGGCAAGCTCCGCGCGGATATCCTGATACACTTTATCTCTTCGGGTTTCAGGCAAAACGACCGTATGTACCCGTTTCTTGCCCGGCGGCATTTCGTCAATGACGGAAACATCCAGATCGCCGTAAACGGTCATCGCCAGCGTGCGCGGAATCGGAGTAGCCGTCATAACGAGTACATGCGCATGGATTCCCTTGCCGCGCAGAGTTGCCCGCTGCATCACACCGAACCGGTGCTGTTCATCAATGACGACCATTCCCAGTTTATGGAAGTCGACACCCTCCTGAATCAGGGCGTGCGTCCCGACAATGATATGGGCTTCGCCGTTTTGAATGCGCCGGAGCGCCTCGCCTCGGGATGAACTGTTCATGCTGCCCACCAGCAGGACAACGTTCAGGCCCAATTGTTCCGCCCACGACCTGATGTTTTCGAAATGCTGTTTGGCAAGAATCTCCGTCGGCGCCATCATGGCTGCCTGATAATCGTTCTCACAGGCTGTAATCATGGCTGCCATCGAAACAACGGTTTTTCCGCTGCCGACATCGCCCTGCAACAGCCTGTGCATGGCTTTGTCTGTGGATAGGTCTTTCTGGATTTCATCAATCACTCTCTGCTGCGCACGGGTCAGATCAAAGGGCAGAAGAGAATAAAATTTTTCCAGCATCGTTCCGCCAACCTGAAATGAAATTCCCTTATCCAGGACCCGCCCTGATTTCTTGACGGCCATGCCCAGCTGGAAAAAGAAAAATTCATCGTAAATCAGCCGCCGGTGCGATTCGGAGCGGAAAGATAAAAGCTGTTCCATGGATTCGCCATCTCCGGGAAAGTGAACCGACAGCATCGCATCATGAATATTGATCAATTTTCGTTTTTCACAAATCGCTTCCGGAACCGGTGAAGCAACGTGCCGGGAATAATGCTCCAGTGCGAAGTTCATCACCCTCCGGTAATATTTCTGATGAAGCCCTTCTGTCTCCGAATAAATCGGAACAATTCTTTTAAAATTTAAAAGGTTGTCTTCATCCTTTTCATCCAGTATTTCATAATCCGGATGAATCATTTGCTTTCCGACGTAATCCAGCCGGATTTCTCCGGTAAAAATCACTTTCGTATCTTTCTTAAACACGTTTAACAGATAGGACATCTGCCCCTTGAACCACTTCAACGTCAGGTTTGCCGTACCGTCTGTGATAACGGCCTCCAATACTTTTCTTTTTCCGTAATGACGGTATTGGCAGCTTATGATACTGCCAATCACGGTTTGAATTTTTTCCACCTCGAGTCGATTGATTTTTCTGATTTCCCGCCGGTCCTCATAGGTCCGCGGCAAAAAGAAAAGCAAATCTTCCACCGTGTTAATTTTTTTAGCGGCAAAACGCGCGGCCATCCTGGGACCGACCCCTTTCAGGTACTGAACCGGCTGGTTCAGTTTTGCGATATCATCTTTTAATGATGAAATTCTTTCACTGATTTGGGCATCGAGAGAAGGATCTTGAATTTTCAACGCGGATGAAGCGATAGCGGATTTAAGTTTCTCCAGAAGATTGAGGGCTGCTTCAATTTTATGTTTCTTTAGCTCCAGATCCTGTTCATCATAATCAGAAAAGATTGCCAGTAGCTCATCGATAAAATGATTGACATCGCGACCGCTCACCCCGGATGAGGCATCTTTCAGCTTCGGTAAAAGATTCAGGAGAGATTTTCCTACGTCTTTCATATGGGGAAGATTTTTGTAGTGATCACGGAAGGCAAAAGTCAAGGGATGTTCTATTTTTCGCAAAAGCTCTTGTTGTGAGTTCATCTCTGTCTCCGCGCGATGCCTCCGGTAAACCTTAATGATAATTAAAGAATCTGCTTTTTTGTTAACAAAAATATTTTGTTTTCGCAAGGAATGTTTGACTTACAGTTCAATTTACGTTACACAATCCGCTCTGCAATTCCATGCGATCAACAAACTCATGCGGGAGTAGAAATGACAAAAAACATTACCTATAAAGACGCGGGCGTCGATATCGACACCGCCAATACATTCATTGAGCGCATCAAGGATTCGATCAAAACCACGGCACGAAAGGAAGTCGTTTCCGGAATCGGCGGCTTTGGCGGTTTATTTCGTCTGAACACCGTAGATGTGAAAAATCCGGTTTTGGTCTCCTCCACGGATGGTGTCGGCACCAAACTTCTCGTTGCGCAAATGCTGAACAAACATGACACCATCGGTATAGACCTGGTCGCCATGTCGGCAAATGATGTTCTCGTTCAGGGAGCCGAACCATTATTCTTTCTCGATTATCTGGCCACCGGGAAAATAGAAATTGAAAAAAGTGTGAGTATCGTCGAGGGTATTACGGAGGGCTGCCGTCAGGCCGGCTGCACGCTGTTAGGCGGCGAGACGGCGGAAATGCCCGGAGTTTATCGGCCCGGCGAATATGATCTTGCCGGATTTTGCGTCGGAGTTGTGGAATCCGAAAAACTGATCACCGGTTCAACGATAAGCGTCAATGACTGCATTATCGGGCTGGCATCGAGCGGGTTGCATAGTAACGGATATTCCTTAGCCCGCAAGGTTCTTCTGGAAAAAGGAAAACTGGGCATCCACGACCAAGTTTCCGGTCTGGAAAAGACAGTGGGGCTGGAGCTGCTGGAGCCAACCAGAATTTATGTCAAGCCTCTGCTCAATCTCTTTAAGAACTTCAACATTAAAGGACTGGTTCACATTACCGGCGGCGGTTTCTATGATAATATCCCCAGAATTATCCCCCAGGCCTGCCGGGCCGTGATCAACAAAAGCGCCTGGGATGTCCCGCCGATCTTTAACGTGATCCGTGAAATCGGCAATGTGGAAGAACAAGAGATGTTTCGTGTTTTTAACATGGGCATCGGCATGATGGTGATTGTCGCTGAAAAAGAAAGTGAGGAAGTCATTCAACGCCTGGAAGCTCTCGGTGAAAAAGCTCACGCAATAGGGTTCATAGAGAAGAAAGATGATGCGCAGGATCAGGTGGTTTTGTCGGAAGGATAAAGAAAGAATATGGCTGGTTTATTGAAGCTGGGCGTTTTGATTTCCGGAAACGGTTCCAACCTGCAATCCATCATTGACCATATTGAGCAGGGTTCCCTTAACGCCGAAATCAGGATTGTGATCAGCAACAACCCTGATGCCTTCGGACTTGTCAGAGCAAAAAAACATGGCATCCCTTCTGCTGTTTTAAAAAACACCGATTTCAAAAGCAAAGATGATTTCGATACGGAACTGATCAGCACCTTGAAGAACCATGGTGTCGATCTGGTCGTCCTGGCCGGCTTTATGCGAATCATCTCGCCTGTGCTGCTCAAAGCGTTTCCCGCCAGGATCATGAACATCCACCCTGCTCTGCTACCGTCATTTCCCGGTTTGAATGGCCAAAAGCAGGCGCTCGATTATGGTGTAAAATACTCCGGCTGTACCGTACATTTTGTTGACGAGGGTGTGGATACCGGCCCGATCATCATTCAAGCGGTCGTGCCGGTTCTGGATAATGATACTGAAGAAACGCTGGCTGACCGAATATTAAAGGAAGAACACAAAATTTACCCTCAGGCCATTCAGCTCTTTGCCGAGGGAAGGCTTGAAGTCAAAGGGCGTAAAGTACGAATTAAAAACCTGTAAAAATATCTTGTCAGGAAAACCCTTATCAGTATTGCTCAAGGAAAGTCCAGATGTACGATGTTATTGCCATAGGGGATGATCTTGCTTCCCATCTGGCCGCCGCAATCGCATCATCCCGGGGAATTAGGACAGCACTCATTTCCGAAACCGGAGCCGCCGATGCCTGTGTCGCAGGAGACCTTCTTTTTCAATCCAATCCCCTGCCCCTGACCGGCCTGGGCGAAAGCCAGATCTTTTCGTCCGTCCTGAAATCGCTAGGCCATTCACCGAAAACAAACCTGTTAAACCCCGCTTATCAAATCATTCTGCCGGAAAACAGAATCGATTTTTTCTGCGAGAAAGAAGCACTCGTTGAAGAGCTTTCCAGAGAGTTTCCGGAATCGGCGACAGATATTCAATCTTTTTATGATACGATCGCAGAGACTTCCTCCAAAGCCGGACAATGGCTCCTTGACCATCCGTTTCTGCAGCCCAGAAGTCCGCGTGATTATCCGGACTTGATCAAACTGATTCCCTCTTATCTCAAAAGTTTTTCGGCCCATTTGAAATTTAAAAAAATTCTGGCGCAAAATCCCGCCCTGAATAAAGTGATGGAAGCACAGCGGATATTGCTCAGCTTTCAGCAAAAACATCAAAGCGTTCTTTTTTCGGATTATATTTTCAGCACCCCTTTACGCGGCGTTTTCGAGTTTCCGGAGAGTTTGCAGTCCCTTTATGGCCAGCTTATCAATATGGTAACCGACGGCGGCGGTTTATATCTAAAAGATCATGAAATCTTGTCCGTTAAAAAAGGCAGGATGATTGAAGTGACCTATATGGATCAAAACGGCGTCGCCTCCAAAATTGAAGCACCAAAATTACTGGTCAGCACCAAATGGCAGAATATGCGCCTGATTCTGGATCGCAAAAAAAAATTCAGCTTCGGAGATTTCATGCGCCCGACCCGTACGTCTCATTCCCCGTTTACCCTTCACCTCGGGATTCGTCCTGAATGCATCCCGGAAAAAATGGCCAGACATGTCGCTGTTGTCGGAGATGTGGAAAAAAAGATTGATGACGAACTCAATCTGATTATTCTGGAATCGTATATTTCCCAACGGGAGCCGTCCTCCCCATCGTCAAGGGTTCCCCTGAGTGCCACGGTCTTTTTACCCGAGAATCCGGATGCCTGGTCCAAAGACCGCCTGAATCAGGCGGCAGACTCAATCATTGATCGCCTTGATTTTTTTCTTCCCTTTCTCAAAGAGAGCGTAGAATTTCTTGATATCAATGAATCCATTACCATTTCTCAAAAACAACGCAATATCATCAATGCCCGGTACCAAATCAAGCAATCTGTGATTTCCAGATTTTCCGCAAAAGGCAATAAAACCAGATTCCGCAATATTTACCTGACCGGTGCCTCATTGTTTGCCGATGCCGGTTTTGAAGGAGAGATTCTTTCCGCCATCAATGCCGTGACGAGCATCACAGAAGGGAGGAAGTAACCTATGCGCTATGATTTTTCAATCGCCAGTCTCGGCGTAAGGACCATCCAGTCGCCTTTGCAAACAGGACATTTTACAGACGACAAAAAGAGGTTATTATTCAACATACATTCCGACGATTATCTTTCCGTAACCGACAAGCAGGGAAGACCGTTATCGGTCGAACTGGCCGGACCTCGCGAAAAAATATTCTTCAATCCACAAACCACCAAAGCCGCCATCGTGACCTGCGGCGGATTATGCCCGGGCATCAACGATGTCATACGTTCCATCACCAACGCACTTTTTTTCAATTACAAGGTTAAAAATGTTATCGGGATCCAGTACGGCCTGCGAGGGCTCAATCCCTCGTTCGGACACATTCCGGTACCCCTTTCTCCTGACATCGTAAAAGATATCAGTAACCTTGGCGGAAGCATTCTTTCCATGTCCAGAGGGCCTCAGGATATCCACGTCATTATCGATAACCTTCTTTCAAAAAAAATCAACATACTCTTTTGCATCGGCGGCGATGGAACCATCAGGGCCGCCGAAAAAATCATCGCCGCCATCAAGAAAAGAAAATTGAAAATTGCCGTCGTCTGCATACCCAAAACCATCGATAATGACCTCAACCTGATTCAGAAATCTTTTGGATTCGATACCGCCATTGAAAAAGCGGCAGATGCCATCAGAAGCGCACACGTGGAAGCCAGGGGTGCGTTTAACGGCATAGGACTGATCAAAATTATGGGACGTCACTCCGGGCACATCGCCGCCAATGCCGCCCTGGCTCAAAGCGACGTGAATTTTGTTTTAATTCCCGAGGTTCCTTTTGATCTGGCGGGCAGAAAGGGACTCCTGACGGCACTAAAAAAACGGATGGATTCCAGGGGGCACGCCGTCATTCTTGTCGCGGAAGGCGCCGGACAGCATTTATTCAAAAAGAACCAAAGCGAGCCTGGAAAAGACCCTTCAGGAAACATCCGCCTTCAGGATATTGGTTTGCTTCTTAAAAATTCCATCACCGAATATTTCAGGAACATCAACATGGAAATCAACCTGAAATATATTGAACCCAGCTATTTGATCCGGTCCGTCCCTTCAAACGCTTCAGATGATATCTATTGCAATATGCTGGGACAATATGCCGTCCACGCGGGAATGGCAGGCAAAACAGGTCTATTGGTAGCCTTAATGAAAGATGAATATGTGCATTTACCCGTGGAAGCGGTAAAATCAAACAGAAATATCGATCCGCAAGGGAATATCTGGTTAAGAGTGCTGGAAACCACCGGACAGCCCTCATCCATGCTCAACGGACCAGATATTTGATAATTTATGTAATATCTGATACTTATAATTCATCTGCGCTCTTTTTCTCTTTGAGCAATCCCGTCAAACCCTTTAGAGCGACGGATTGTCTAAAAAAAGACAAAAAAACGAAATAATGCTTGCAAAATACTGCCTTATGGTTTAGTAACGTCGCACATTTTCAGGAGGATTAAAAAATGTCTCGTATTTGTGCAGTCTGTGGAAAAAAACCGTCAATCGGTAACATTGTCAGCCATGCCAATAATAAAACTAAAGCCATCTGGTATCCCAATCTTCAAAGCCTGCGATGCGTGGATAAAAAAACGGGTTCAGTGAAAAGATTGAAGGTTTGCACCCGGTGCATACGCTCCGGATTTGTCCAGAAAGCTATTTAAGAAAAGGAAGTACGTTGGTCTGTTTTATAATCTGAGTGGTTTCCCCGAAAAACACTTCATCGTCGTCAATGGCGTCCATGGCACTCTGAAATAAACTTTTTAAACCATCATACAGGATTGCTCGATCGCTTTTCAGGCCGAATTTATCTTGATAAAGATGAATCCGGCCTTCAATCGTCATAATTCTTTGCAGGGAGTCTTTCGTGATCAACAGCAGGGCGGCTTCCATAACTTCCCGGATATCACTTTCATCAATGCCGTAGAGCCAGCGCATTGTCGCCACAAATTCATTCATTTTATTTTTGGCCGTGTAATCCAGGGCTTCCACAAGAATCTCGATGGTCCTGCAGAACTGAAGGCGACGTAAAATAACCAGATCATAAATCATTTCAATGATGAGATGGGACTGATAAACCGCCTCTTCTAAAGGCATTTCCAGGCCGGCCAGGCCATACAAATCCCGGATAGACTTAACCAGCGGGCTTCCTTTTTTATAGGCATAACCGCAGGAGTCAATTTTAAAATCGTCCTGATATTCCAAGCAGATATAGCCATGGTGAGAAAGATCATCCACCAGAAGATGATATAAAACATAGGCGGTTTTGGGATACTCGTAAGGTATTGGCAACGACCTCCGTATCCGATGGGTTTTTGCAGCAGATATCCCGGCATGAATGGCCAGCAGGTCCGGCGCGACGTTGTAAATATACACATCCGGTTCCATTTCTTCTCGCGCTATGGGGCTTAAAATCCTTTGAAGAAAATATGTGTGGGTGAGCATAAACATGAACGCGATCTCTGAAGCAATTGAGCTAATTTATTTTTCAGTCAAAAAGTTCTTTCATCCCATACCGGGAACGCAGATATTCCAGCAACCTGTTCATATCGTCCACATAGTCAGGCATGATGGCAACACGGATAACGGCTTTTCGGGTATCCATGGTTGAAACCGTGCCCATGCGTTCATAACCTTCTATGATCCACTGAACGGTCACAATATGTTTTCGATCGATCTGAAAATATCTTTTGATCATGAACCACTTCTACAACGTCTATGAGTTATCGTTTGACCTCATAGGATAAAGACTGTATGCTGCAAAAAAAATAAATCAAGGACTTTTTATGCGGACTTCCAGATTCCTGTTCATTCTATTGTCACTATTCATTCTATCCTGTTCAACCACTTCCTCCAACATCAGGAGCATTACCGGAGAGGACAATCTCCTTCCATTTCTGGCACAGACCCCCAGGGCTGAAGATCACCCGAACGCCGGCGCGGACCTTCTATACTCATACAGCTACGTGGAATTTTTTGAAGACGGCACCAGTCTAACCCGAAACCTGGAACGCTTTAAAATCTTCAACGAACGGGGGCGTCATTTTGCCTCCAAAAAAATTTCATATCGTGACGGATATCAAAAAGTAAACGTGATTTTTGCCAACACGATTAAATCTGATGGAAAGGTGATTCCTCTGGAAAAGAAAGACGTACATGACTCCTCGGAATACGCCGGCTTTGAATTCTATACAGACATTAAAGTCAAAAAATTTACCATGCCCGCCGTTGAAGACGGTTGCGTCATCGAATACGCCTATGAAATTCTGAATCTTAAACCGGTCCTTGCCATGGATTATGCGGATACTTTTTTCTGCCAGAATCTTTTCCCGATTGAAGAGGACATCATTGAAATCGTTTTACCGCGGGGAAAGGAGCTGAAATATAAAAATTTCAAGACCGATATTGCTCCTGAAATCAGTCAAGTGGGCAATAAAATCAAATATGTTTTCAGCAACAGGAAACAGGAAGAAATCATACCCGAATCACGAATGCCTTCGCTATTTGACCGTGACACTTTTTCTCAAATATCCTTCTGGACATTAACCGGCTGGGATGTTGTCTCCAAATGGTATGCGGGACTGATCCGTGAACAGATGACATCGGATCCCGAGCTTGATCGTTTCACCAGAGAATTGATTGCCGGTAAAAAAACCGAAGAAGATAAAATCAATGCCATTTTTAACTTTGTATCCCAGAATATCAGGTACATCGCGGTGCTTCTGGGACCCCATACGCACAAGCCTCACCAGGCGTTTGATATTTTCCAAAAACGATACGGTGACTGCAAAGATAAAACGGTTCTTCTGCTCACCATGCTCAAAATTGCCGGCATCAAAGGGTATCCGGCGCTTGTTCCGTCCAATGGAAAATACTTTGACGATTCCATGCCATCCCTGAATGTTTTCAACCACGTCATTGCCGTTGTGCCGCATCAGGAAAAGTATTTCTGGCTCGACGCGACCAATGAAACTGCTTCCTTCGATTCTCCGCCTTTCTCCCTCCCTGTAAAAGTTTTTATCATTCATGACGAAGGTTCGTATCAGTTTGTTACCACTCCCGCTTTGAACGACCGAAAAGACTATTACAGGCAGGACATCGCTTATACCATTGACAAAGAAGGCAACGCGGATATGGATTACACCTATCAATTTTTCGGAAAGGCGGCTGAAGGCATCCGATATTCTTTTAAATACGCGTCGCCGGAACAGCGAAAAAAATATTTTGAAAACCGGGGAATCGAAGTTAAAGAACTCCGGTTAAGCAGTTTTGCCGACACGAGAAGCCCTTTTCTGATTCAACTCACCGGCACGCTTAAAAACCTGGCTCAGGTTCTGGATGAGGAAACCATGGTGCTGTCCAATATTTTGTCTTTCGACACATACAAGGATATCACAGCGGCAAACAGCCGCCGCTATCCGATCAACCTGACACAAACAATGTACTCTGTCGAAAACAGTTCCTATAGGTTTCCGGACGGATTTAAAATTAAGAGACTGCCCAAAAATTACACTTTTGAAAAACTTTCCCGGTATAGAAATGAGACATACGGATTTAAAGGCTCCGTCTTCAACGTATCCGTAGAATCAAAAAACCAGGAAAACACCATTCGTGTTGATAATATAGCAGAATTTAAAAATTACGCCCTTGAACTTCAAAGGCATGAATCGTCTATCAAAAACATTATTTTTGAAAAAAAATAGCAATTGCTTGACACAGGAAAAAGCGTTGATATGATAGTAAAAAAGAATATATGAAAGCAGTATAATGACCATCCAAAATCAATTGCCACTGTCAAAGTGGAATCTAAATGCACCTATTGATCTTAAAACAGAAAAGCTATTGAGCAAAGAATTTGGCATTCATCCCATCATCTCACAAATTATTATGAACAGAGGTTTTCAGGATATTGACACCACCCGCCGTTACCTCTACCCTTCCCTGAATGACCTTCACAGCCCTTTTCTTTTAAAAGACATCCGGAAAGGCGTATCACGCCTGATGAAAGCTCTTCAGAATAAAGAAAAAATAGTCATTTATGGCGATTATGATGCCGACGGCATAACATCCGTTGTGATTCTTTATAAATTTATCAAACTGGTTACACCCCTGATCGACTATTATATTCCCGACAGAATTCAGGAAGGCTACGGTTTAAAAATACCGTCTATCGATCAATTCAAGCGAGAGGGCATCAGCCTGATTATCACAGTCGATTGCGGCATTTCCGATGTAGAACAAGTTGCCCATGCTCAATCGATAGGCATTGATACCATTATCCTTGATCATCACGAAATCTCCGGAGAACTTCCCCCTGCGGCAGCCGCCATTAATCCGAACCGGGAAGATTGTCTTTTCCCCTTCAAGGGTTTGGCCGGTGTCGGTATCGCCTATAACTTCCTTATCGCGCTGCGTGGTGCTTTAAACAAAGAAGGTTTCTGGAAAAACAGACCCTACCCTAATTTGAAAGAATACCTGGATATCGTATCTCTGGGAACCATCGGCGATATTGCGCCTCTTATCGATGAAAACAGGATCTTAACGAAAATAGGATTGGAACTCATCACAGAAGGACAGCGCCCGGGCATCAAAGCCTTGAAAGAAGTCAGTGGCGTCGATGGTCAGGTGATCGATTCCTTCAAAGCGTCTTACTCGCTGATCCCCCGCATCAATGCCGCGGGACGCATTGCCTCACCCGCGGATGCCGTCAAACTTCTGCTGACGGATGACCTTTCTGAAGCCCGCGTGCTGGCCGAAAAACTGGACTCATACAACCGCCAGCGCCAACAGATGGAAAAGAAAATCATCAGCGATATTCTTGAAATCGTCCGCAAAGGTGCTTCCCTTGAAAAAATGAACTCACTGGTTTTTTCTTCCGATCAATGGCACCCGGGAATCATCGGCATTGTCGCCTCCCGTCTTGTTGAACTGTTCAACCGCCCGGCATTTGTCATCAGCCTTCAGGACGGACTGGGCAAGGGTTCCGGACGAAGCGTTTCGGGATTTAATATTTACAAAGGGATTCAGCAGTGCGCGCACCTTCTGCTTTCTTACGGCGGCCATTATCACGCGGCCGGCATTTCCATTAAAGAAGAAAATATCGATGAATTCACCTCTCTCCTGGATGAAATAACGCGCAGCAACGCAGAGTTATCCGACATGTCTTCCCAGCTCAACATTGACGCGGAAAGCCCGATTGATCAAATAAACGCCGGCTGGATTTCACAATTGGAGCTGCTTGCGCCCTTCGGCAGCAGGAATCCGGAACCATTGCTCTATGCGCGCAATGTGAAGGCTTCGTCTCCGACGATCGTGGGCAACAATCATCTAAAAATGCGGATTCATGACCCCAACGCCTCCCTGGATTCCATCTGGTTCAACATGGGAAAACATCTCAATGCGATCAACGGTTCTACCTTTGATATTGTTTTTACTCCTCAAATCAACAACTGGAGCGGGGCTCAAGACGTTCAGTTGAAAATCAAAGATATCGATATCGTTTCTTCAAATCAATAGGAGCATAAATTCTCTATGAACATGGCCATGAAGGGAGCGCTGCTGAACGCTTTACTGTTTCCGGGATGGGGAGAAATTTACCTGAAGAAATACGGGAGAGGCATCCTGATTATCTCCGGCATGATTGCCGGAATACTATCCATTTTGCTTCTGGTCGTTCAGGAAACCATGACCGTTCTGAAATCCACACCGTTTGACAAAACAACCTTGTCGCCCGCCACGCTTCTTCAATTATCCCTTCAGGTGATCCGCTCCCTGAATTTATCCGGCCTTCTGATCATTTTGCTGTTTATGATCATTCTCTGGATCATCTCGATTATCGATGCTTACAGACTGGGCAGAGAAGCCATGGCTAAACTCAATACTGACGCTGATCAATAATCAGTTTGTCCTCAACCTTAATTTCACCAACATTCAGATACTCCAGATGATTGATGCCCACCGTGCAGATTTCGCGGAACACCTTCTTGAAATTTTCCTCCCATGAAGCGCTGCCGATTTCCGGCGCAACTTTTTCAATCCGCAATTTCAAAATATCATCATGACCCGACCGGCTGACGACGGCCTGCAGGGGCAGATGATTGAATTTGGCCTGAAGCATTTTGAGTTGGCTGGGAGCAATAAACAATCCCCGGACTTTTACGGCATCCCCTACCCTGCCTGCGATTCCTGCCAGGCGATACGATGTCCGTCCGCAGGAGCATGGTTCTGTAATCAATCTTGACAAGTCGCCTGTACCGAAACGCAGCAGAAAGAAAATATGGTTCAGACGGGTTACCACAACCTCGCCCAGCTCGCCTTCAGGAACATTCTTGCCGGTGGCCGGGTCAACAATTTCCACGATGGTTTCCTCGCAGATATGCCACCCTTTTTTCTCGCAACATTCATAGGCAACGTCACCCACTTCAGTCGCCCCGTACATCTGATACGTATCGATACCGTAGTCCTCTTCAAAAGACCGGCGTAAATCAGGCAATAAAGGCTCGGCGGCAAAGCAGGCTTTTTTCACCAGAAAATCTCTCTTGAAATCGAAACCCATTTCTTTTGATTTTTCAATAATGGCATTTAAGAAACTGGGCGTTCCCACATAAGCGGTGACTTTTAAATCCTTGATTAATTGCACCTGAATCTGGGAAGAAGACGCTCCGGAGGGAACCACCGTGGCGCCGACTCTGCGCAAACCGTTATGGAAAGTCAAACCGGCCGCAACCAGATGATACGAAAACGCACAGAGCGCGATATCCTTTGGGCCGATACCGGCGGCAAAAAACGCTCTCGCCCATAAATAATCCGTGTCCGAAAGATGAGGTTCATAAACCGGACCCGGAGAAGTAAAAATCCGGTCAATATGAATATCAGGATTTTCCAGCCCGGCATAAGGAGGTTGCTGCTGTTCCATCTCCACCAGCTTTTCCCGCGATGTAACCTGCAGGCACTCCAGATCTTCCCGTGATTTAATTTCAGCAGGATTGATACCAGTATCATCAAGCATCTTCTTGACGCGAGCCGATTTCTCGTAACCGAGTTTCACCATTTCTACCAGCGCCCTATCCTGCTGGCTTTTTCTCTTCCTCTTCCCCCACAATTCTTTCTTATCGAATAACTTCTTCATAGACTCCCTTTTCCATGATTATTTTCGGCCAAGCGCCTGTGCCGTTCTCTGAACGGTCTTATTGTTTGGATTTTTTTTCATGATTTCCCTGCCCGCGCTGGAAGCAGCCAGAGAAAGACACGCTTTTCTTAATTCATTTACCAGATTCAATCTTTTGGCGACAGCTTCCGGACTCATATCAATCTTCATTTTCCAAGCTCCTCAGATATTCAATATCTTCCCTGTCCTGCCCGCTGTTGCGTAAAGATTTAAGCAAAATAAGACCTTGCGGAGAAACAACTTTCAAGGGGCGCCCTTCCCATTCTATTGTCTTGCGTTGATTCCACGCATTTTTTATTTCCGGCGTTACAATAAGCAGATCCAACACAAAATATTCACCGGAAACTTTATCGACTTTAGTCAACCTTTGAAGCTTGACGGCGCCATCGTTAAATTCCATCATCGCGGACATCATCGTATAGCCAAGCTCTTTGGCCGCTTTCTTTGCTTCTGCAAAACAATCCGGATGCACCATAATATCAATATCCAGCGTTGCCCGAGGTTTTGCGTAAATTGCAATAGCCAGCCCCCCGCATAAGGCATAATCAATTCCTTCCTGATCTAATTTCAGTGTCAGTTTTTTAAGTTCTTCCAATAGATCCAATTCTATTTTTTTCCCCTTCCGCGCCTAAATGAGCCGGAGAAAAACACTCTTCTTTACTTTATTCACTAGACTTGAACAGCCTTCGCTCACGTCCAATCTTTAATGATTTTCATATCCCAACATCCCTTTAAAATCAATTTATGAATTATTTCATATTGATTTTTTACGTTCATCATGTATGATGACAGCGTCATTATCTTCAGACAATCCTGATACGATTTAAAATTATATTTTGGAATGCTTGAAAATCATGAACTACGGCAAATTTGTTTTTTCTTGTGTGTTCGAAGATGATGCCCTCCTGCCTCCCTACAAAGGCTCAACGCTGCGTGGTATTTTTGGCCACGCGCTCAAAAAAGTCGTTTGCGCCCTGAAGAAGCAGGACTGTGCCGACTGTCTTCTGGCCGACCGGTGCATTTACCCCACCGTCTTTGAAATATCCGCCAAAGCCCCCGTAGAAAGAAAGCGAAAAAGAATCGCCCAGCCGCCACACCCCTACGTGATCGAACCGCCTGACGACACCAAAACCCATTATCAAAAAGGCGATCTCTTGAATTTCTCCCTTATTTTGTTCGGCAACGCCTGTGATAACATTGCCTATTTCATTTACGCCTTCGATCAAATCGGCGGCATCGGCATCGGAAAACGCATCAACGGCAGGGGCGCAACCTTCAGCCTTCATCATGTTTATGCGAACGACATTCCGATCTACTCAAAGTCGGACGGAAAAATAAAAATGCAACCCCAATCGACCCCGTTAGCCCCGTCTTCCTTCACCGAAAAGCCGGAAACAGGCCTTCTTAACATTGAGCTGTCATTGGTCACGCCGCTTCGCCTCAAATACAAAAACGGGCTGAAAGCCGACCTGCCCTTCGATGTTCTGACACGGGCTATGCTCCGAAGAGTCTCATCGCTTTGCCAATATCACGGCGAAGGCGAGCCAGAGCTGGACTACCGCGGTCTGGTCGCGCGCGCCAAAGAAGTAGCCGTGAAAGAATCGCATATCAGCTGGTACGACTGGCGACGCTACTCCAACCGTCAGGAGCAGGCCATGATGATGGGCGGCATGGTCGGCAAAATCATCTATAAAAATGTTTCGGGCGAGTACCTGACGCTTCTGCGGTTTTGCGAACTGGCGCATCTGGGCAAACAAACAACCTTCGGACTGGGGAAAATCAAAGTAACGGCGATGTAGTCTAACCTTTTGAAAGGCGAAGCCTATGGCCAACATCCTTCTTGCCATCGCGGGCTTAAGCCCGCAGGTCATCACGGAAACGCTTTATGCCCTGCATCAGGATGGCCTGGCCATCGATGAGATTCACATCATCACCACGCGCGTCGGCCGCGACGTCATATCCAACCAATTGCTTTCCCAGGGCGACGGCCGCTATTGGCGTTACCTGAAGGAATACGGTCACGATGCTCAAGCGATTACGTTTTCTCAAGACACGATTCATCTGCTTCGCGATGATAAAGGCAATCCTCTCGACGACATTGTCGGCGCGGAAGAAAACGAAATCCTGCTCAAGATGTGCCTGACCCTTGCCCACCGATTCACAAAAAAGCCTGAAAACACCGTTTTCTTCTCCATTGCCGGAGGGCGCAAAACCATGAGCGCCTGCCTGATGGTCGCCGCCCAGATGTATGCCCGACCCTCGGACCGGATTTATCATGTGCTCGTCTCACCGGAATTTGAAAACCACAAGGAATTTTACTACCCGCCCGTGAAACCCATCCTGCTGGAGCTGCGCGACGCGCAGGGACAGAAACTATACAAGAAAACCAGTTACGCCAAAATCACACTCGTACCCATCCCCTTTATTTCTTTGCGGCAGGCGGTGTCCGCCGGGAAAACCGGTCGAGTCCAGACACCCGCCGAACTGTTCCGTTACCTTGTTCGGGAAAGGAAGCCATTTTTAACAATTGATCTGATACAAGGCAAAATCATCTATAAAAAAACGGAACGGACCATGATGCCGTCACGGCTGGCGCTTTATGCGTTCCTGGCGCTGCAAAAACACAACTGCCGTCTGTTGAGCGCAAACTGCCGGAATTGCACAACCTGCTATATGGATTACGGACAAATCAGCAACGGGCAACAAATCATAACGAATATTTACAAAAAACTAGGCGGGATGACCGAAAAGAAAGGCATCTGTGCTTTGGAACAAGAAGAATTGCGCTCTTACATCAGCAAAATCCGCAAAGAACTGATGAACACTTTCGGTGCTCAGGCCGCGCAGCTTCTGGCCGTTGAAGCCGCAGGCAAAAAGCCGGACACGCGCTACGGCATCCCCATGGAGCGGGAAAGGATTCGATTTATCGAATGAAGAAAGGATCACCAGAAACGTCATGAATCAGGAATTCAAAAAAGGTGAAGTGGTTATCTATAAAGCCGCAGATGGCCCGATGATTGATGTCCACCTGGATCAGGACACGGTATGGCTCACACAAAAACAGATGTCCGGGCTTTTTGAGACGGAAAGAAGCGTGATTACAAAGTATTTGAAAAACATCTTTAAGTCCGGTGAGCTGGAAGAACAAAGCAATGTGCAAAAAATGCACATTGCAAATTCCGACAAACCGGTTGCTTTTTATAATCTGGATATCATCATATCGTTGGGTTATCGAGTGAATTCAAAACGCGGCACCCAATTCCGCATCTGGGCCACACGGGTTTTACGCAAGCGCATTGACGATAACGCGCTCGTTGCGCTCACGCTGATGATTGCGGCCAGCAAGCCGGCGGAGAAAGAGACCATGATAAATGTGATTCTCAATCTTCTGGCAGCCGTGGCAACGTTGCCGCGCTGGAATAGAATAAGGATATTTTGATATAAGCGAAAGCAAAGAAGGACAGGAGGGATTTTTTATGTTTTATATTTCAAGGTTTAAAGACATTGAAAAGCGGGAATACGAATGCGAGGTTGTCACGCCGCTTTTTCTGGGCAGCGCGGACCCCAAAAAAGCGGAGCTTCGCGTGCCGCCAATTAAAGCGGCCCTGCGGTTCTGGTGGCGGGCAATGTATGATGGGACTGATATTGACTCAATGGCAAAGAAAGAATCGAATATTTTCGGATCGACAGATAAGAAGTCGGTGCTGACGGTATTGCTCCATCACGAAAATACCAAAACTGTGCTGAATGATTTACCAACTGGGAAAATGGTTCCGGTTGAAGGGAAAACTTATAGGACGTCCATTATTAATTATCTGGCCTACGGCTTATTTGAGTACAAAAGCAACATTAAAAAAAATGTTTACACCAAAGAACCAATAGTGCCGGAAACTCGTCTCAAAATAATGGTTTCTTTCCCAAACGTATTTGAGTTTGAAGTTATGAAAGCACTGAAGGCATTAATCACATTTGGCGGTATAGGCGCACGTTCCCGTAACGGCTTTGGATCGCTCCATTGTGCAGCTCTTATGGACCAAATGATTAAGAAGAATAGTGAATTAAAGTCTTTTACATCATTCTCTAAAGAAGCAAAGCTTTTCAATCAATTTAAGAAACATGCTACATGGAGTGACGCGCTTTCTGAGATAGGTGAAGTTTACAGAAACGCAAGATTAAATCTCGATAGAAGGCATTCCTGGGATAACAGGAAGTTCATATCTTTGCCCATAGAGGCCCAGAGAGAAAACATTCCAGAGCCTATCCGTCATGGCCGTCATGCAAAGCCATATTTTCTCCATGTTAATAAGACAACCGATGGCAAGTACCAGGGGCAAATTCTTTTCTTACCATACCGATATAAGGCAAAAGCTGACGATCGTGACAATCAGACTAATGACTATATGGCGGTTTGTGGAAAAATGAATGAAGAAATATTAAAAGCGATGGGAGGTGCAAAATGAGCTGGAGAAAACCTGATACCTCATACTGGAACAACAAATTTGCAGCCTGGTGGCATGATCCCATTGACAAGGTTTTCAATATTCAAAAGCATGAGGCATGGGCGGCGAACTATCTACAGATATTTGGGCTAGACAGGCCCAATGATGAATTCTGGAAAATGGCCGACGCTATCGCGGCGGGGTTTGAACGCGGCCAGGTCCCGTCGTATAGCGCTGATGAGAATAAAAACGGCGCAGTGGATTTTGCCCGGATGCCCGTTATTACTCACCCCACGTCGGGAAAAGGCCATCTAAAAATTATCCTTGATGGTAAAAAAGCAGACAGCATTCATTCCGAAACCACTGAATATTTAAAAAAATTGATTGGTATGGAAGTAGATAGTAGTGATTATGCCTATCGTTTTAAAGATAATGAAGAGCGGTTCGCACAAGCTCGGATGCTATACACACACCTTGTTTTGCGCTTTATGCTGGCGGAAAATAATATCGGTGGCTTGGGCGCGTTATGGCACCGGCTGCCGGCCGACTCGCGCTTTCCCGATCATTCCATCTGGCAACACAACGTGCTTTGCTCGGCCATTTACTCCTGTATTGAAATGGCGGGCAAGCCCAAAGACGTGGGACTTTTGGTCTTTTCCATCACACCCGTCCAAGGTTTTATCACCCGCGCGCGGAAAATGCGCGATTTTTGGACAGGTTCCGTGATTTTATCATGGCTGGCATTTGAAGGTCTTCGCTGGATTATTGAAAACTTGGGCGCTGACCATATTTTATATCCCTCTTTGATCGATCAGCCGCTAGTCAACGCCTATTTGGAAAATGAATGGTGCGTGTCAGGCGAGTTCAAACCGGCGTTATGGAAAAACCAGTCCAGTGAGATTGCCAGTTTGCCCAACAAGTTTTTGTTCTTGGTTCCTTTCGGCCAGGCGCAAGAAATTGCGGATGAGATCAAGAAGGCCATCAATGAACGATGGAGTAAACTTGCCGGTATGACGCTTGAGTATCTGGCCGAAAAAAAAGACCTGGATAAAGACGAAAGAAATCACCTGCAAAAAATGTTTGACCGGCAAACCAATGATTTTTGGGAATACCAGTGGGCGGCGGCGCGTCTGGTTGACCATGCGGATAAAGGCGAATTGGCCAGACTGCTTGATCAAAAAGCTTTCTCAAGACAGTTCGCTTATTTCAATGCCATTAATCCTATTTTGGAAAAGAAAGGTTATTCAAAGGAAAATTCCAGTCGCGGCATTTTATATTCCACAAGCCACCATCTGGTCCAATCGGCGCTTGCCGCAGAGAAATTTCGGAGAATAGCGCGCCTTAATGAAGAACCGGGTGAAAAATGTCAGATGTGTGGCGAATTTGAAGTTTTGCATGGCAGAAGATGGACGGATGAAGCAGCAGCTGATTACAAAAAAAATCTCGACGAGTTTTGGAATAAATTTCTTAATGACGATGACTTCAAAGAAAACGAGCGTCTCTGCGCCATGTGTTTCATCAAACGCTACGTGCCCAGAGCATTGAAAAAAGACAAGGATCACGTTCTTAATAGTGTTTTTGGAGACGCAGATTCTTTTCCCTCCACAAGCGAAATGGCGCTTCGGCCTTATTTCAAACGACGAAACATAACTGACATCAAAAAAATGAAAGATATAGCGCAAAACCTTCATGAAAACTCAGAAGATAAAGTAAAGGGGGAAAAGATTAAAAACCCCGATAAATATTACGCTATACTGATGATGGACGGCGACAATATGGGGAAACTCATCAACGGTGAAACCATTGCATCGACCTGGCAAAAAATTATGCATCCGGCGATTGCCGGGCGCTTGATTGAAAATCAGTTCGATTCTCTATATAGAGATGTCTGGCAAAAAATTTCTGCCGATGCCGACTTAAACAAACGCCTGGTCACGCCCGCGATTCATGCGGCGATATCCGAGGCTCTGGGCGATTTTTCGATCTATGGCGTTGCGCCAATTATCGCAAAGCACGATGGCCGTCTGATTTACGCGGGCGGGGATGATGTTTGCGCATTCCTCCCGGCGCAAAACGCGTTATCCGCCGCACGAGAAATTACGAACTACTATACATCCGCGTTTCGCTTAATCGATCCGGACAGAAAATCGAAGGCCATTCAAGACGAATGGAAAATTCAGATAGGCAAGCTCTCCGTAAATTTGGGTTCGGGTAAGGACATTTCAATATCCGCCTCTATCCTGATCTGTCATCACAAGGAGAGTCTGACACAGATGATCACAAGCGCTCAAGAACTGCTGAAAAACGAAGCCAAAGACAAGGCGGGGAGAAATGCCTGCGCGGTGGAATTGCGGAAAAGACATGGCGGTTCGCGAGTCTTCACCAGAAAATGGGATGATGATGGATGGAATGCCTTTGACAATGTGCTTCGACTCGCGGGCGGTGAAAGGGAATTATCGCGTTCACTGTTGTATCGCCTTGAAACATTGCGAGCGGGAATAGAAGCGATTATCAGAAGCAACGAAAATGTTGAAGAAAACTTGAGTTTTTTTATCGCAAAACAAATTGAACGGTCAGGCGCTAAATTATCCAAACCACCGGAAGAAGTTGCCAGATGGGTAACGCAAATTGTTTGGGATCAGAAAAGCTTCAATCCGGAAGGATTGCTGATAGCAGGATTTCTCAGCGGGGAGGAGGTCGAAAATGATTAACTGGTATGATTTTACGCCACAGGATACTTTATTTTTTCGCGGAGCGGAACCGGCTGTAATGGGCGAAAGCCACGCGGCTTCAATGATTTTTCCGCCACCCGCGCATACCATTGTCGGCGCAATGCGCACGGCTGTTCTGGCGCAGCATGACATAGATTATAAACAATATAATGCAGGGGTTTTGCCTGCCGGGCAAGAAGCCGTCATCAGCATGATAGGTAAATCGGGAGAGAAAAGCCCCTTTAGTATTGTGGGGCCGTTCTTTCACGGGAACGGCAAGGTATGGATTCCCTGTCCCTGTATCTGGTTTGCCGAGAAAAAAGAAAAGGCGTCATCAAAGAAGAAAATATCGATAAGCGTGTCGATAGGAAAAACCACGCTGTTAAAAACAGCGGCGATGGAAAATTTATACTGGGCGAAAGGGCAAGAGCTTGAGACAATGGGCGGCTGTTGGGTTTCTCTTGATGAACTGTGCAGCCCATCTGAAGAAAAAACAATTCTTGAAGGATCCAATTTCTTTACCAAAGAAAACCACACGGGCATTGCCCTGGATGTCAACAATAGCCGTCGCACCGCCAGAAAGAGTCACTTGTATTCTTTTGTCCACGCCAGATTGCATGAAGGGGTGTCTCTGGTGTTTGGCGTTACACAAAAGCTGCCGCTTCCGGAACGCGGAATACTTAAACTGGGCGCGGAACAGCGTTTCGGCGAATACCGGCAATTGAGTAAAATAGAGCTTCCGAAAGGCAACTCCGGTTTGTTCATGACGCTCTCCATACTGCCTGCCAACGAGCAGGCCAATCAGCATTGTATTGCGTCAGGACGGCCTCATTATTACGGCGGCTGGGATATGCACAAGGGTTTTCACAAGCCGATGAAGGGCTACTTTCCAGCGGGAAGCGTGTTTCAAAAACAAATTAACCATAATTGCATAGAACTATAGGAGGAATACCATGTTGAAAAGAGACGTATTTTCCATTTGCACATTTTACGCCGTATCACCCATTTATGCAGGAAGCGGAGCATCCTTTGCCGCCGTTGACCTTCCAATTCAACGTGAACGACACACGCACTGGCCGCATGTTCAAGCTTCAGGCGTTAAAGGGGCCATGCGTGCGCATTACAGAGATTTTGCGGAGAAAAAATCCCTGATTAATTTCTTGTTCGGTTACGACAAGGCCGACAAAGATCATCATGTGGAGTATTTTAAAAATGATGAACAAAAGCAGAAAGTGGACGATAATTTTCCGGGAGCCGTATCTTTTTCAGACGCAAAACTTCTCGCTTTTCCAATCCGATCCAATATCGCGCCGTTTGTTTGGGTGACATGCCCGGCGGTGTTGAACCGGTTGAACAGGGATTTATCGTTTGTCAGCTTACCTGAAATGGGAAATCCGCCGCCCGTTACTGGCGAAAACGCTTTCTGTTTGTCCGGCGGCATTTCCGGCGATGTGATATTGGAAGACATGGTTGTCAATGTGCAGGCAGGAGATATTCCTAATCCGCTTCCTAAAGAGCTTCCCGAACTAAACAAATTGCTTTTAGTTTCAGATGAGGTTTTTAAATACGCGGTCGATTCCTGCACGGAAATTCAAACACACATAAAGATTGATTCTAAAACGGGCACGGCAGATGGAACAGCATTGTGGTATCAGGAGTTGCTGCCTGCTGATTCCGTTCTCTATTCCGTTGTTTATTACAGCCGTGCGGTTTTCGATAATTCTTTGCAATCTGAAACTATTCGCGGCCATGTCGAAGATGTCATCAATAATTTCATCCAAATTGGCGGAGACGAAACACTGGGCCGCGGTATCTGCAAAATAAACTGGATTGCCGGAGGTGGAAAATGAGAACAATGGCGCAGAAAAGAGCGGAGTTCGCGCTAAGAGAGACGCGTCTGGCAAAACAGTCGATGGACCCGGAGAAGTTGAAATCCTTCTCAGCCGGTGCGCCGTCGATGATTCTCCAAAATGGTTTCGGGCAAACTATTGCATTCTGGCTGGCTAAAGACAAAGCTGAACATCGGGTGCTTTTTCACATCCTGACCGAATGGCTTAAGCAGACAGACCAGCAAAATTTCGGCTCATGCCACCAGCCAGCAGATTACATCCATCGTTTATCCGCAATGGAGCAACGTGAATATTTACAGAGCCAGAACGAAGCCCTATCATTGCTGGAATGGGTCAAGCGTTTCGCAAATGCAGATTTAATATAAAGGAGGTGTACTCGTGACACATTACCCTTTTTATCAGCACCTTCAGAATGAATCGAAGAACATGCCGAATGGAAATTTTGGTCTCTGGTACAACAAGTTCATCCCTCTAAGTAATACTTTCAAAGCGGCAGATGACCGTGGGTGACGATAAAAGAGCCGCTGAATTCTATTTTGAACGTTACGGACAACTGAGAAAAAGCGAAATTACCGCATTGTTAAAGATAAAGCATGCTGATCAGCAGAAGTATTGTGAAAGTCTTTCTTCTGATAATTATGAGATCATTCAAGTAGAGGCGACGCTTGCAACTCCGCTCATCACCGGTATCGGCGAGTCACACCCTAATGAGATTAGCATGATTTTCGATCGTAACCTTGGCATTCCATATATACCGGCATCCGGAGTAAAAGGAATTGTCCGATTTGCCCATACCTTGTCACTGCTTCCGGAGGCGGAAGAAAAAGGATTGATTGATGAAAAAGGCCGTTTTGACGATGAAGCGGACTGGACTTTTATCGTAAATATGTTCGGCGCGCAGACAAAGAGAGGGCAAGTAGTCTTTCTTGATGCCTATTCTAAAGGGGTGCCACAATTGCACATCGATATCATGAACCCCCATTATGGTCCATATTACAGCGATGGATTACCGCCTGCTGATCATCACGATCCGAAGCCCATTAAGTTTCTCACCGTTGCGCCGGGGACAACTTTCATCTTTCGGGCAATAGCTAAAAAAGAAAAAGACTTGCCGCAAAAAGTGCATACCGCGATTGAAAAGGCTTTGACCGAAGAAGGCGTCGGCGCGAAGACGGCGATAGGCTATGGGCGATTCACCATCGATGAACAAGCGCCGCCTGCCACAGCGGATCAAAAAAGTGTAACAAAAAAAATCGAGCGGAGTCCGATGGAAAGATGCTGTACGCCGTTTGCAACGATCAAACCCAACGATGCCGGGAGAATTGGCCCGCTGATTGACACGGCGCTGAAAACTTTGACGACTGAAGAAGATAAAAAAGCATTTGCTAAATATGTGAAGGAATTTATGGGAAGCGAATTTAAGAAAAGCAAGGCAAGAGAAAAGTTAAAAGGGTTCCTAGCTTAGGCATCGGCACTGAAAACCCTTCCCAAAGCCCGCGTCACCGTCCGCAAGGCCGGCAACAACTGGGAAATTGTGAAGGTCGAACCGGCGGTATGAGCGCGCGGACGCGGGCAAAATGATCACCGGCCGGTTTTTGTGCGGGCTTATGATTTCCTTGACATGAAGCGAATAACCGCTATAATCGCTTCATATCGTGATGCGATTAAAAGGTGTTTATGACTCAATATTTGTGGCAGCGGCCAAACTGGACAAATTTTCGTTGGCAGGATGAAAGCCTTCTTGCAGCGCTGGGCAGGTGCCGTCTTCTTCAGGGCAGACTTTTGGGAAGATTGTCCGGCCTTGGATTGTCCCTTGAAAATACCGCTCAGATGGAAATCATCACGGAAGAGACGTTAACAACCGCCGCCATCGAAGGAGAAAATCTCAGCCTGAAGACTGTTCGATCATCGGTCGCCGGAAAGCTCGGCCTTCCGTCGGCCGGTCTTTCCCGTGATCGTCATGTGGACGGCCTGGTTGAAGTTCTGCTGGATGCGACAAAAAATCACGATCAACCCCTTGGGGTGAAACGGCTCTGGAGCTGGCACGCGGCGCTTTTTCCGACCGGTTATTCGGGAATGCACAAAATTGCCGTGGGAAAGTGGCGCGGGGAAAAGCCCATGCAGGTCGTTTCCGGGCCGGTGGGCCGTGAAACGGTTCACTTTGAAGCTCCCCCTTTCAACCGCGTAGCCTCTGAAATGAAAGATTTTCTAAAGTGGTTTGTTGACAGCAGAGACGCCCTCGAAGGCTTGTTGAGGGCGGCGATAACGCACTTTCGCTTTGTCACCATTCACCCTTTTGCCGACGGCAACGGGCGCATCGCCCGCGCTTTGACCGATATGGCACTGGCTCAGGACGACGGCCAACGGATTCGCTATTACAGCCTTTCTTCCCAGATCATGGAGGAGCGCAAGAGCTATTATGATGTTCTGGAGCGTTGCCAGAAGGGAAACGGCGACATCACCGAATGGTTAGCATGGTTTCTGGATTGTTTTTGCAAAGCCATCGAGAGATCGGAAACGCTTTTGGCGACAGTGCTTGACCGGACGCACTTTTGGAAAATGCATGACCAGAAATTCATTTCGGAACGGCAGCGTAAAATCATCAACAGGATGCTGGACGAAGGCCGTGGCGGTTTTGTCGGCGGATTGACAACCAGAAAATATGTTTCGCTGGCTGATGTCAGCCGGGCGACAGCTTTCCGGGAAATTAATTATCTGGTCGAAATCGGCATGTTGAAATTGAACCCTGGGCGGGGACGAAACGCAAGTTATGACCTGAACTGGGATGAGATGAAATAAAAGGAGATTTTCATGAAAAAAGTGATGATTGTATCGCTGGGTGGGTCGCCGGAACCCTTGAAAAAAAGTATTGCCGAACATCGGCCGGAAAGACTGATTTTCTTCGCTTCCCAGGAATCGAACACGAAATTGGGAGAAGTGCTGCAAATTGAAGGATACAAGCCTGTTAAGATTGAAACCGAAATCACGGAAAATCCCAACTCGCTTTATGAATGTTATAAAGCTGCCAGGCGTTGTGTCGATCGAGCTAGCCGTTTGGGCATTTCTGATGAAGACATTCTTGTGGATTACACCGGCGGCACCAAAGTCATGTCCGCTGCACTTTTGCTGGCGACAGTCGGCTGTGCTTACGGATTCAATTATGTCGGTGGCGACGCCCGGTCTAAAGACGGTTTGGGCATTGTTCAAAACGGCCATGAGGTGATGTATCCCGACATGAATCCTTGGTCGGCTTTCGCAGAAGAAGAGCGACGACAGATCATCACACTCTTTAACGCGCGGCGTTTTGCCTCGATCATTCAGATCATGGATTTATGCCGTCGCGAACTGCCGCCGCAAATCGAGTTATTGTTTAAATTTATCCGTCATCTGGCTATCGGTTTTCTCTTTTGGGATCAATTTCAGCACAAAAAAGCGCTCGATTGTCTGGAAAAAGGGCTGAAAGGTTTGAATGATTATTTAAAATCATATCCCGATGACAAATACACGCGGCTCGGGGAGGCATTGCAAACGTACATTGATTTTCTCTCAGAACTTCTCGAAAAGACACGCCAAATGCAGAGCTTTGATTTCATTCTGGTGAAAGAACTCATCAACAACGCACGACGGCGAATAGAAGATAAACGTTTTGATGACGCGGCCGCTCGTATTTATCGCGCATTGGAGCTTTACGGTCAAATATGTTTTGAAAAGATAATCGGCTGCTCAAACGACAAGGTCAAACCGGCTAAAATCCCGCAGGAATTGCGTGATGAATTCATCCGCAAATATCGCGATCCGCAAACCGAGATAATGAAACTGCCACTTCAGGCCACGTTTGCGGTTCTTCGCGCCGCGGGCCATGAAGCGGGCGATCGCTTTTTCAAACTCGAAGATAAAATTAAAAATATTCAAATTGCACGCAATAAATCAATACTTGCACACGGCATCCAACCGGTTAGTGAACACGCGGCGCAAAGCATCTTGGAAACCGTTACCGATTTTGTTCAGATGAAGGAGTTTTTTGATTTTCCTAAATTATAGGAATGAAAAGCGTTCTTTGACAACCGAATATCGTAAAAACAACATTCGTAACCCTTTCGGCAACGGGCCCGGCAACGTTGCCGCGGTTGCTTTGGGCTTCAGGGCTTTTCTATAATCCTTTCCGCGGGGATCAACATCCACGCCCCGCGGAAAGGAGAAAAAACCATGGTCGTTTACATCAACACCCAGGGCGCAAGGCTCGTGAAAGAAGGCAGGCATCTGCTCGTTAAAAAGGGAGAAGACACCTATCACACACTATTCACCTATAAGCTCAAACAGATTGTCCTGTTTGGCAACGTGGAAATCACCCACCGGGCGATGGCACAGATCATGCGACATGAAATCGACACCGTGTTTCTCACACAAAACGGGCGCTACCTGGGACGCATCGCCTCACCCGAATCACGCAACGTCTTTCTGCACAAAAGACAGTACGCCCTTCTGGATGATCCTGCATTTGCCCTTAAGATGGCCCGGTCAATCGTTGCCGGGAAGATGGCCAACATGGCTACCCTGCTCATGCGAATCCGCCGCAGCCGTGATGCCGACATTGCCGGAAAAAAAGCGCGCGAAATTCAAAACCTGATGCCCATGCTGGAAAACGCCGCAAGCATTGACAGCATCCGGGGTTATGAAGGAAGGGCAAGCGCCTTATATTTTGAAGCATTTGGCTCGGGTTTTATCGAAAACCAGAGATTTACCAGGCGTGTGCGTCGGCCGCCTACCGATCCGGTCAATTCCATCCTGTCCCTGCTCTACACATTTTTAATGAACAGAATCTACGGCGCCGTTCGGGTTGCCGGCCTGGACCCCTACCCCGGCTTTCTTCATTCCATCGATTACGGCCGCTACTCCCTTGTGCTGGATCTCATGGAAGAATTCCGGACAATCATCGCCGATACCCTGGCTCTGTCACTATTCAACCTGAAAATCCTTCAGCACCACGACTTTTACGAAGAAAAACCGCAGGAAGACCAGGACAAAACCGATACCCTTTCGCAGCCTGTGGCAGACGTCAGCAAAGACCCGATGGGTTGGATTTCCGGCACCGACACAGATTCCGTCACCTTTGATATACCCGAACAGCGCATGGACGACAGCGTTGCGACACGGCCGGTTGGCAAATATCCTGTAAAGCTCCACCCTGAAGCCTTCAAGCGCGTCATCGAAGCCTTTGAAAAAAAACTGACCACCGAATTCTACTACCCGCCGGCTGAACGTTCCCTGACCTATGCGGACGTTCTCATCTTTCAAGCCGGACATTACCGAAAAGTCATCGAAGGCGAAGCGAACCTTTATCAACCGGTGCTGTTAAAATGATTACACTCATCACATACGACATCACCGAGCCGAAAAGACTCAACGACCTGCGGAAATTCCTGAAAGAATTCGGCTTACGCACACAAAAATCTGTTTTCGAATGCGATATAGACAACGAAGCCCTGCAACGCATTCGGGCCTATTGCCGGGACCATCTCGACATCGCGAAAGACTCTGTCAGAATTTACAAAATATGCAACCGTTGCATCAACAAAGTAGTCATCTCCGGCACAGGTCTTAAAGTTACCCAACTCGATTACATGATCATCTGAGGATAAACCAATGAACATGATTATTGCCTATGACATCACCGATGAAAAACGACTGGTCCGTGTCGCCAAAGTCATGCTGGATTACGGCGTCCGTGTGCAGAAGTCCATCTTTGAAGTGGAACTCACCCACAGGTCATTCCGGGAATTGAAAGACCGGATTGAAGAAATCATCATTGCAGAGACTGATGGCGTCAAATATTTTCCCCTTTGCGAAAAATGCGCGGGCACAGTAGAAATCATCGGACAGGGAGAATTCACCGACCCCGACCATGAATACTATATCTACTGACAATAAATCTTCCACGGGCAAAACGGCTCGTCGATTTCGGATAGGAGTCGGATAGGAGGTTGAACAATGAACCTCACCCCGAAAAGGGTCGAACATCCAAGCCGTTGATTTTACGATACATTGAAAAACATCCATCAAGAGGTTCGCGGCAATTCAAAAAAGCGTTTAAATACAAACAATTATGCTGTATAAAGCTCGCCGGAAAGGAGGTGAACACAGAAATGCTAAAGAAAACAGACAGAGGTTCGCGGAAACCGGCGGATAAGATACCGTTTTCAAAGACAAAAAGACGACCGCGGAAACCAAAGACCTGAACCAAGAAGGGATTGCGACAGCCCAGTACTTGCGCATATCGGCGGCCCAACGGCGGCTCGAAACCAAAGACCTGAACCAAGAAGGGATTGCGACATCTATACGGCATATCTATTTCTCCTCTATATTTCCCTCGAAACCAAAGACCTGAACCAAGAAGGGATTGCGACGGATACCGGCGGGCAGTGCCGATCTCCACGAGTCTGGAATGAAACCAAAGACCTGAACCAAGAAGGGATTGCGACCCTAAGTCTCTGCATCTCACCATTTGCCGCGCGATAGTACAGGAAACCAAAGACCTGAACCAAGAAGGGATTGCGACAGTTGAATAAAGCGTTTCATTTTCTTCTATTGTTAATCCGAAACCAAAGACCTGAACCAAGAAGGGATTGCGACTTGGCGATCCAAGGTCGCCCATAACGCCGTTTATTGTAGCTCCGAAACCAAAGACCTGAACCAAGAAGGGATTGCGACATTTTCCTGTTGATTATGTAATCTTTATCTGTTAACATTGAAACCAAAGACCTGAACCAAGAAGGGATTGCGACTTCCCAGACCACCTGCTTAATATTTCCAGTCTTCAGCGCAATGAAACCAAAGACCTGAACCAAGAAGGGATTGCGACTCAAAGCCTCGGCGGCAAATCGGGTATATTTCTGGCCGAAACCAAAGACCTGAACCAAGAAGGGATTGCGACGTATCCGTTGATGATTACATATCCTAATGATTCAATTCCAAGAAACCAAAGACCTGAACCAAGAAGGGATTGCGACTAGCCCTTGCCTCGCCCTTGCTTTCCGTGGCTTTCGCGAAACCAAAGACCTGAACCAAGAAGGGATTGCGACCATAAATTTCCATAATCCTTCCTGTCGCCCTCCCGCGCGAAACCAAAGACCTGAACCAAGAAGGGATTGCGACTTTAGCCTGTTTCTCTTCCATATTCACCTCACGGAATCACAAGAAACCAAAGACCTGAACCAAGAAGGGATTGCGACGCACATCCTCAACGCCGTTTTTGCTTAGCTCGGCTAGTATGAAACCAAAGACCTGAACCAAGAAGGGATTGCGACTCACTGCTCAGCGCCTGATTAATGGCTTGCAGTTCGTTAAGGAAACCAAAGACCTGAACCAAGAAGGGATTGCGACCCATCCACTCAAAAATCTTAATTATGCTCATATTCCCTCGAAACCAAAGACCTGAACCAAGAAGGGATTGCGACGGCCTAACGAACTTACTAATGTCAATTAACATCCTTGGGAAACCAAAGACCTGAACCAAGAAGGGATTGCGACGCTAATCCGTCTTGCTGATATGATACGCCATTAAGAGTGAAACCAAAGACCTGAACCAAGAAGGGATTGCGACTTACTGACGTATTACCTCCGTGCTTGTTGCAACCGTTGCGAAACCAAAGACCTGAACCAAGAAGGGATTGCGACATATGGAGTGTCTTTCATTTTCACCGTCCCCCTTTTTTGAAACCAAAGACCTGAACCAAGAAGGGATTGCGACTTTTGTTTTATGCCGTTCTTTATAACCTCTTTCTGAACGGGAAACCAAAGACCTGAACCAAGAAGGGATTGCGACTTTTTGAACATCATTTAATTCATTGAAATTGTTGAAGAAACCAAAGACCTGAACCAAGAAGGGATTGCGACCGTTTTACCACCCTTAATTAGTCGTCCCTGAAAAACATTTAACACATTGATATTATTACTTGATTAACGTATTTATATGTGATATAATTGCCGGAAATTCAGGAAAAGGAGCTAAAAACCGGCAATATTATGCACCCGAAA
>Ga0255343_1001109_pt1 | contig 37777 bp, 45 predicted proteins | sample wastewater_treat_4_FD_192413 | JGI IMG/M metagenome (GOLD analysis project Ga0255343, IMG submission 192413) | Wastewater microbial communities from Lulu Island WWTP, Vancouver, Canada - plant16 | ecosystem: Engineered > WWTP > Wastewater > Unclassified | place: Canada: Vancouver, British... | reverse complement strand
TCAGATAGGGAGTGGACTTGCGACTGTGGTGCAATACATGACCGCGACCTAAACGCAGCCATCAATCTCAAGAATTTAGCAGCAAAATTACCGAGAGTTGAGTTGACAAGTCGGCCTGATAGTGATATACTTACTCTACAAAGGAGTAAGTTACCATGAAAAAGATATGTAGGAAGTGTGGTCGTGTTCTTGACGCAACGCAGTTCGGCAGGAATTCCAGAAGGAAAGATGGGACAATGGCCGTATGCAAGGATTGTGTAAACGCTAAGGCAAATTTATGGAAGTCTAATAACAGGGAACGAGACAGAGCAAATCAAATCACTGGTTACAATGATAGAGTATCACGAGGTCTTTGTAAATTTTGCACAAATCCTCAAATGCCTCACAGCAACCGTCTTTGTGAAAAGCATTGGTATGTCGAAATCGCTACGGCGAATTTAGGAGCCGGAACCGTGGAAGTGGCAAGACTATTGAAGGATAAGTTGGAATCACAAAATTATACTTGCCCTTATACCGGTGAGAAACTTGTTCCTGGGTTGAATTGCCATCTCGACCACATTTTGCCTACATCAAGATTTCCCGAAAAGAGACATGATATAGACAACGTTGAGTGGGTGAGCGAAAGAGCCAATTACGCAAAGCGCGATCTTACACCACAAGAATTTATAGAGTTGTGTAATCGTGTTATTGAATATAGAAATGGTACGGTAAGTTCTACCGAAACCGGAGTTGATACTCGAACGCCTGTGGAGAGTGATATAAGACCAACAGCAGTATCGTTGGCAGCCTCTTTGAAGCAGGAACCAAGCGCAGAATCTCATGGTAGATTCTGGTAGGTATTGGAGAACGGTGTTACTATTAGGGATACAAAAATTGAGAAGGTACCCCTTGATAAACTAACTGATTATGATTTTGTCGATATATTTACTGGTGCCCATAGAGTCCTTATGAGAGATCATAAATCCGGTAAGTATTATAGAGATTACTGGTACCCATAGAGTCCTTATGAGAGATCATATATCCGGTAAGTATTATAAATATTAGATATGGTGGATATGTTCAGCCTTAGATTCTGGAGACAGTCTTATGACATATGAAGAGTTAGTATATCTAGCAGATGAGACAATCCTCAAAGAATCCCAAGCTAAGGTTAAATCCTTATTCAATAAGCTGGGTAGGCTCAAAATACATGTTGAAGAAACAGGTCCAGAGAAGTACTTAGAAGAATTCCCAAGGCTACAAAAATCCGGTTTTCAAGTGAAGAATCTTGGCAATACTCAATAGTTGGCGGTAGCATCACTGTTGACTTCAATGTCATTGTTGAATTAATCCAGTAAACTAATCATTTGATTTACGAATCACATGATAATTTATCCTTTGGATATTCTGGTTATCCCAACCATGTCTTACGACCCTATAAGTTTCTGGTAGGTAGTCAACTATCACGGCTGTTTGAGGCCATTTACACAATGCCCCGTCGTTTACATACGCACCGGGCTGATTCTTTTTACCCAACACGTTTACAGTGTCAGGGTTCCATTTAGCTTTATGAGAATGCCCAAAGGCAACTAATCGAACGGCATGATCATTACGGATTTTTTGTGCCCAGGGGTCCATGTATTCAATAGAATTTAACAGAGCTTTGAAAGCATCTTTAAGGCCGTGTTTTTCCTGCCAGTCTTTGAATATATGCCTATAAGCGTCGATCACTTGTTGGATTGTGATTACAGAATCGTCAGGCATCAAGATGGTGTCCGTCGGTTTGGCCCCCACATCCCGCATAACATGATTAATTACCAAAGTCGCTACCGTACCGATGTCCCGTGTGGCCATTATGGATTCTTGACTTGAAATTTCTTGCAAAACACTTTGCAAACGGGCACTGCTGCTACTGTCATCTTCCCAAGGGGTCGCTTGGATTGACCTGCTGGTTATGGTTTTTTTATTAGAGTGGATTCTGGTGATGTAATAACCCAAAGGTCTATGTCCCCCCGCAGGGTCCAGATTCAGGGGGTCGGGACAGGCGTTGAACAAATCGTTTTTATGACCATGCTCACCCCAGACATTTTCAAGCCGGAAAGCATCCGTGATGCGCATGTTGGGAAACCATTCCTTGAAAACCCCAGCATCTAATTTGGCATCGAAATCATGGTTCCCTACACAATAGACTAAATTGATTCCAGAATCTATCCTTTGCAATGTTTCAATAATGTCTTGATAGTCGGGATGCTCAAGCATCTGTCTATAGGATAAAGGCTTGACCGACATGGGGAAGGTCCAGTTGTCCCAGACATCCCCCAACATAACCAAGTGTGTGATGTTTTGTTTTTGTAAGTATTGCAAAATCTTGACAACACCATCCCTGAACGGACGCTTGACCTCGCCCATCGTGTTATAACATCCCAAGTGAAGGTCCGATATAAAAGCTACCTTAGCCGCAGCCGCAGGCATGTCCACACCCCCTCTGTAAAAGACACTTGATAAACTATACCCTGGTCAATAATTCTTTTATAAAATATCTTTATTGATAAGGCCCTTTGATATGGGACGGCACGGAGGTTTTGGTAACATGAGACGTAGAAAAATCGCTGCCGGAAGCCTGTCGGATTATGTTGCTCATGAATTTGCAACAATGATGGCTTATGAGATCGCAAAAGAAATCAAAGAAAAGATGGAAGACGTGGAATGGGATCTGGCTTTAGCTAATTTAGACGTCCTCCGACATGAATTAGAAGATAACCTTTTCTTACTACCCCCACGAGTTCAAAAACAAATCGAGAAAGATGAAAAAGATGCCTTGAAGAAATGGGTTGCAGACGGTAATGACCCTGATGATTTTAAATTTGTGTTTGATATTACCGATTATGTCAATGAAGAAGATCTTTTTCAGCGGCAACAGGAACTTGCAGGATACGACTATAGAAAGCTGGAACAAGACTTGGAGTCAGATATTGAAGACGGGGTCGATAGGGCTGAACGTTCCTTTAACAGAACACTAGACTATTTTATTCAAGATTACATAAAAACCTGTCAAAGGGTTGAGCCTTTGAGGGGCTCGCCCACAATAACGGTTGAAACTAGTAAAGGTCCAGTTGCAGTGAAACAAGACCATCAAATGATATGGAACTCCACAAAGCTGAATAACATCATGGACGAGTTTATCAGTGATGCGGAACCTTCTTTTGGTAGGAGCCACTTCGGCGGATACAGTGAGTTTTTACGTGATTATTATGGTTTTGCCAAAATCGCAGAAAATGAAATCCCAGACAGCAGTATAGCCAATGAATTTGTTTATTACGTTAGGGACTATCTGGAAATCGGTTTGACAAAAGAATTGAATAAAACCCTTTCACGCCATACTTCTGATCTGTTCAAAAAAGCCAAGCCCCAAGACATTTTTGCCGAACGGACAAACATCCCCCTGTCTGAAGTAGCAAAGAATGTTAAATTCCAGCTTTCAAAGAAAGGTAGGGTTGAATGTCTCGTATGGGTAGAAAATAACCTGACACTATCAATCACTATCAACATCCCTATCGAAATCACGCAATAATTACCTTATAATCTGTCCTTATTGAACGGTGTTATTTGGAGGTTAGTGTGTATTATTTCAACAAACAGGCCGCTTCGTCAAGGGAATTCAATCTTATGTTGTCAAGGTTAGTTCGGCACATCGCCATAGCGATGAAATTGGCCGGTAGGGGGGGATTGTCTGAGAAAGTTTACGATGTGGTGTTTGATCTGTCAGGTGAGGTTAATGATAGGGTGCTTGATGGTATTGAAGCAGCAGCCCTTTCAAGTTTAGAGGATGTTCTAAGTCATATAGACAAAAACCTTGCGGGGTTGTTTAACCCAAAAGCAATAAGAGATTCGATATCGTCAGGGAAACTTAAAATTATGCCGCAAACCAAAACATCCCAAACTGTTCTAGGCCAAAAAACTTATATTTATAAAAACAGTTGTGATATTGACTATAGCGGGGTCTTGGAAAAGATCGAGGTCATGTTGAGCATTTTTAGGAAAAGTTTTGCAGAAGGTTATCGAACCGCTAATGGCTACAAATCAGAAGAAACTAGTTTCCTCACTAAGGCGGCACTCAGTGCTTTTGCAAAACTAGTGAGCAGCAAGACATTTTTCTGGGAGGCCCTTGAAAGCCATATCGAAAGTGGCGTTAACAAGCTGAAAGTTTGGGATGCTCTCGATAAGAACCTGCCTTTACTGCTACATGACAGACAGTTCACCAAAACACTGATCAAACGAGGTGGGGAAATTCCCCAAACCGTACTTGATACAATCAGCACGGGTCTCGATCCTCTAGATATTATTGTTGTCTCTACAGGCAACGATATTAAATTTGCCATTGAATCAAGCTTTTATATCCACATTCCAGATAATGTAAATATTTAACCCCTTCGTTTTTTTACTTATATTTTCATTACTAGTACTTGTGAACTTTTTAGGAGGATAGCCATGATTTCCCGATACCGTAAAAAAGCTGCTCTCAGCCCTAGGGACTTTGCCGAAACGTTTGCTGATGTTGCAAGTCAACAACTATCTAAAATTGTTCAAGAGGTTGCTTATCGAGCCGTGGATGAGACATCTTTGGAAGAGCAGTATGTAATGGAGGAAGACCTTGAAAATTTTGATAAAAAAGGGATTAAGTCGGGGTATCTGCTTCCTAAAGAATATGATAGGTTTGAACAGGATAAAGAACAAGCCCGAGAAGAATGGATTTTGAAACATGGGGATGACAAAAGATTTGTTTTCAAATATAACCCTGAAGATTATATCCCTATTAATCTCCATCCAAGAAAATACCCATAGCTTGAACGCCCGTGTTGAAATAACAAACCTCCACTAGATTTCCTCAATTTAGGGTAATAGATATCGAGTTCTTTTTGGATTAGGAAACCAACTATGAAACTAACAGACGGGGCTTTAGGTTATTTTTATAATAACGGCAGCTCTGTCCAATATAATGATCAATTCGTAGGTTTATTCTCTTCGGCATTTTCAAGGGCAAACGGCCTTTCTATAATTCCGGAAAATTTCCTTAAAGTAAACGCCCTTTACGCTGCAAGAAAACTGATAACCAATTCCTGGGAGCAACATAAAGATGAATACTTTGTCCCTGTCCCTATTGATACTGAATCCGATGCTTATAAGCAATGGAACACCGACGCTGTAATCTATTCTTTATTTCATCACTCCAACAATTCAACATCCATGCGTCAAGTAAACTATAATAACCAAACCTGGACTATTCATAATCATTACTTTTGGATTCCCCATAAAACAGCCCTTGAACTACTAGATGACCCTAAAACAAGCAACCTTTACCGGGATTGTAGGAATAACCCTGCTAAAGACGTGTTTGGAAACCCTATTATAAGCACCCCGGATACCTATTTAGCCCATATACTTCCATCCCTGACCGTTTCCCTATCAAATGAGGCAAAAGCGGTTTTAGAGGGAATGACGGCCCTTTGGAAGCAATCTTTACCCCTTCGGGAAACATATGCCCAAGAACATCCTGAATACCAGCTAAATACCTGGGATGCCGGTATTTACCAATTAAAATATCTTTGGCGGGATTTATTCCCAAAAGAATGGGAGGCTTTAAGACAAGCCCATGCGAGGCTTGCCAATAAGCTGCGCCCCGGTGTTTATGACCATGGTTGGTTGCGTAAATAAATTTGACAACCCTTGAAATCTGGTGTGAAACGATTTTAACTTTTGTTGTGGAGGACACACATGCTGGACAATAAAACTCTGTTGGTTAATGCTTTGAACACGGCTCGGGATGCTTATTATCGGGGCAACCCTACTATGACGGATGCGGAGTACGATGCATTAGAGGATCGACTTCGCACTTTGGACCCTAACCATGATTTCTTCAAACAGGTGGGAGCCCCGCTCCCTAAAGACGGTTCATGGCTTGAAGTTAGGCATGAAATCCCTATGGGGAGTTTGAACAAGGCCCAGGTACATGCCGACCTTGTCCAATGGTTCAAAACTTCCGGACTACGCCCAACCGATAGCCTTGTCGTTATGGATAAGCTGGACGGTGCGTCCCTATCTATAAAATACGTCAATAGGAAGTTGGCCCAAGCGTTGACCCGTGGGGATGGCATTACGGGACAGGATATCACCCGTAACGTATTATTGATGCAAGGGGCGGTTAAGATGCTTCCCCCCACCATGCCTAACGGCGACGCCGTCGGTGGCACCATGCCGACCCCCGATGTCGTTTACGTCCGGGGGGAGGTCATTTGCCTACTTGATGACTTCAAAAATCATTTCAGGGGGGAATCCAATCCCCGATCCACTGCCAGCGGGACCATGAAACGGCAGTCGAATTTTGAAAAGGCTTCACACTTGACCTTTGTGGCTTATCAATGCCGCCCCGACGGTCAAGCCATGCCAACTAAATCAATGGAATTGGAAACCTTGAAATACTTCGGATTCACCATGCCTCGCTATTCAAAAGCCAAGGCCGTGCCTTCCGAAGTCGAAAACATTTATCAAGCCTATGTGGATTCCATACGGGATTCCTTGAATTATGAAATTGACGGTTTGGTTATTGAAATTGATGATGTAAACCAAAGGGAAGCCTTGGGGGAATCAAATAACAGACCAAAAGGGGCCATTGCTTATAAATTCCCCCATGAGGCCAAGCCCACCATCCTAAGAAACATTCGATGGCAAGTAGGCAAAAGCGGGAGAATCACCCCCGTTGCTGAATTCGACACCGTGAACTTGGTTAATTCCAATGTAGTCCAGGCATCTTTACATAACGTGTCTAATATCCAAGCCTTGAACCATAGGCGGGAAACCCCTATGTTCAAGGTAGGGGACATGATCCTGGTATCCAAACGTAATGACGTGATCCCTTATGTTGAGGAATTACTAACCCTAAATGAAACAGGTGAAATATTATCCACCCCGGATCAATGCCCGTCATGTAACGGGCCTTTGACCATGGACGGTGAATACCTTGTATGTAAAAACATCGACTGCCCTGCACAGGTGACAGGGGCGATCCGACGCTGGGTTCAAAAGATAGGCATTCTCCATATTGGGGATGCTTTGATCGAAGCCTTGGTAGAAGACGGTTATGTTGAAGACATTGCTGATCTTTATACCCTGGAAAGCCATGAAAACATCGAAGACTTGGAAATCAACGGTAGAAAAGCCCGTGCTGCTATCAAATTGGCAATAACAAACTTGAATAATAAAAAGACCCTGCCCCTTCATACATTGGTTGGTTCCCTTGGAATCCCTTTGACGGGTCGGGATTCGGCCCAAACTATTGTCAATGCCGGTTATGATACCTTGTCAAAAATGGCCAAAGCGACTATAAGTCAAATAGCAAGTATTCCAGGGATGGGGGATATTAAAGCTAGGGCCTTTGTAACAGGTCTTAGTCAAAAATTGGACCTGATAGCCAAACTGTTAGAAAACGGTATTCGAATTCAATCAATGTCCGGCCCATTGTCAGGCAAGACCTTTTGCTTGACAGGGTTTAGAGACCCCGATCTGGTATCGGCTATTGAACAGGCCGGGGGGACTTTGAAAAGTAGTGTGGTAAAGAATTTGAATTACCTGATTGCACAAGACCCGAACTCGAATTCAGGCAAAATGCAAAAGGCAAGGAAAGACGGTGTCAATGTAATAGGGATTGATGAAGCATGGGAATTGGTGAAATAGATAAGCTACAGGAAACGTTTTATTGTGAATTTTTGCGACAAGACGTGACCAAAGCTCAATGTATTGATAACCTAGTTTGGCATAGCAGTCTAGTAGGGTATAAGGATTCAATTTGTAATAACTGCCCTTTGGGAATAAAACATAGGGATGCCCTTGCCGGACCAAAAATTAAACTCCGAAGAGGGCCTGTTAAAAGAAAACCTGTACTTACGTGTAAAAAGTGAAAAAACCGGCTTTTAGCCAAAAAGACATCGAAAAGCTGTTTGGCTATAAGACCTATCGTAAAGGGCGTAAAACGGCTAAAACCATGCCTCAATCATGGTGTCGAGCCTGTAGGAGTGAGAGTAGGGTAGCAAGCCGTAACAAAAAAGCCATTCACCAGTGTAAAAAATGTCATAAACTAGTCTTTAGTGATTTGTTTGTAGAAAAGCTGTTTGGTTATAAGACATACAGTAAGACAAAGACCATGCCTCAATCATGGTGTCGAGCTTGTAGGAAGGAAGCAAAAAGAAAAAAACTATGAAAAACAGCACAGCACGGGAAGTGGTAAATTTATTACTAGAAACCTTCCCAAATGGGGTTTTCTTTGAAAAACAGGCGGGGGTTGTTAATTTTCATTTACCGTTAAATAGCGTCTATCTTAAGAAAGGTGAACAACCCTATAACGCTGGTTATCATATAGAGTGTGATCTAAATAACTTTGTATTCAAATTATTTCGTAAAACCAAATTAGTCGATAGCCTGGAAAGTTCAGATATAGACTCCATAACAGGCTGGCTAGCGTGGGTATTTACCGAAGCTCATATAGATTATCAATTGAATTGGCGAGGGGAGTTTTATGTCTCGACAGGAAGTCTATATTGTCGAGATATGGCAATTAGGGAAAATACGGAAATACAAAACCTTTGCTGGAATAAAGGGACGTATGACGGAAACGTAAAGGACATGAAAAATTATTCGTGTAGTTGGTTTCGTCTTGCAGATGAAAATTATGAAGCGTTTCTCCCAAGACCAAATAGAAACCTTGTGATTTTTAGAAAATATAGTCAAAAACAAGAACCGATTTCCCCTAAACAAACCGTGACGAGTTTTATTAGACTAGCATCCCAAATGACAAAAGTAGTCTTGGATAAGAACGTCTTAAACCTGATTGACGAAGAGTCTGAAACCCATTACCCGATAAACGTTAAATATATTTTAGCAAACCCGGCAACATTAGAGGCACTAGTAAAGATTGACCCCAAAGGACATAAAATAAACCGAGGTCGAGGTCAGTTGAACACCCCTTATCCAATAACCATAAGACCGGATAAAACTATGGCTTTTAACGAATTGTTATTAGTGTTTCATGGAAAAGATATTACCCATCAGGTGGCAATCCCTTTATCTCAATTACAGATAGGCCCGTAACAGGGTCATAACAAGAACGTAACTGAACACCCTCTGACGAATCAGACCAAGGCTGGACATTATACCGTCGGGCCAAATGTCCCAAAAGCCTATTGGTTTCAGGCACAGCCCGAGGGACAGTAACCATGATTGTAACAACCCCCCCTTCGGGGCCGAAGGGGGGGCGATAACCCAAGTTGGCTAAAAAAGGATACCTAGTACTTCCGTCTTTGGGAAAAGGTCGTAAATCGTTAGCAGGGATACCAAAAGCATGATTAGGGATTAATACACGATCAAGCCCTTTTGTCCATTCACCCCATTCAGGATTGACTTCAATAAATCGCTTGCCTTCAGCACTCTTTGACTTCCACAAATCACGTAAAGCCTTTTGTTCAATCTCACGTTCTTGATCTGTCAAAGAAGCCCATAAGACCCTTTCACGATTAATCAATTCACGATCCGTATCCAAATCCCAAGGCAAGACATCTAAAGAACGCCCAACCAGAATCATCCAAGCCAAATCCCTATGTTTCTTTACAGCCATCATCACCCCCAGGTTGACTTCGTCGGGCATACTGCGTAAAAGCAAAAGGACCCTCCCGACCATGTAAAAAAGACATCTGGGCACCATGATCAATAACCTTATACAAAGACTTGGTACGTTGCGAAGATCCACACAAAGGAGGAAAAGATACCCTACGCCCACCACGACAAACAGTATGCTGGTGGACATGCCCCATCATAAGCATCTCAACAGGAGGAAGACCCAAAGAAACACGTTGCGTCTGAAAACCATCATAATAGTCTTCCATGCCAGGGATAGGCGTCCTGTTTCTAATAGGTATCTGATGACCATGCAAAGCACCCCAATGCTTACCACGCCATTCAATAACAGGTTCAAGATCAGTAGGACTAATCACACGAACATTAGGATGATGCTTAACAGCAGATTCTGCAATTTTACGTATAAGATAACCCAAAGATAATTCAGCACCACGCTCAAAAACAGGCTTGGCAGTAGTGCGCTCATGATTAGAACCACCAACCAATAAAGCAGTGACGGTCTTAAAATGACGGGCATATAAATCTATAACCTCACCCAACATCTCACCAGCTAAAGCCGCAGATTCTGGAGGGGTCAAATCACGTGACCAATTATTATCAGGATGTATCTCACCATCTATCAAGTCCCCCAAAGAAACAATCAAAGTATCGTCAACAGGACGGGTACGACGTTCATGTTCGACATCAGTAATCATACGCTCGATAATATCATGTAAGGCCCTATAAGCAATGTCACTGTTATACTCAATAGCACCAGCCATAGATTCCGGCCTAACCAAAGAACCAATATGCCAATCAGTAAATACAGTAACATGACCAGCAGGAGAACGTAAGGTATCCTTGCGAACGCTAGGAACCCTCTTTAATCGGTTAAAGCCCTTAAAGTGACCAGCGACTTCTTTCCATAAGTCTTCCTGATTCTGACGTCTCCTACGCTCCCTAGCAGCCTCACGTTCAGCAGCCCTCCTAGCCAAAACCGTAACTTCCAAACGTTGCTCCAATTCTATTATTTGATCGGATAATTCAGACTTAGTTGAATTACGGCCTCTTATCGAAATTGATTTTGTGTTTTCTTTATTAGACATATATCCTTACTTATGTTTCTACCAGCCTCGCTTTACTTATGTTTCTACCAGCCTCGCTTTACTTATTTTATTACCAGCCTCGCTTCTTAGCCTCAGCTATATCTTCAGGTAAACCCCATAACCGAGTCCGGGCAGCGCAACCTGCGGCAGCAGAATCCGTAATGACCATAGTGTAAGGCATAACATCAGGACAACGGGCAGCAACATATAAAGCTTGCCCTGAAGCAGAATAGCCAAGTTCAATAGATAAATCTACATTGGTCCATAAAATGCCCCTAGTAGCCTTTTCATGATCAGCAAAGAACTGAACAACTTTCCTAGCAGCCCTATTAAGAGAACTGTTTCCTCCACCAGAAGAAGGATTGTTTTTGATCTTTAGAGTCATAAGGCAAACACCCCCATATAATAAAAGACCCGTTAGTAAATAAAAACTATAGAACAATTACCGACTACTATAATAAACCCCGTATTAAACAGAGGTCTTGACTAGGTAATAAATACTATTTTAACGAAATAGCCCTAAATATAAGGCCCTAGCTATCGAGAGAGAAATTGTAAACAATTAAACGGTTAAACGGTCAATCATCATAAACGATCAAATAAACACCCTCCCCACCAATCATCAAACCCATCAATCCCTTCCAAGGAACCTAATAAACCAAATAAGCCCCTATAAGCCAAACAAGCCATAAGAACCTAACAAGCTCCTATAAGCCCCAAGGAACTTAGTAAGCCAGATAAGCCCAATAAGCTAATAAGCCTAATAACCCTTATAAGCCTAAAAACCCTTATAAGCCTAAAAACCCATAGGAACCCAAGGAACCTCCAAAAAACCCCTTATAAACCAGATAAGCCGAAAACCCCAAAAAACCCAAAAAACCCCTTATAAACCAGATAAGCCGAAAACCCCAAAAAACCCAAAAAACCCAAAAAACCCAAAAAACCCAAAAAACCCAAAAAACCCTTATAAGCCTAAAAACCCTTATAAGCCTAAAAACCCAAAAACCCAAAAACCCAAAAAACCCTTATAAGCCTAAAAAAGATCGAACCCGCATACAAAACCTGATCAAAAAAATTTCCCAGAATCTGCAACCTAAGAAAATTTCCCAGAATCTGCAACCTAAGAAAATTTCCCAGAATCTGCAACCTAAGAAAATTTCCCAGAATCTGCAACCTAAGAAAATTTCCCAGAATCTGCAACCTAAGAAAATTTCCCAGAATCTGCAACCTAAGAAAATTAAAGTTCCCCAGAATCTAAAGTATCAATAAACATAGGGTTCAAAGTATTTACTTGACAAAGTAAAACTTTAGACTAACTTTATTAGAGGATAGACTTGGTGAAGTTGTTTTACCAAGGGGTTATTGAATTTAGGAAGGGTTTTGTTATGGAGAATCGGAAGCGTTGGGCAGAGGCTGAAATTAAACAATGGGTAATTGACACTAAGCCGGGTAAGGTGGCAGGTATGGTGGGTGTCACTAGACAATCACTGTACAACTACATCAAGAATGGCAGTAAGAAGCATCGGTTTATTCATCTAACATTGGAAAACTACCTTAATAAATCAACACCAGCGTCTAAATAACACAAGTTTCTCCGCCCTTTTACCAAACTGGTGGAGAAATGTCATTTCTTACTGATTTTTAGTCAAAAATAAAAGTTCAATAAAATCAATAGGCGGATATGGTTTTGACCATAGGGTGGATAAAGAATTCCCATAAAAATTATCTCTGCTGTTTTGGGAATTACGTGGAGATAAGTTTTCACTGTTTGGGGGGTCGAAATCTACTGTTTGGGGGGTTGAAATTTGGTTTTTTTAGAAATAAGTCTGTTGTTTTGTTAAAAGTGCCGACTTATTTTTTGTGATAATTTTTTATCCGCCCTATGGTGAAAGTTCATTCGAGGCTTGATTTCATTGACTTTTATTTTTTTGATAGTTTTTGATAAAAAATGACATTTCTCGATGGTTTTTCAAATTGGGGTGACTTATTTGTTTTTACAGGGTTTCATATATGCTGTTATAGCCTCGTCTATTGAGTCATCATTGAGAAATTTGCCCGGACATCATAGATAGGATTTCTTTTGTGACATCGGGCATGAAGCGTTTGGTAGATTCTGTCAAAAACTGATTTGTCAGGTCTATGATAATCTTTTCCAATTCCGGCCTGCGAGATTCGTTATTTTGATATTCAAATAAAAAGTCAGGGTTTGTATTACTCAAATAAGACAAAACCAGGGTATATGTTGCCCTTCGCAGGGATTCTAAGAATAAGGCCGAGTTTATTGCTTGTGTCCCCCATCCGGGCCATTGTTGTGTTATTTCTACATCTGACTGGTCTTGAAGGTCATGACCAGACCATGTATGGCCATTATTACGATCTCGGCAGATTCTGACTTCTACCACGATGGTGTCATAATCACCGTGGGATCCTTTTTGATTTATTTCTGGGGGCATTGTTTTCATGTTACCTAACCTTTTCAGACCAGATAGATGCTTCCACCGTCAATAGGATTGAGGCCACGGAAACAGCGGATTCCAGGGCCATGCGGGATACCAATGTTGGATCGGCTATTGCCGGATATTCTAATAAATTTCTAAACCCCCCTGTATTTGCATCCCATCCGTACCAAGGGGTGTTTTTTGACAATGCTTCGTGGACTACAGCCTTGCCACCATAAGGGGCCTGGGCATTGTTAGCTATTACTTCCAAAGGTTTTGTCAATGCTTCGATAAACAGATCTCGGCCTGGGGATTTTTCTAACTGGTTTTCAATATCTTTAGCTAGGGTGATATAGATGCTTCCACCCCCTGGAACCAAACCCTCTTTTAATGCCGCTTGAACTGCCCCTAGGGCGTCTTCTACCCTTGCCCGACGATCTTTGAGTTCGGCTTCGGTAGCTCCCCCGACTTTTATCAGGGCCATGCCCCCTGACAGGCGGGCCATTCTTTTATAAATCTGATCCCTGTCATAATCCGATACGGAATTTCGCAACTCCCCTTGGAGCCATTCAATACGATCTTCTATTAACAAACGGGATTCGTCATAAGCCTCTAAAACAGTATTCTTTTGACTTATAACAGCTTGCTTTACGGAACCGAACCATTCAGCATCCCAAGCTTTGTGGTCATACCCTGACATCGAGTCAACAAAAACGGCCCCTGTCAAAGCTGCTATGTCTGATAATAGATCGGGTCTTTTATAATCTATCCCTGGGGCTTCGACAACACAGGATTTAACAACACCTTGTGTATGATTTAATACCATAGTAGAAAGGGCCTCGCCTGAAATACTTCGGCAAATTAATAACAATTCGTTTTGTGGCCATTGACTCGCCGTTTCCAATAAATCCTGAATGTCATTGATTGTCCGTAGATGGGCATTAATAACAGCGATCAAGGGTGCTATCATGGTCCGAGTCAATTTCTCTTTATCATCAGCAAAGTGTTGACTAGATATCCCCATACCAGAATCTATTTCCATACCCTCTTTCAATTCCAGCGATGATTCCAAACCTTGACCGTCCTCAATGACAACAAGACCGTCTTTGCCCACGGCCATCACTGCCTCGGCCAGAATCTGGGAAATCTCAATATCTTGATTACTAGCTAGGGCTGCTACTTGTTCTATCTGTTCTTGGCTTTCAACAGGAATAGCATATTCTGGTAATATATCCAAAGCTACGTCAAGGGCCGTTTTTAGGTCTTTAATAATGTCTTTAGGTGAATACCCTGCGGCAACCAGCTTATGCCCTAATTTCAGCATTTGGGCCGCTAGGATTGCCGTTTGGGATGTCCCGTCCCCCACTTCGTCATTTACCCTGATACATGCCTGTTTTAATATTTGACACCCTTGGTTGGCTAAAGGGTCGGGAAGTTCGATTTCACGGGCGACTGTCACACCGTCACGGGTGGACAATAAGCCTGCAAACCTATCTATGATCGTATTACCGCCCATAGGCCCGAAAGTAACAGCAACAGTTTTAGCTAGGGTGTTTGCACCCTCCAAGATTCTGGCACGGGCCTTGTTGCCTATTTCGATTCCCATGTTTTATACTCCCTAAAGAATTCTATTGAATATAATACACTGAAAAGCAAAATTGGGAAGGTTTTACTTATCTATCGATACCAAAGAAAGGGCCGTTGATTAAATAATCAGGGCCTTCCAACTGTGGGTTCTGGGAAAAAGAATTAGACCTTAGTGAATATCGTACTTGATCGATTAGTTTTATCAAAGGCGTTTCCAAGCCGTGGGGGTTATTCAAGGCTTTTAATAAAAAGTGTGTTAAGGCCCCGGCTGGCTTTCCGTCAATAATGGCCTCGGCTGAAGTTTGATCCGACTGGCTACCTGATACCAACACAATGTTAGGATAGGGGGTTTCGTCAATTTCAAAGCCTTTTAGATTTGCCTCACGAACCAAAGCCATCCCCTTCACTGTCAAAGGATAAACACGGGCGTTCCGGCCCCCTAGATTCATAACACCCCTGGTCAAATCTCCTGAATGACAGCTATCTGAAACAAAAATAGCTTTTACACCGAAAGGGATTCTGGCAAATAATTGATACAATTGCTTATCTCGAACCATTGTCCCGTTTTGCCAGTCAAAGTCACAACTGCACAAAACTTCGTCAAGACCATCAAGTTCAAGTTCGAGATTTCTTGTCGCAACCTGGGCACCATGACCTGAAAAGTGAATAAACAGCCGATCATTTATCGATAAGTCAGAAACAGCCCATTCAAAACTTTCTAACATGGAGTGGCCTGTCGCCTGTTTATCTAATAATAGCCTAATACTTTCAGGGGGGAATTTCAGATCCGAACTGATAAGAAAGTCCACTATCTTTAAGGCGTCATTGACACAACCGTTCAATGGTGCCCCGTCATATTGATCAATCCCGATAATCAACGCTTTGTCCACTTGAACACCTATTAACGTCTTAAATAAGCGTTCTATAGACAAAAAAGAGCCGCCCAAACTCACTTGGTTTTTCGACCCTTCGGTACATAAGGGACTGCATCGGTGAAGTTAACATCCTGGACCGTAAGGGACACGCCCTTGGCCTTGACGGGTTTCTTGACTACCGTTTTCGGCATCTTGGCCGTGATCTCGGCCTTGACCAAATCCAGGGCCTCGGTCACGCCGCTTTCCTGCAAAAGCAGGTCGGAAGCTTTCTTGTCCAAAGCCAAGGCTTCGGACATAACTTCACGAAGCAAGGAAACTGAAGCTTCCCTGGTAGCCCCGGCCCGCTTGACCATTAATGCCAATAAAGCCAGCGTGGGCAGGGATACGGTGCTTTCCTTTTCGGTGTCCCGCCCAACCTGGAGCTCGTCAACACCCAGGATCATCTGAATTTGAAGGCCCCGAGTAACCATGTCCGGTGTAGCCTCTGCACGGGCATCACCAAACAATTTTTCAAGCTGCTTGAGCCCATCTTTTACACCAGCTTCGATTGCCAGTCGAACTTCACTAGTAATAGTCATTTCCATTTCAGCCCTCCTAAAAGTTTTCGGTTTTCAAAAGAATGGGTTCGTCTTATCCCATTCACTTGATCTACTTTTGAGATTCAAAAAGTACAGTAATTATTTTTAATTATTTTACTATTGTTTGATTTTATTATGAAAAAAGTTTAGGTTTGTAAATTATTTTTACTTGGAGTAGAATAATTACTGTACTTTTTGAATTTCAAAAGTAGATCGTGTGAAGGCTCTTTTTAGGAATTTGAAAATGTTTGACACCGAAAACACAATGCCGAAGAAAAGAACGGAAATTATCTTAAGGGGGGACAGGTATCGACAAACGCATAAAGCGAGCGTTGTTGGAATTTTGGGGAGTCGAGCCCCAAAGGTAGTTTCCAAAGGCCATCAATTCTATAACCGTGATGAATGGCGATTGAGATTTCTTGTGGATTATTTGTGTAGATTTGCACAAAAGTTTCCAGGTAGGGTAGTTACAAGGTCCGACATCGCCACGATGGTTGGTGAAGCAAACTATCAAAGTGTTTGGGGGGCGGAAATCGTTATCGCCCATACGCCAGATAAACTTCCTCAAAGGCTTGCCATGGCCTTGACCGGCGGGGCCTATCACGAGGCATGGCATACCCTGTATAGCTGCCGCCGAAAGTTAGCTGTTGACGAAATCGCCGATATCGTTTTGCCGCGATGGGCAAAGGTGGCCAATTGGGCTAAGTATCAGCAAGCCTTACTCCAATGGTCAAATATCATAGAAGATATTCGTATCGAACGCCTTGGAAGGGGGGAATTTGCTGGTACCTATATTAAAATGTGCGATCTTCAAGATTTTATTCTTGACCAGGAAGACAAGGGCCGGACAGTAAACGATAAGAGATCGGCTTTGTCGATTATAGCCGGAGTATTCCGTGATCTAGGTCTGGGATACAATACAGATAAGCAACGGCAAAGACTTGAACAGTATAAGGCTGAAAACGCCGATGCTGTTGAATTTGTCGTGAACGGGCCACTGTCCCCCTATCTAAAAGAATCAATTGCCCTTAGCAAAAACGATGACACTGGCAGTTTTAGGATCGCTCTTGACGTTGTTGCGATTCTTGCAGAATTTGACGATTTGCAGGATTCACAAGATCAAAGCCAACAGGGACAGCCGGGAGATGGAGAGCAAAAATGCCCCGGGTGTGGGGCACCAAGCGATAAATTAATCGTGAGGCCCAAACCACACCATGCCGATCAAGGGATCGTAACTTGCACTGTTTGTGGCTTCCAGGCGGAAGTGAAATTAGAATCAGGTCAAGGTCAAGGTCAAGATGCCCAAAGTAGTGAAGATGGTCAAGGTCAAGGTCAAGATGCCCAAAGTAGTGAAGATGGTCAAGGTCAAGGTCAAGATGCCCAAAGTAGTGAAGATGGTCAAGGTCAAGGTCAAGATGCCCAAAGTAGTGAAGATGGTCAAGGCGTTGGGGGCCATGAATGGCAAGACCTTGCCGATGGTTTTGACTTCGATGGCGAAACTGATTTATTGGATTCTAATAAAGCATTTGAAGATGCCCTAGACAAGGAAGACAAGAAAGAAAACGAACAATTAGATGAAGGGGAAGCCTGTTGGAAACCTTTCAGTATAGAGCATGACGAAACTGTCTTTGTGCAGCCGTCACGTAGAGGATTAGAATCTGATAAGCGACGGGCCGAAAGAATACTTAAGTCCGTGCAACAGGAAACGACCTTCCTACGGTCCCGATTGCGATCTATCTTACGGGCGTTGGAAATGACATCAATTGATCGTGGTGTCCCCAAAGGCAGGTTTTTGTCAAATCAATACCTTGTGGATACAAAGGTATCATTAATGGCTAAGGATAAGCCGACAAGGGCCTATGACATGCCAGGGATGCAATATGACACGTCATTTGCAGCGGCGGTCGTCATGGATGAATCAGGTTCAATGGCAGAAGACCAATTATTGAAGGAAGCAACCAGGACCTTTATGGCAATTATCGAACCTTTCGATAGCCTAGGGGCCGCAACCTTGGCTATTGGTTTCCGTAACGGGCAATATTGTGTTTCTTATAACGATGCCACAGAAGTGAAAGGTTGTCATAGAACGGATACAATCCGATATGACATATTCAAACATTGGAATGAAAGGTTTCACAATGTGAGTTGGAGATTTGCAAACACCGTTGCTAGGGGAGGCACACCAATGGCCGACGGTATTCAATTAGCCCTTGACGAAATTTCAAAACGCAATGAAGCAAATAGGGTCATTTTTGTCGTCACAGACGGTTGGCCTGATTCAGAACACTGCCCTGTTATCAAAAGACAGATAAGATTGGCCCGTGAAGCTGGTATCCGAATCATTGGAGTAGGCTTGTCCTTTATTGCTAGAGATGCAATTAAAATGTTCGATGACCATGTATGGGCCGAGAATGTAGAACAAATTCCGAAACTTATCGTTGAAAAACTTAACGAAATCGTTGATTTAAGCGGTAAATATCGGGGTCGAAGGGTTAAAAAAGAAAATAATTACTGTACTTTTTGAATCTCAAAAGTAGATCAAGTGAATGGGATAAGACGAACCCATTCACTTGACAGCAAGGGAGGTCGCAGTGGCTAATACAAATTTGACTTGCAAAGTTTGCGGGGTAGTGGTTCCGTTGACTTTGGCAAATCATTTGATAGAAGTTCACGGTCAAACCGTGAGTGACTATCGAAAGCAGTTTCCTGGTGAGGCAGTTTACCATGAGTCTTTGTTGGAGAAATTCCAACAAGATTATATGGCCAAGGCCCGAAGGGGCCATCCGCCCAAGCTTGATAGCTTGGAAGTGGAGATTGCAAGGATCAAGTTTCCCGTCAATATTGACGTGGACGAATCGGCCTGTCTCCCCTTGCCAGGGCATTACCGAATCCCTGAATTTGGCGGTTTGGGGCAGGATATCCAACACGCCGCCACCAGCTTGAAATTTGGACGTTCAATCTATGTTTGGGGATTGCCCGGATCGGGAAAGGATGCTTTCTTTCACGCCTTTTCTTATCTGACACGGACTCCAGCGATAATTAAATCGGTAAAGCCGGGATCCGACATTGAAGCTTGGTTTTTTACCAGGGCTTTTAATGAAACAGGTACTTATTGGGAAGAAGGTGAAGTTTTGAAAGCCCTTCGTGACGGCTATCTAACTTCCACAGGGCGGCGAATTCCCTATATGTTTTTGATTTCCGACCTTGACCGTGCGGATCGGGCTCAAGCCGAACACATGAGGCTGATAACCGACTCGATTCAAGGCCGGATCGATGGCCCTGCTGGAAAGACATATATTGTTTTTCCAGGCACAATCATCGTTGCCACGGGCAACACAGCCGGATCCGGTGACGAAAGGGGCCGTATGATATCGGCAAACCCGCTTGACGCTTCGATCATGGAGCGTTTCAACGCCCGTTATCAGTTCCGTTGGCTTGATTGGCGGGATGAAAGTGAGATCGTATCAGCAAAGTTCCCAACATTGTTTCAAGCCATTCCTAATCTTTCTGAAAGGATCGGGAATATGACCACGGCCCTACGTGATGCCATTATGAATGATGACCTTTACGGGGAATTTTCCCATAGGGGCCTTTGTTCAATTCTTGAACATGCCCAAGATATGTTGGCAATTCTTGGCAACCGTAAAATACCAAGAACATTCTTGAAACAGGCTGCAAGGGCATGGGTTGACGGTTTACCTGATGAGGATTCTCGGCAATCTGCCTGGAAGATCATGGATCCGCACTTTGTGACCCTTGACGAAGGGGACACTTCACACATTGACGAAGAATCATCGCTTGACGAGAGGTTTTAGACATGAAAAAACTGACAGCTAAAAATTTTCACGATCCTTTGGTTTTAGCTTTGGCTAACCTGTCAGGCTTTACGGCTGGTAAGGCCGTAGAGTTTCGGGATGCTATTGAAGCGACCTGTGAAGGTATGGGCATAACTGTTAATCAATACGGTTTTCAAAAGGGAACCGAGATACCCTGGACCGAGCGTTGGTCGCAATGGGCTTTCACCGAAATGACGAAAACACAGCCGCCTTTGACAGTTCGTGCAGGGCGTGGCCGATGGGCCTTGACCGATCATGGCATTGCCAAGGCCCATTCACTATCACCACAAGGTGAAGCGGCTGCACATAAACAGACCGATCCTGTTGTGCAGACCGATCCTGTAGCCCCGACCGAGGCCACTGCTTATCACGCAGATCCATACATCCGATCTTTGGCAATATCAAAAACCAAGTGTTTCGGTTTATTTACGTCGGGAAGTGAAACCTGTACCACTTGCCCTTTACAGGATTACTGTTTAGAGGCACAAGCAAATTTGCTATCGACCCTGGCAATTCAAATGACGGTTGAAGCTAACACCACAATTACTGACATAATTGACAAGGCATTGGAAGGTGTTGATCCTGTAAAAAAATCAAGCATGCCACCGGATCAAAGATTGTCTGGTGTTTCAGTGATCTGCCACATGTACACAAACTGCAAAGTCTGTGGCAAGCCAATAGACAAGGGAGTATCTGTGGTATGGATTCGCAAGCCTCATGATAAGGCCGGATTGCTCCACCCGACGTGCTATGACACCTTGGTCAAGCAAGGCGAGGCCAACCCAGCTACACCAAGCCCCATCACCTTGAATCCCTGATATAGCCTGTTTGACAGGTTCCAATAAAGACCCATCAAATCGCTTCCTAGGGGTATTTTTTGAGGCTAGGATTTTTGATATTTCTATACGTTTATTCTTTGATACTTTCGGGTATTTTAAGGTATTCATTAATGAGGTTATTAGCATGTACATTTTTGAAACACTCCGAAAGGGATCACAAGGCGATGATGTAAGGGCGTTGCAAATGGCCCTGCCAGCTTGGGCCTGGGAAAGGCCCGTTGCCTATACCGATATTGATGGCAAGTATGGCGACATGACGCACAAGGCTATTTTCAATTATCAAAAGGAAATAGGCTTGACCGCTGATGGTATTGCCGGAGAAAAGACCCTAGCTAGTCTTGGCTTGTGGACTGATACCATGATCGGCATTGACGTATCTGATCACCAGGGCGTTATTGACTGGTCAAAGGTCAAGGCAAGTGGACAAGTTCAATTTGCCATTATCAAAGCTAGTCAGGGGAGATCATTCAAAGCAAAGCGATGGGCCAAAAATTATGACAATGCCACAAAGCAAGGTCTGATTGTCGGGGCCTATCACTTTGCCGATGGTAAAGAATCCCCGGCGATTGAAGCTGCAAACTTCCTAAATACCCTGGGAGAACGAAAGCTAGACCTGCCACCCGTGTTGGATGTTGAAACAGGATTCCCCCTAAAGAATCAGAAAGGTGTTGATTGGGTCATTGAATGGCTTGAAATAGTCGAACAGAAACTAGGTGTCAAGCCGATGCTTTACACCAATAGCAACTTCGTCAAGAAAACCTTTGGAGATTCTGGTAAACCATTGGGCAATTATAAAATTTGGTTTGCGAAATGGGGAAGCCAACCCTTGAAGGGGAGTACACCGCCCTGGGATCGATGGTCAATCTGGCAGTACTCAAATAAAGGCTCGGTGTCTGGAATTTCCGGCAATGTTGATATGAATCGCTTGATCGTCAAAGAATTCCAACTGTAAACACTACCCTGTTTTCCAACTCTCACAAAGCAAAGACCTGTCTGGAACTTGGTTTTTAGGGGTCAAAAACACCCCCCGTGAAGCGTTTATAGGCGATTTGAGAGCCCTTTGAGTTTTAGGTATAAGAACACCTTCTTGAACCTAAAGCCCGTCAAATAGGCAGTTTGGGCCTCACACGAAAGGTTTGATTTTTTAGGGTAAAAAATGAAACAGAAAGGTATCGGAAAACGGTTATTGTTTTAGGGGTTTTGCCTAGGACTGTTTTAATAAGGGGGAAAATTGTATTGAGTTCAAAGGTTCATAGGAATTTGGGGAATTAGTGGTAGGGGAGTCCTAGAAGTCCATTTGACCGTTAGCAGCGAAAGCATAATCGTCATCCGGCCCGACAATGATATGATCTAAAACAGGTACCTGAATCAGTTTCAAAAGTCGTGCTATCCGCTCAGTGAACACAATGTCTGCACGACTTGGCACCACACCACCGCTAGGATGGTTATGGCCCAAGATCACCCTAGCGGCATTGAAGGCCAGTACCGTTTTTAGAATTTCCCTATCCGAAACATCACAACTTGATATTGTGCCATGAAACAAAGTCTCATAACCAATCATTTTGTTTTTTGCGTCAAGGCACATAATAAAAAGGTGTTCCCGTTCGTCAACAATATTCAGACGAATAAAATCAACAACCGCTTCGGGACTGGACAAACCTCGGGCACTGGCAGGGGCAACCTTCTTTTCGAGGCGTTTTCTCAAAATCTCTTTTGCCTCTTGAATGATCGCATCCTCAGCGGCCTTAGACCGCCGACCTTTATTCCCTGCAACACTATAACTTACTATCTCTTCGGAGCGAATATCCTTAGCCATATCAACACCTCCTAAGGGAGCCAACCTCCCCCAACCATCTAAATACAGCATAAAGGACTTGATACCACTTGTCAAATTTATTTACACTATTTTTCAGTAATAAAAATCGAGAATTTTGAAAGTTAATCCCAGAGGATGTTGTCGATCTTGTCTACGATGATAAAATTCTTGTCTCCTTCGATGAGTGCTCTTGACTCATCCCAAGACAACACTTTGTCTGGTACAGGATCATCCGAGCCAGGATCAAACTCTGAATACCTAGGGAATGTAGGCAAACAGGCTAACCACGGCCCTAAATCATGCCCGCTGTTTCGGTACACGTTTAATAGTTTGCCTCAACTGTCCAAGTCCCCAATTCGATCAAAGTCAATTTGCCATAATGAGGGCCTTACAATAGTAACACCCACTTCACCTAGATCGGCCAAAGCAATCAATTCGTCATCGTCAAGGGTCAAATCATCCGTACCTTGCCCAAACTCATTGGCCCCTAATATGGAAACATCGTCACCACGAGTGCAGACCCAGACGCCATTAGAAAAGTATATCAAAACTTCGTCGTTGTCATCGGCAATCTCACCCTCTAAAATTTGCCAGTCCCGGATTTGATCTTTATCAGGCCATTCGACAGTAATGTTGACAAGACCCTTATTGTCATGGTCTTCAAGACACAAAACACGAAGGGCCTCTTGCATTAATTCACCATCCCTTTCAGTGTCAGGGCGGAAATCCTGAACCAAGGGGATATAATGCCCATTGGCTTTGTTTTCAGCACACCAACCGGGATTATTGAAATCTTCAGTATCCCAAACAACCACCACGTCAACGGGTCGAGATTCAATACGCCAATCATCATTGACGAGAATCAAAACACGATCCTCATCCCAACTCCAAATAGTAGCTATAGCCTCTGGATCAGGACCGCCAAAAGTAGGTAGGGAATCCAAATCATCATCGGAAATCAACCCGTTATTCAACAGTTCCTGTAAATCATCCAAGCCGTCGATCTCACCAAACCTCCAATACCGAACCTCGGCATTGGTAGAAGCGTCAAAACCGATCTTAACGGTATCTACAGCCGTATTGATACCAAAAACATCCGCTGCACTTCTAGCAAGCCAGTAGTCAGGATTGCCATCGGTGTCCAGATCGCCCTTTTGATAATACTTGACCGACCGCTTGTCTCCGTCAAGCTCGGCTTCCCAAAAAATCCGATTCACGTTTTCCATATCAAAGTCACGTTAATGATATACTGCATCACACACCTCCAAGAATTGTCACTAGATAGCCAAACCCCTCTGACCATCTAGGTGTAGAATAAAGGATGTCAAATCACTTGTCAAATTTATTTACAAATTATTTTTATGGTTCTAGGGCTACCAGAATCTTGAACTGCCCTGGCCAAGGATAGGGCTACCAGAATCTTGAATAGTTTAAGGCTACCAGAATCTAGAATTGACGTTTTTTAGCCTATAGATAACGATCAGTAAGTAACTTTTGGAGGTTTTTCAAAAAATGAAACTTTATGACAATCTTGCTGAAACCCTTGAACAATTCAACAACGCCCTGCTCAAGGCTATTCACCAAGCCCTTGGCCCCCAATATAAGATATATTCCGCAAGTAAGACACCCAAAAAAGACCTTATGGACCACCTACTTGGACATGGCCGTACTGAAGCCCTAGTATCAGCCAAAATAGTTCATAAAGTTGAAGGCTATGAGTTTGAGTTTTTTGCATTTGTGGACTGGAAAAGGTCTGAAATAGAGTTCTCCGCAGTTATCCGTACTGCTAGGGGATCCCACATGGATGATATTATAAAACTGTACCCTCTAGAGTCCGTTTCAACTAACGATGTAAAAAAAGTTATTCAACTAGCTTTGGACTATAAAACTATTTGGGATAAAGAACATTCCGAATACTAACGGATCAAATTTTCAGGTTTTTTATATCTTGAACCGTTAAGGGGCCATCATTGAATAACGGATGGGCTTCGGCATTTATGGATAGGTCTGGATATCTTTCTATCACTTCCTGATAGACTTGGTACCTGTCAGCTTGCATTGCCCATGTTTTATGTTGGACACCCAATTCAAATGCTTTCTTGGAATCAGTAAATAACGGGTCTGCTGATAAGATATCATAAATGGCTTTAGTTTGTGCTTCCAAGGGCAATGTGACAAAGGCTTGTGCCGCCGCTGGCAATAGCCCATTTCTAGTTGAATAGTATTGGATTCGATCAAATATAAATTTGACCGTCCATAAATTTGGATAATCGGAACAAAACATCTCTTCCATAGCTAAATCAAGAACGGCATGGCGGTTGGGATTATGCCAATGTTCGTCAAAATCAGACCGGTTGTCATCATCACCAAAGACATCTCTTTAAACCGAATTCTGATCGTCATATGTTAGCCTGACGAAAAGATCGATTACACTGTCCCATGTGAACTCTCTTACTGCTGTTTCCATTTTACCCCTCGCCTTTAATGGATTCTTTTGTAACAGCCGTGAAAGGCATGTTATGGGCATCCCTATACTTCGCCAATTCAGACAGGACTTTGGCTTTGGCTTTGCCACCGTCCAAAGTCAGGCTTAACCATGCAACATGTTTATTAGGCTCCCTACTAACAGAGCATCGTGCCCAACCTTTATTATATGACGTGTCAGGGTCTTGATGAGGCAACGTATCAAAGTAACTATCAACAAAACACTTTTGATCCGTGAAGGGCATTGTTGCAAATCTTTGATTATCCTCTGATAGGAAGGCCAAATTATAAACGGCATGTTTTTGAATTTCATGGATCAAAGCTCCCACCCCGTGATCCAGGTCGGCATGAAACGCCCCGGCCATGTGTATCAATACACGGGCAACGGCGTGCCTATCAGGGTAAGAATAAAGGTCCGCCAAAACTTCGGGATACCTGTGATAGCCTCCCAATAGTTCTTGAACCCTATGATTGGGCAAGGCCCCTTCAAACTTTTTCACCATGTCCCGAATAACCAAAGTCTGACTGGTCTCGGTCAAACACACAAAATTCGTAATTGCCTGAATCATTTCCCAACCCCTCCAAGGTTTCTAATACCCTAAAACTCAAAAAAGTCTTTTCGACCCCCCTACATCGACATTTGTAACAAGAATCAAATCGCTTGTCAAATTTATTTACAGGTATGGGTAATAATTTATAGATTCTGGTAGGGGGTTTTATCGAAAACGTCGTCGGGCGGTTTTTGGGGTGTCTTCTATAAACATTAAAGCTGGACCTAATACCCAACCTATGTTGTCGGGAGTCGCTTTATCTATATCGACATATTTGAACCAGTGCTTAATTTCTTGCCCTTTGTGAAAACATAACTTTCAAAAACGAGTTGGTTCAGCTTGAAGTCCACACCAAGCACGACTTGTATAAAACACCTATCAAAAATAGAATGGGTGAGAATAAAATCCCCTAATCCACCAACTTTTAGAAAATCCCCTTTGATTCGGTTAGCGGTCAATTTGTAATCCCGCCCTGCAACCTTTTGGGCTTCCTTAACAATCAGTTGTCCAAATTTGCCGTAAGTGTCGGCGAGCATTTTATGTAACAAGGCCGTATCACCATACTCCCATATAAAGACACCAGTAATAAACTATAAGCTAATTATTAAAAATTAAGGATAAAAATAAGTCAGTGCTTTCAACAAAACAGCAGACTTATTTTTCTAAGAAATTCTTTATCCACCCTATATGCAAAACCATATCCGCTTATTGATTTTATTGACTTTTTATTTTTGACTAAAAATCAGCAAGAAATGACATTTCTCATCACTTTTAACAAACTGGTGGAGATAAGTCCTAAATTCAAGGGGTGGGGCATACAAGACATTTTATTTTACTTTACTAGTAGGAATATCTTATAGTAGCAGCAGTTCTTTTACACCAAGGGGGATTGCGCTTTATGTCTTTATCAATTCTTGATATCTTAGACCCTTCCAATGATCCAAATAGGGGAATCGATCTTTCAAAACGGGGGCCAGAAGTCGCCAAACTTTTTTATGCGGGTTTTGCAAGACAGGTATTTTCATACGGGTATGAAGTCGAGGATGTCTTGCAGGAAGTCTACGCTGGCATCTTGACCCGAAATAACGGTAAAGGGGCTTATAACCCTAAGAAAGCCTCTTTCAGTCATTATGTGTACATGGTCGCCCGTTGTGTTATTTCAAACTATCATCGAAAACAAAAGAAATTAAACAGGGGGGTAGCAAAAACCCCTGTTTTAGACGATGCGTCCAATAACAGTCTTTTAGAAAATAGCATAGAGGCTAGTGTCGAACCGATACATGTCGATGTTTTTGAAGACCTCTGTAACCATGTTAAAGACTTAGTACAAAAATCAAAAAACAATACCGACGCACAGATAGCTTTAAAAGCACTCCCTTACGTTAAGCAAGGTTTTGGCCGTTCTGAAATAGCAAAGAAATTAGATATATCAGACCCAGTGGCTTCAAGGGCCTTGGCTTATTTACGGCAAGTCACAAAAGAGTGGGTACAGGGTTTATAGAAAGCCCCTAACCCTACCTCACGTTCAGATTCCAAATGATTTGTGTCTGGTCAAACACTAGTTCTTTAAGATATTGAAAATCAGACTCCTCCCTATAGTAGGCATCCTTGGCGATTTCTTCCAACAGACGATCAAACAACGCTTGCTTGTCCCTGTTACCCATACCCATAGCCTTGATTGTAAAACTAGCCTTTGGGCGGTTAGGCATCCTGACTTCAATATCCCAATCCCTAAAATCCAAATTACTATTCATTACTTCAATTTCACACATCAGCTCCGAATCTAAAAACTCATAACAGATCGCACCATAATTCACACCAACCCCCTCCCATTTACTTCCAGGGCGAACGGCGGGTTTGAAATTCTCTATCCTAACTTCTGCAAGAGCAAGTGAAACCAGCTCCCAAGGTGGAATAAACTTGTCAGCTTTAATTATAAGATACTGACTTCTACTAGCCCACCTTAAACGAATACTCCAAAAGCATTGTTTGCAATCCCAAGTACATATAAATAACGCTTTAGGCAAAGGTTTAGTGACGATTTCAAAGGGAACATCCCCCTCCGTAAAGGTTTCTTTTAAAAATTTCCTGAAAAGAGCCTCTAAAGATTCATCAAGACCCCCGGATAAACCCGTAGGGATTTGAATAACACCAGCACCCGTCTCCCGGTGACATACCCATTGACGCTTTTTTAGCAAGAAAACTAACCGCATCCGCATAATACCTCAAAAACCCCACCTAGAATTGTAACGTAAATCTATTATCTGTCAAATTTATTTACAGATATATCTTAAATAATAAGTCCACCTAAATCCAAAAAGTGCAGACTTATTTTTCTAAGAAATTCTTTATCCACCCTATATGCAAAACCATGTCCGCTTATTGATTTTATTGACTTTTTATTTTTGACTAAAAATCAGCAAGAAATGACATTTCTCACCACTTTTAACAAACTGGTGGAGATAAGTCCTAAATTCAAGGGGTGGGGCATGGGGGCATGGGGCAGATTCTGGTAGAATATCCTCCCCCATGCCCCCCAGTCCTACCCCCTCCCCGCTTGAGCCCTTGTCGAACCTCTTATTAAAACCCTCCCAACCCTATTATCAGTTGGCGTCATGACGTGGTGTTCTTTTATCTTATCCCTACCTGTTTCCCTTTTCCCTTTTCCCTGAACCGCGACATGGCCATGACTAACCTGTCAGTGTTTATAAAACCTCCTTAACCTTATTCTTGAAGTAAGAACGATAATGTCAAAGTAGGGGGGTGGGGGTCTATTCTTATTTACCAGAATCTGAAAAAGGGGTGGGGGGTGGTGGGGGGAGCATGGGGGGTTGACCGTCTCGAAATCCATAAAACCGTTTAATAAACCTGTTGAAAGCATAGGGGGACCCATTTTTTGCGTATCGAAACCGTAACCAAAATGCAATCGGTTTTTCCTAACGGTATTTAGATCGGTTTTTCCTAACGGTATTTAGATCGGTTTTCCTAACGGTATTTGAATCCCTGTAACCAAAATGCAATCGGTTTTTCCTAACGGTATTTAGATCGGTTTTCCTAACGGTATTTATCAAAATGCAATCGGTTTTTCAATACCAATAAGGGAGGTTGGGTAAATGATACCAATAAGGGGGTGGCCACTCTGCGTTCAAAATCCTAATAACCGATCCATTAAATTTTCGAACCGTGTTTGGGTTTGAGATTTTCGCTATATTGTCTTCCAGAAATTTTTTGAAGGTTTTTACTAATGGTGCTAGGCAGCTTTGAGTTTGAAATTACCTACGAACTCTATTTTCAGATTAGTGTTATTTGGTGTTAGGGACACGTCGCACACCCAACTGCTAGTCTTTACGCTTTGGACTGCTATAGCATCTGGCAAAGGTTGCCAGTGGGGGAACATCTCATAAAAGAAAAGGGGGTTGTCTAAGAAAGCAGTTTGGAGCTGTTTTTCAAAGCTGCTAGGTTTAAGAATATCCCACAAAGAACTTTCAATAATACTCTTAATGTAACCATCCCCTTTATTTTTAGACGTGAACAGGTCTGAAATAACATAATCACTTAAATTTTTGAGTAAGTCTAAATCATCAATCATTGGTTCGGCTTTCATAAAGAACTTATCTTCAAGGGTATAAAGCCCTGGCAATTTCGATAAAGTAAAAGAAAATCTGATATTAGAATAATAAGCACAGATGTCATCCTCAAGGTCAACAGTTACGATTTTAGACTTGTCTATAATTTCAAAATCCTTAAATAGCAATTTAGGATTATTCAGCATCCGGCTTAGGGGTTTGAATACCGGATCAATAAAAGCCGCCTCTAAACCAATTTCAAAATACTTTGCGACTAAATCTAATCTATCAAAGTTCTTTGAGCTGTAGTTTTTTCTCAGAAAGCCGTTTGCGTGTCGGACAGCCGTGTTTTTAATTTGTGACATGGTACAAAACCTCCTAAAAAGAAATGCATTCAATGAGTAATTGTTTATAGGGTAATTATTGAAAAGTATGATTGTTGGGCGGTAAGGGTCTGTCTTTCTGTATTCTTATTCGCTTTGAATGTCAAGACTTGTTTTGCCGGTACATCAACACTTTCACCGGTCTTTGGGTTACGGGCTGTACGGGCCTTTCTGCCCTTGTATTGAAAAATCCCAAAATCCCTAATAATCACCTTTCCACCTTCGGAAACCTCTCGCATGATAATGTTGGCGGCTTCCTTCAAAACTTCACGTTCTTCTTTAGTGATCTCTGCCATTTTCAAAATCCTCCCGATTACAAAAAGACTCCCTAATGAGTCTTTGCTTGGGTAATATACCCTAAAGATCAAATTAACGTTTAAGAAACCTTGAAGCCGTGTCCCACCCTGCCGATAAAATTTTTATCTTATAAGTGTTATCAGAATTTGTGCTTATAGTTGATATCCAACGCTTATCGAAAGCCTTTTGCATATAAGCATCGTTAGGGACCGTAACAGACCCTTGTGTTATTTGTTGATCACACCATTCAACTAATTTCTTTCTTGTCATCTGGTCAACAAAAGCCTCTTCGCCTTTAGTCATCTGTTTCTCCTCCAATGAAATAAACAGCTAGCAGTCCCCTGCCATTTGGATTCTGTACGTTGCCCATGCTTGATTGACGGCCTTTTGGGTATTTTCTATTTGGATCATAAATCTTCAAGTGTGTAAACAATAGGTTGTCCGATATCCAACCTCCAACCTTTTTTACCCACTCTTGCCCGTTGTGAATGATGCGAGCCGAACTCTTCACAGCCTCTAATTTTTCTGCGATTATTTTAGTATCTTTACGATTCAATCTTTTCCGTTCTGGCATGACGTTTCCTAATCAAAAGTCTTTGAAACAACTCGACAGGCACACCTTTATTATCAAGTCTTGTCACAGTAGGTATGATGGTGTCAACAATTTCAAATTGTTTAGGATCCCAGCACCTTAGAAAACTCAAAGGAACTCCTACAAGCCCGTCATAATCACTTGGAATAGCCTTTACAGAAGGGGCTTCGATGGCGTCATAATTGTCATATTTTTGATAGCCATACTTTTGAATAGTCGGATGGACGGGATCGTCAAGATTTTCTTGCATGGTTCGTAAAACTAAATGTCTCGGCTGTCTTGTGAAAGGGATGTTAGTCACCCAAAGACTGGGAACCCTTGCTAAGGATCCCATGTCGGTAAAATACTTAACCTCTGGACATAATGCCTTATAAGTAAATAACCCTTCCTTAAACATCCTAAAAATGTCTCGATAGGCGCAAGCATGTAAAGGTCCGATAACGGCAAATTGAACTTGTCCACCCCCCCTTTACCACCCATGTCATAAATTCTCGAAATAATGAAAAAGGTGGATTTGTAATAATAATATCAGATTGATCCCGTAGCTTTGTTATCTCAGGGCTTCTAAAATCCCCATCACCTTCCAGATATTCCCATGGTGTTACATTGTCAGGATCCCCTCGATTTAAGATTAAACACTTGCCTTTGGATTTTTCCAAGAAATCAGGATTATCAGGATCACCAAAAAGACCTTCAAATCCGGTAACGTAATGGGCCGTGCCATCTTTGGCAAAGCCAGTACTTATCAATTTTTTCAAACCTAATTTATTGAAATTATTGATGAAGTATTTAGTAAAGTTACTTTTAGTGGGATCATCGCAAGGTAGTAAAATTACCTTATCCCGGAATACATTAGGATTGTAGTCCAGGTAAACGTTCATTTCAGTTTCGATATCTTTATACAAAGTGTAAAGTTCGTCGTCTTGAACCTTAAAGGCTTTGGTGAGGTGCATGTTCTTGGGACGCATCTAAACCTCCGTGCCATTGATAGGATACCCTAAAATCCTAATACCCTAAAATCCTAAATTTAGTGTATTTAAGTATGGGTTGGAGGTTTGGGTAGATATGAAAATCAAGCATATTGAACGTGACGTTGCTTTCCTGGGTATTACTGGAGCCCGGACGCCTTTTGCCATTAGTCAATCTAATCAATCTCATGTTATGGCTATCTTACGGGAAGGCTTATATTCAGATCGTTACATGGCCGTGTTGCGAGAATACGCATCTAACGCTTGGGATGCTCATGTATCCGCCGGGATCCTTGAAACACCCATTAAAATAACACTGCCCACGCCGGAATCCTTGATCTTATCTATCAGGGATTATGGTCATGGCATGTCTGAAACCGACATGATGGAAGTCTTTACTCAATATGGGGATTCTACCAAACGAGACAACAATGATAGTGTAGGGATGCTTGGAATAGGCTCTAAATCAGGTTTTGCTTATACCGATGCCTTTACCATTATTAGTTACCATAAGGGCCTAAAAAGTACCTATTCTGCGGTCTTGGACCAGACTAACATCGGGTCACTCACTAAGCTGATAGATGAGCCTTGTCAAGAATCCGGCCTGGAAGTATTAATCCCTGTTCTTAAACAGGATCTCAAAGAATTCCAAAACCGGGCCATGGCACTGTTTAGATACTTTAAACCAAAACCGATTATTAATATAGAAATCCCTAAATCTAACAGCATGGAATTTGAACATGGTTTTATTGACCATGCCAGGGACTCCAATTGGGTTGCCGTCATGGGCTGCGTCCCTTACAGGATAAATTTAGATCATATTAAAGATGATTTAATCAACCTTGGTTATTATCAACCGTTAGCTAGAATGTCTGGTGGTTTGTATTTTCAAATAGGTGATAAAGAAGTTTCTGCCAGCCGTGAGGAATTGAAATATACGGATTCGACAAAAAGTTGCTTTGATTGATCATCTAGTTTCATTATTCCATGAATTATTGGCTGATATAGAAAGTGCCGACATTACAGATTGGGATAAACGGCTTAGGATTCGTGTTTTGGAGGGTTATGAAAATTTGCCAAAGGAATTATCATCATACTCGGCATCTTTGAACAGCCACACTACCTTTGTTTTACAAAACAGTTACGGCATGACTAGCTCTATTAGCATCAATCCTTTATCACGATTGATTATAAAAGATGATTCACGGCGGATTACCGGATGGGCAATACAACCTTTTGACTATATTGTCAGGCCAATCAATAAGACGGCCCTACCCCTTGTCAGGTCCGAACTTGAAAGCCTGCTTATACAAGCACGGTTGGACGGCATCCCTATAGTCAATATATCAACATTGCCTTGGGAGTCAGTAAGGGGGCCATCCGTGACGGGAAAGCCTTCCAATAAAAAATATAAAGCCCGATGTTTTATATTGCATCCTAACCTTGAGGGTTATCGTTATCCGTGGGGCAAGTGTTGGCAAACCGTAGATCGGAAACCTACAGAATCTGATATCTACGTAAACCTTCAAGCTTTTAAACCTACTGATCACGGCACCCGGTTTTATGATTTCTTTTATCAGGATAGGGAGTTGTTGAACGGCCCTTTAGGTGAGGGTTTTACCATGCCTCCCATTTATGGTTATAAAGACACTAAGGACCATCCGGGTATTCGCTATGGTGACTGGCGAAAACAAATCCTGCCCCAAGTATTAGAAACCGATGTTGTAAAACCCTATCTTGATCGTTGGCAATGGGCTTATGTTTTCAGCCCCTATTTAGGAGGTGTTAGTCGGGATCTGCGAGACTATCCTGAAAAAGTCTTAGAGAGGATCAGACAGAATCTAGGTCAAGGGCACACCATAACAGAATTCTTTTCAAACTTTGTGGACGGCTATCTCTTTATGAAAGATCAAAAAGGAGGTCTAGCTTCGTCAATAGACGGTTTGTTACACTTTTGTGACCCTGCATATTCAATAAACACCCCGGCTCGAAAATCTTTAGATAAGCTATTAGCTGATTACCCTTTATTTACAGCCCTGGACAAAGGGATACAAATCTTGGCCGGGAACCACTGTAAGCAATGGTGTGATTATGTATTATTGGTTGACCAATCCTGAATGTGGTAAGGCACCCCGTATTTATCCCAAGCCTGTTCCAACAAAGTGTGTCTCCACCGGCTGAGGGCTGAATCTGATGTAATCTTAGCACATGCCAGTTTTAGAATTTCATCAGGGTCTATTTCTGGAAAACGATTTCTCAAACGTAATATATCAAGAAACTCTATAGACTCTATTCCATTAGTTTTCAAAGCATTTGTTATTGTTGTCATTATTGAACCCTCTTGAAAAAAGCTATGGCTTCCCGGATTTCTGTAAGGTCAGCGGTATCAACACTGGCCTTCCAAAGGTCTTCCTCGTCTTGGACTAGCCATTTAAGTTTTGGCAGATTTCCGAAGCACTCTAACCATGCCATTAGAATAAACCCTGCTAAGTCCCCCTTATCTGGAAGGATGATAACCGCTGAGGCACCTTTTTTAGTTCCTGAAAGTTTTTTAGATTTACCACACCTTCACTGGCCAGATATGCTAGATTAATACCCGGAGGACTGTAAGGCCCTCTGGGAAACACATTTTCCCAGCCTTTCAATTCGTGGTTCGAGTAATTAATCTGATACATTTTTAATCCTCCGAATCTGATATAAAATCTAATACAAAGCCAGTGCAAATAACATCGACTTTGTTATCCTTGATACCCACAGCGGCCATGTGAATGCTACGACCGCCTTCACTGGTCAACAATATGGATTCCCCCTCAAAGATATGGACTATAGGCACGATCTTGCCATCAGGCCCCCAAACATCCACACCGGGAAGTCCGATAAGCCGTGGGGTTTCATACATTGTCAGTAAAGGTTGATCCCCCTGTTTAAGGGGCAAAATAAGCATCCTGTCAGAAGGTTTGTCGGGGTCAAAACCTTCCCATACCATAAGGCACTGACTAAGGCTTTCACCTTGGGGCATTTCTAATTGAGTTTCTGTTTCGCTATTCCGTTGAATAGTCCAATGTTGTTCTTGTTGTGATACGGATAGGATCACGGTTACTCCCCTTAAATCCTAGATTATTCTACACCACTTTAATAGGAGTCACCCAATAATTGTTTTGGATAACTACTTCACCTGTAATGACATTTTCTGAACTTCGTGTATCAAACCGTTGTCTCAAAGGTATCAAATGCAACAATAAGGATTCCGATTTTGGTTTCTTTGGGACTGATACCGACAATTGAGAGCCGTTACCTAAATACATAACCCGAGGGGCAATCCCGGCCCCTGTCCAACCCTTGTAAATAAGTTTGCCGTTGGGTGTCCAAGCATCTAAATAATAGCTAGGGGCTTCATGGCCATTGAGATCGGTTAAAATAACACCCGTTAAATGGGAAAGGTAATCTAAACGGACTGTGAAAAGATCACCCCACCTCAAAGGCCAGAAATCGACATGCCCGACTTTTTTAGGTGCATCAAAATCATAAACCTTACCTTGTTTAATCGGGGCCTTCCACATGCCCGCCCCACTAGGGCCTTCATAACGGACCGCCGGTAATTGTATATCTATTTCAACGTCCCGCCCCCAAAGTCCCAAGTGTGCCATCGCTTGCCTTTCTAAAACTTTGAGACTGGGCCTGAAACTGCTTTCAATTTGAGGCATCCTATACCGTCTTCATAAAAGATTTTAACTTTAATCATATCAAAAAACAGATAAATGTTCAATAACCTAAATCCACAGACAGACAATGGGGAATCTCCTGCGACTTCGCGCAGGATGACAGGTGGGTGAATACGGGCAGGATGACTCTGGGCGGGGGTCTAGAAATCCATGCCGCCCATGCCGCCCATTCCACCCATGCCGCCGCCCATGCCCCCTGGCATCGGGGGGTTATCCTGGGGCTTTTCCACGATGATGCATTCGGTGGTCAGCAGCAGGGAAGCAACGCTGGCGGCCTTTTCCAGGGCCACTCTGACGACCTTGGTCGGGTCAATAACGCCGGCTTCAACCAAGTCTTCAAAGACGTCGGTCTGGGCGTTGTAACCGAAGGTATCGACACCTTCTCTGACCTTCTGAACGACCACGGAACCTTCGGCACCGGCGTTTTCGCTGATCATGCGCAGGGGCTCTTCAATGGCCCGACGAATGATATCGACACCGACCTTTTCTTCCGTCGGCAGGTCGGCCAGTTTGTCCAGAGCTTTCTGGCTGCGCAGCAGAGCCACACCACCACCGGGGACCATGCCTTCCTGGACCGCTGCCCTGGTTGCGTGGAGGGCGTCTTCCACCCTAGCCTTCTTTTCCTTCATTTCGGCTTCGGTTGCCGCCCCGACCTTGATCACTGCAACACCACCGGCGAGCTTGGCCAGACGCTCTTGCAGTTTTTCGCGGTCATAGTCGGACTTGGTGTCTTCAATCTGGGCCTTGATCTGGGCAATGCGCCCCTTGATCTCTTCAGAGGCCCCGGCGCCCTCGACGATGGTCGTGTTATCTTTGTCCATCGTCACCTTTTTCGCCTGGCCCAGGTCTGCCAACCGGACAGTTTCCAGCTTCATCCCCAGGTCTTCGCTGATAACCTTGCCACCGGTCAGGATGGCAATGTCTTCCAGCATGGCCTTCCGACGATCACCAAAGGCCGGGGCCTTGGTCACGGTCGTCTGGAGGGTCCCACGAATCTTGTTCACGACCAATGTGGCCAGGGCTTCACCCTCGATATCTTCAGCAATGATAACCAGTGGTTTACCCATCTTGGCCGTCTGCTCCAACAGGGGAAGCAGATCCTTCATTGCAGAAATCTTCTTGTCATAGAGCAGGATGAAAGGATTGTCATATTCCGCAATCATCCGATCAGCGTCAGTGACAAAGTAAGGAGAGACGTATCCCCGATCAAACTGCATACCTTCGACGGTTTCCAGCGTTGTTTCGACGGACTTGGCCTCTTCTACGGTGATGACCCCTTCCTTGCCGACCTTTTCCATGGCCTCGGCGATGATCCCACCGATCTCTTCGTCACTGTTGGCGGAAATGGTCCCGACCTGGGCGATTTCTTTGTAGTCCATTGTAGGTTTGGACAGGGTGGCCAATTGGGCAACAACTTCCTTGACTGCCTTATCAATGCCACGTTTCACGTCCATCGGCCCGTGACCGGCGGCCAACATCTTGACCCCTTCCCGGTAGATGGCCTGGGCCAAAACAGTCGCCGTGGTGGTCCCGTCACCGGCTTCATCGGAAGCCTTCGACGCCACTTCACGGACCATCTGGGCACCGATGTTTTCGAACTTGTCTTTCAGTTCGATTTCCTTGGCTACGGTCACACCGTCCTTCGTAACCATCGGGGCGCCCCAGGATTTCTCGATAACGACGTTACGGCCACGGGGTCCCAGGGTGACCTTGACGGTGTCCGCCAGGGTATTCACCCCGGCCAGGATCTTGGCCCTGGCGTCGTCTGCAAATATCAATTCTTTAACGGCCATGTCTGTGCCTCCTAAAAACTATCTGCTCAGTCTTCAATAATCGCCAGGATGTCATCTTCCCGCAAAATGATATGTTCCACGCCATCAACCTTCACTTCGCTGCCGGCGTATTTGCCAAACAGAACCCGGTCCCCTTCCTTGATGGCTGGCTTTCTGACTTCACCGTTTTCCAGGTATTTGCCAGGGCCAACTGCGATTACACGGGCTTCCTGGGGTTTTTCCTTGGCCGTGTCGGGGATGATGATCCCACCGGCTGTCTTTTCTTCCAGTTCCAGGCGTTTGACCAAGATGCGGTCCTGCAACGGCTTCACGTTCATGGTTCTTCTCCTTGCTTCCTTTTCCTTACGGTCCGGCCAATAGCGCCGGACTCAACGCATGGTAAATTTGCCGCGAAAGAGTCAAAACCCGCAGCGAAATGAAGATAGTCACCGTTTCCGGAAACGCAAGGGGATAAACCGGCTAAGACCACTGTCCTTGGTCATCTTAAGTTGACCATCACCGCCGCTAGCCAGGGAACCGGCAGCCCGAAGGAGGATTCGATCGGCATCTTCGCTGATTACGGAGCGGACTGATTCGAAAAAAGCCTTGTGTTACCACCTGAAGCGACCTGTCGAGAAAGCCGGGCATGTTCTCGGGAGCCAGCGCAAAGCTGAAATCTCCCTCGCGCGCCTTCACTTCCCTCGATTCCGGTCTCATCCCGTAAACGC
>Ga0255343_1001106_pt1 | contig 37902 bp, 32 predicted proteins | sample wastewater_treat_4_FD_192413 | JGI IMG/M metagenome (GOLD analysis project Ga0255343, IMG submission 192413) | Wastewater microbial communities from Lulu Island WWTP, Vancouver, Canada - plant16 | ecosystem: Engineered > WWTP > Wastewater > Unclassified | place: Canada: Vancouver, British... | reverse complement strand
ATTATTATTATATGCATAACGGAAAATAAGGTCGCCTCCTGCGTGGAGGCGTGGATTGAAACAGCGATGTTATCACTGAAAAAATCAGGCATATCGTCGCCTCCTGCGTGGAGGCGTGGATTGAAACAATGACACCGCCAGCTGATATCGTGCACGCGACGGTTGTCGCCTCCTGCGTGGAGGCGTGGATTGAAACCACGCCATTGCCGTACATAGTCGGATAAGTCGATGGCGTCGCCTCCTGCGTGGAGGCGTGGATTGAAACCCCGCGGCAGGATTGGCGGTCCCGGGTGCTCTGGTGTCGCCTCCTGCGTGGAGGCGTGGATTGAAACTGTATCGCCAAAAGGACACTTCTGCTGACTTAGACGTCGCCTCCTGCGTGGAGGCGTGGATTGAAACTAGTCCTGAAATCATTCCTGCTGTACATGTTCTTCAAGTCGCCTCCTGCGTGGAGGCGTGGATTGAAACTTGCACGGATAACCGGTCAACATAAAAATCATTTGTCGCCTCCTGCGTGGAGGCGTGGATTGAAACACCACGTCCCACGCTAAGCGGTTATTCTTTTTCCGTCGCCTCCTGCGTGGAGGCGTGGATTGAAACGTTGAATCCAAATACTACAGCTGTTTTAGTGTTGTCGCCTCCTGCGTGGAGGCGTGGATTGAAACCGAGATGGATACCGTTATGTACAACTTGCGAAAAAGTCGCCTCCTGCGTGGAGGCGTGGATTGAAACCATCGTGAAAAATGTTTGCACCACCCCCCGCGAAAAGTCGCCTCCTGCGTGGAGGCGTGGATTGAAACCGCGTCAGGCGCAAACGATATGGTAACGACCGTGTCGCCTCCTGCGTGGAGGCGTGGATTGAAACCACTAAAAGCCCTGTTTTATACTCACTGATATGTCGCCTCCTGCGTGGAGGCGTGGATTGAAACATGAACTTGAAGCACTTTATAAGAAAGCTAAAGATGGTCGCCTCCTGCGTGGAGGCGTGGATTGAAACCAAACTGCTCACCCACCAAAACAGGTGATACGGTCGCCTCCTGCGTGGAGGCGTGGATTGAAACCCATTCCGGGTCGAGACTGCACTCGCTCACATTTGTCGCCTCCTGCGTGGAGGCGTGGATTGAAACTCCACCTGTTGGTGTCATCGTGCCTTGTCTTTTGTGTCGCCTCCTGCGTGGAGGCGTGGATTGAAACCGAGCGAGGGCGTTTATAACATCTCGGCATACATTGGGTCGCCTCCTGCGTGGAGGCGTGGATTGAAACTTCTGAAGAGCTTACCACTTCGTATTTGAAAGAATACGTCGCCTCCTGCGTGGAGGCGTGGATTGAAACGGCAGTTCGTTTGCCACTTCGCGTTTTCCAGGGGTCGCCTCCTGCGTGGAGGCGTGGATTGAAACAATGATCCAGGCGACTAACACCGCCGCCCCAAAGTCGCCTCCTGCGTGGAGGCGTGGATTGAAACTTGATAACGCGTTTGCACTCGCTAAAAAAGGCTTGTCGCCTCCTGCGTGGAGGCGTGGATTGAAACCTGTACTTTGCGCAACTGCGGCAATTGAACCGTCGCCTCCTGCGTGGAGGCGTGGATTGAAACGCACAGTTGGCAGGCATGGCAAAGGCTATGGCGTTGAGTCGCCTCCTGCGTGGAGGCGTGGATTGAAACATCGCTTGAAGTGAACGCGCGAGTGGTGCGGTTTTGTCGCCTCCTGCGTGGAGGCGTGGATTGAAACAACAAGTACCGCATATTGACACGCCCCTAACAAATGTCGCCTCCTGCGTGGAGGCGTGGATTGAAACGGGCGGGATAAGGCTGTCTTTAAGTTCCTGCTTTGTCGCCTCCTGCGTGGAGGCGTGGATTGAAACTCTCACCGAGCGGGAAGTCGCCCGCATTGATGAGATGTCGCCTCCTGCGTGGAGGCGTGGATTGAAACTCTGGCGATAAGTCCAGATTGTCAGGCAGCGACGCGGTCGCCTCCTGCGTGGAGGCGTGGATTGAAACAAATCATCACTCCCGCAACGATGACACGGTTTGTCGCCTCCTGCGTGGAGGCGTGGATTGAAACTACACCTAACATTTTATACTCCCTCAGTATCAGGGGGTCGCCTCCTGCGTGGAGGCGTGGATTGAAACGGTCATAACTAATCGCTCTAAACAGTCGGCGGTGTCGCCTCCTGCGTGGAGGCGTGGATTGAAACACAAATATCTTTGGCCGCTGCTAGGGTGGTGTAACGTCGCCTCCTGCGTGGAGGCGTGGATTGAAACAGTATGACCAATGGGGCGATCTGCAGAAGACGATCAGTCGCCTCCTGCGTGGAGGCGTGGATTGAAACATGAACTGTCAAGAGTGCCAGAGGTGGCGGTCGGGTCGCCTCCTGCGTGGAGGCGTGGATTGAAACCGCAGCGTTTTGCAAAGTAATATTATCTATATAAAGTCGCCTCCTGCGTGGAGGCGTGGATTGAAACAGCGCGGGTAACATCAAAACCACCCCCACCGCAAAGTCGCCTCCTGCGTGGAGGCGTGGATTGAAACTTGGATAAAAGCGCGATTGAGTACGACGCGAACGGGTCGCCTCCTGCGTGGAGGCGTGGATTGAAACGCTTGCTGAGGGGCAGTGCGCAACGTGCTTGCAGTCGCCTCCTGCGTGGAGGCGTGGATTGAAACGCATATATATCCGACGTCTTCCACGCAATAGGATTGTCGCCTCCTGCGTGGAGGCGTGGATTGAAACGGTGAAATCGAAATCATCGCCTATATGCTCATTCGTCGCCTCCTGCGTGGAGGCGTGGATTGAAACGCAAGTCGTAAAATACGCATCATAGCAATTTTGGCAGGTCGCCTCCTGCGTGGAGGCGTGGATTGAAACGATAAATCCTACTGGCAGGACTTACAAGCGCAAGAGTCGCCTCCTGCGTGGAGGCGTGGATTGAAACAAAACGTAATGCCACAAACAGGACAAACTCTGTGTCGCCTCCTGCGTGGAGGCGTGGATTGAAACATATTGCGCCTGCCATTACTGGCGCGCACTGATGTCGCCTCCTGCGTGGAGGCGTGGATTGAAACCCTGTGGCAGAAGAGCCATCGGATATGTCTTGGCGTCGCCTCCTGCGTGGAGGCGTGGATTGAAACTGCGCAACATGCGACAACGTGACAACATGGTCCAGTCGCCTCCTGCGTGGAGGCGTGAATTGAAACGTTGAAGTCAACCAGAATAATCGGTAAGCGTCCAGTCGCCTCCTGCGTGGAGGCGTGGATTGAAACCATAATGATAGCTATCGCAGTTATTGCAATATTGTCGCCTCCTGCGTGGAGGCGTGGATTGAAACTGAAGCAAGAGATAAAGCGTGCGAGGACTGGAGGTCGCCTCCTGCGTGGAGGCGTGGATTGAAACACTCGATGTCCGTATGATGTACGCAACTGCCATGAGTCGCCTCCTGCGTGGAGGCGTGGATTGAAACGGCTCTGGCAACGTTTTTGCGCTCAATCCTGCGTCGCCTCCTGCGTGGAGGCGTGGATTGAAACCTATCCTGCCGCGGGGAATAAGCAAGTGGCTTAGTCGCCTCCTGCGTGGAGGCGTGGATTGAAACAAGTGTTGACTGGCGTACCACTGGTTACCGCGTTGTCGCCTCCTGCGTGGAGGCGTGGATTGAAACGCAGAAAGGGGCGGCTATTTAGATATCAGCGAATGTCGCCTCCTGCGTGGAGGCGTGGATTGAAACCCAGCCAACTCCATCACCTGGCAATGCGGCTGCAGTCGCCTCCTGCGTGGAGGCGTGGATTGAAACCATCGAAGCCATTAAGCAATCAAGAGATGGCTATGTCGCCTCCTGCGTGGAGGCGTGGATTGAAACTCAGCACGTGTGTACTTGCCGCGGCTCGCCCATACTGTCGCCTCCTGCGTGGAGGCGTGGATTGAAACACGTCGGCTGGCTTGGCGAGGACAGACGTCCTTAGTCGCCTCCTGCGTGGAGGCGTGGATTGAAACCGGCATTGTGCTTGATGTCCGGCACTAATGTTTGTCGCCTCCTGCGTGGAGGCGTGGATTGAAACGGACGCTCCAGACCATCTGGCTTATTCCAAAGGGGTCGCCTCCTGCGTGGAGGCGTGGATTGAAACTCAACATGCCATAGGTTGGAGCGACTATCATTCCGAGCGTCGCCTCCTGCGTGGAGGCGTGGATTGAAACCCGTCAATTCCGTGCGCATAGGTTTATCTAAGCGTCGCCTCCTGCGTGGAGGCGTGGATTGAAACTCAGTCCAGCGCACTTGACGGTAGTTGTACTTCGGTCGCCTCCTGCGTGGAGGCGTGGATTGAAACACAGATGGACGCTTAGAAGCCAACGTGAGAGAGGTCGCCTCCTGCGTGGAGGCGTGGATTGAAACACGACAGAGTAGCCATCGGCAACCTTGTTTTTGCGTCGCCTCCTGCGTGGAGGCGTGGATTGAAACATCTTTACTCCTTTCTGTTTCCGTTTTGGAAAGGTCGCCTCCTGCGTGGAGGCGTGGATTGAAACAGTAAAGAACAGCATCAGAGCCGCGCTAAAGCTAGTCGCCTCCTGCGTGGAGGCGTGGATTGAAACTGAAGCAAGAGATAAAGCGTGCGAGGACTGGAGGTCGCCTCCTGCGTGGAGGCGTGGATTGAAACGATGGCGCTTAGCGACTCGGAATACCCGCCAAGATGTCGCCTCCTGCGTGGAGGCGTGGATTGAAACTTGCCGCAGGTTGACGCTTACATCAAAAACGCGAGTCGCCTCCTGCGTGGAGGCGTGGATTGAAACAATCAGTACGCTGGATACGCACCGCCTAACTTGAGTCGCCTCCTGCGTGGAGGCGTGGATTGAAACTTTTGCAGTCTTAACCGCAAGGTTGGAGCAGGTCGCCTCCTGCGTGGAGGCGTGGATTGAAACCGAAAGCAGACGCGGCAGGCAAGCTGGACGCGGGGTCGCCTCCTGCGTGGAGGCGTGGATTGAAACTGTGATTACTCACCACGCTTTCAAATCCCGTACGTCGCCTCCTGCGTGGAGGCGTGGATTGAAACATCACGCACCAGCTTTACTCTCTTATCAGGGAGTCGCCTCCTGCGTGGAGGCGTGGATTGAAACATCGCTAAGGCGTTGGGGGTGGACGGTGAGTGTCGCCTCCTGCGTGGAGGCGTGGCTTGTTAAATCCTCTTTATCGCTTGGCTTGCTTGGAATACTTCAACTGATAAACCAGGCGCATGGCGAGGGATTCCCAGGCGGGGATTGGTTTTTGGCCGGTCAACTGGGCGATGTTGGCGGCTCGGGCGTTCTTTTCCAATACGGCGCGGACGTTCTTCGCGTCGGCTTCATCTTTTCCGTAACAAATCGACACTCGCGCGACCGGGTCGAAAACGACGCTGGCGGATCCGCGCTTCTGGCTGACGCTGACCCCGCAAATCTGCGCGAAGTCATCCAGATAAGGCTTCAAGGTGCGCGAGAGCCAGGGCAGCACTTCGCCATCCGCGGATACAGCGATGCCTTCCCGCGTCGTTTTCTGCAAGGCGAGCGCGAGGCTTTTTTCTTCGTCGCTGTCGCTTTGAATATCGGGCCTGTGGGCAATTGCTTTGCCGAGATGCTCCGCGAAGAGTTCCGTGGAAAAACGCTCCAAATCCTGGGCAAGACGGAGACATTCCGCCGCGGTTTCGCCAAGGATGAAAGCGCCGTGTCTGCCCATCAGCACGATTCGCGAATTGCTGCGAGAGAGGGTCTCGGCCATGTTGTTGTGTAACGCTTTGCTGCCGGGCAGGGCATAAGCGCTCAGGGGGATACGCGTGGTGCCCAAAACGGGCTGCCATGGTTCGGGAACATCGATATCCGTCCCCAAGAGGGTGAGCGCGGAGGCATAGACCTGGTGGGTATGCGCCACAACTTTTATTTCGGGATAGCGCTGGTAGACCCGCGCGTGCATCGGGGACTCGGAAGAGGGTTTGCCGCTGCCTTCTGACAGGGCTTTGCCATCGGTGGTGGCGACGGTGACGAGCTCGGCGGCTTGCATGCCCTCGTATGCCTTGCCTGAGGGGGTAATGACGAAGCCGCGCGCGTCAAGACGGGCGCTGAAGTTGCCCCAGGTGCGCACGACCAGTCCGGTTTTGAGAAAATCCTGCGCCAGATTGACGACCATCTGGCGCGTTCCTGTTTCGTGAGTGTTTGGCATGGGGTGCCTGCTATTCGAACGGGATGACATGCTCAAAGACGCGGTCGAAGGCGGCCAGAGCCTGATCGATTTTCTCTTCGTCGTATGCCGCGCTGGTGTAGAGGCGACTGCCGGCCAGGGTGACCAGACCTTCCGCCATATACGCCGCGCCCATGTGTTCCATCTCGGCTTTGCGTTTGGAGGTTTCGTGCAGGACAGCGGGGATGGTCCAGGGTTTTGCCCAGTTGACGCTGAAGTGCATGGTGCCAACGGTTTCGAGGTGGCAAATGGAGCCCTGGTTAAAGGCGACGAAGGGAAGATGGTGCTTTTGGATCAGCTCTTTGAGTCCCGCGGTCAGGCGGTCGCCCATGGCGTTGGCTTTTTCGCAGGCGTTGGTTTCCTGAATGCGTTTGAGGGTGTAATAGCCGGCAAGGGCGGAGATGGGGGTCGCCGCCATGGTACCGCCAACAAGCGCCTTTTTTACTTTATCACCGGTTTGGATGCCAGCCGCGAGGTATTTGCGGAATTCTTCCTTGCCGCCGATACCGCCCGCGCCGGGGTAACCTCCGGCGATGACTTTGCCGAAGACGGTCAGGTCGGGCTCAACGCCCATGATGCCTTGCGCGCCGTGGGGGGAGAGTCTAAACGCCGTGACCACTTCGTCGAAAATCAGCAGGGCGCCGAACTTCTTGCAAAGCTCGGCAGCGCCTTTGATGAAGTCGATGCTGATGGGGCGGGTGCCGCTTTCGGGACCGACGGGCTCAATCATCACGGCAGCGGTTCCGCCACGCAGTTGATTGCGGCGGAGTTTGCGTTCAAGCGAGTTGAGGTCGCCCGGGAAAAACTCGTCAATGCCCCTGAAGATAAAGAGCGGAATGCCATGGGCCTGGGTGAACTTGCTGCCTGGGACGCGGATGCCATAGGCGTGTTGGTCGCTCCAGCCGTGGTAGGCACCACCCATTTTGAGGATGTGCCGGTGCTTAGTTGCCAGTCGGGCGACGCGGATGGCCGCCATGCAGGCTTCGGTGCCCGAGTTGAGCATGCGCAGCCAGGTGACGGAGGGAATGAGCTCGGTGACCAGTTTGGCGATGCGGTATTCGTATTCGTGGAAAAGGCCGGTGGAGGGACCGCAGGTGTTCAGCAGGTTGATGACTTTTTCGCGCACTTCGGGTGGATTGGAGCCGAGGACGGTTGGTCCGCCGGCTTGCAGAAAATCGAAATAGCGGTTGCCATCGAGGTCTTCCAAATAAGCGCCTTCCGCCTTGGTGAAGACGAGCGGGAAGGGATGGTTGAAGGCGAGGTTGTGTTGCACGCCTCCAGGAATGACCTTTTTGGCTTCCTGGATCATCTCGTAGCTTTTGACACATTTTTTGTCGAAGTATTCTGACTTGTATGTAGCAAGCGCGTCTGGGGAAATGGAATGGATGGGCTTTTTGATCAGCTCGTCCAGTGCTTCGGTTTGTTTTCTGACTGTCGCGGCGCTTAAATCGATCATGGTGAACTCCTTGAACCTCTTTCTTGACCACATCTCAAAATTGAGTGGCCACTCAATTTAATTTACCACGAGTAGAGTCAATGCGCAAGGGACTTTTATGAATCCATTGTGTGAATTCATGGGAAAACATGATGTTTTTTTAGCAAATGTGGTAGTATAGAGCATATGGTATTGAGTGACCACTCAATGCGGTATGTCGTCAAACTCATTTTAATAACTGGATGTGGACTAAGATGAATAATTTTGCCAATGAGAGTTTTAAGCGCCTGTCTCCCGAAAAACAGGACCGGATCCTGAAGGCTGCCATTGCCGAATTCGCGGAACGGGGATATGAACTGGCTAACACCAATCGCATCGCCAAACGGGCTAAAATCAGTGTGGGGTCGATCTTCCACTATTTCACGACGAAAGAGAATCTCTTCCTTTATATTGTTCAATACGGTTCCGCCATGATTGAGGAATATGCCGGAAAAGTGGTTGACGATGAAACGCTGACTGTCGCCCAAAAAATTGAAGCGCTCCTGCGGCTGGCTGTTAAAAGCTCTCGCGAAGAAGAGACATTGATTCGTTTGTATCACGAGACGTCCTCAATTGGTAATCAGGAACTGGTGTCTAAATTGCCGCGAAGTTTGGAGCAGTTTACCTCAGAGCGATATATCAAAATGCTGGAAGAAGGACAGCGCAAGGGAGAAGTGAAGCCGGAGCTGGATGCCAGGTTTGCCGCTTTTTCGATGGATAATATCTTTTTGTCGCTCCAGTTCGCTTATGCCTGCGATTATTACAGGATTCGTTTTCAAATGTATAACCACCCGGAGATCGACCGGGAAACATACGATGAGCAAGTTATTTCGGAGGCCTTTCAATTTTTGAAAGGGGCGCTTCTGGTGCCTGAAGATTAACGAAAGGGGCTTAAAGATGAAGATACTGGCGTATGACATCGGCACAACAGGGGTGAAAACCTGTTTGTTTCACCTGGGTGATGGAGATGGACCGGAGGGCGCGACCATCCGATTGGAGGATTCAAGCTTCGCGAGCTATTCGCTGAGCGTTCTGTCAAACGGTGGCGTGGAGCAGAATCCGCAAGAGTGGTGGGAAGCCATGTGCAAGACCACCCGCCAGCTGGTCAGCCGCGACCCGGAGGCCTGCGCGCGAATCGCGGGCATCAGCTTCTGCGCGCAGGCGCAAAGTGTGGTTTTGCTTGACGAAGCGGCCCGGGCGGTGCGCCCATCCATGAGCTATATGGACCAGCGCTCGGGTGGGGTGCGCAAGGCGCACGCCGGCGGGGGGCTTCAGGTCGCCGGTGTTGGTTTGGGTTTCCTTTTGCGGAGCCTTTATCACACAGGCGTTGTCGCTGGCAGCGATAAGGATCCGGTTTGGAAGTACCTTTGGGTGAAAGAAAACGAGCCAGAAGTCTACGCCAAGGCGCACAAGTGGCTGGATGTAAAGGATTCCCTGGTGGCACGCATGACGGGCAAATTTACCATGAGTCGGGATTCCGCTTTTGCCACCCTTTTGATGGATAAAAACACTAAAACGCCTGAATTCAGCTCCGCGCTTATCAATCGGCTTGGGATTTTGCCGGAGCATATGCCTGACATTGTTGAGTCAACAGCAAAAGTGGGCGTTTTATTGGAAGAAGCGGCTGCTGACCTCGGGCTGAATCCCGGAATTCCCGTTTTTTCCGGTGGCAGTGACGCGGCTTTGATTGGTGTCGGTGCCGGATGCGTGCGCCCGGAGATGACCCATGTCTATATGGGCACGTCCGGTTGGGTCTCCACGGTGACTGATCAAAATATTGTGGATACGAGTGCCATGATCGCCTCGGTTGTGGGCGTTCAACCTGGACTTTACAATTATTTCGCGGAGCTCGAGACCGCGGGCAAGTGCCTGGAGTGGGTGCGCGACCATCTCGCTCTGGACGAGATTAACATTTATCTCAGCAAACAGCACGTCGCGGATGACCCGAGTTCGGAGTATAAGAGTTTGTACGACTATATGTCCAAAGTCATTTCCGAAACGCCCGCGGGTTCCGGCGGTGTCATTTTCACCCCATGGCTACATGGCAACCGCTGTCCTTTTGAAGACGCGAACGCGCGCGGGATCTTCTTTAACATCGGTTTGGAAACAGGAAAGACCGAACTGATTCGCGCGGTTGTGGAAGGGGTTTGTTACCATATGCGCTGGTTCCTGGAAACGATCAGCAGGAAGCTCAAGACGGGCGATAAGGTGCGCTTTGTTGGTGGTGGCGCGCTATCGCCTGTAACCGCGGGAATTCTGGCGGATGTTTTGCAGGTTCCGGTGGAGACCGTGCCAGAACCGCAGAACGTGGGGGCTGTTGGCGCGGCTTTGGTGGTCGCGGTTGGCTTGGGTCGAATTTCTGACTTGAAGGATGCCGAGGCGCTAATCAAGCCGGATCGCGTTTTTATGCCCAATCCGGAGGCTCGCGCTGTGCATGATAAAAACTATGCGGCATTTACCAAACTCTATGCCGCCAATAAAAAGCTATTTCATCACCTCAATCAAATTCATTGACAAAAGGAATTCGCTATGCCCACAGAAAACCAGGAAACTCCCAATGTACAACCAACGAGTGCCCCGTTAGACACATCGGTCTCTGAGGATATCACTGTCTCTCAGGACGCGCCGGTCTCCAAGGATGCGCCTTTAAAGTCGCGTGAGGCTTTGATTCAAGCCCTCAAATTCACCTTGCTCTCTATTTCCGCCGCAGGGATTGAGGCGGTCACGTTTATCATTTTAGACGCGTTGACTCCTTTGCCTTATGCCTACAAGCATGTCATTTCCATCGTCCTCTCAGTGCTCTGGAACTTTACCCTCAACCGCCGCTATACCTTCAAATCTGCCAACAATGTCCCCATCGCCATGCTGAAGGTTGGGCTGTTCTACGCGTTCTTTATTCCGCTTACGGCCTGGCTTGGTAAATTAGCTGATGGGGCTGGTGTCAATGAGTACATCATCAAAGGCAGCACCATGATTTTGAACTTTGTTGGTGAATTTTTGTGGTGGAAGTTTATCGTTTTCAGGGGTAGCGAAAACACCAACGCGCTTGCTAAAAAAGAGCAGGAGCGAAATAACGAAAGCGATAAATAACCGCCTGCGGAACACAGTCTGTCTTAAAAATCATTACACAGACGCCCAACAGTGGGTACAATAAAGTCAGACAGGTGCGTCATGAACATCGCTATTATCGAAGACCAAAAAGCGCAACGCGAAGCTTTGCGCCAAGCCGTCAGGGATTGGTTACGAAGCAACCTACTCGTATGGGGAGTTTGATAAATAAAATATTGACAGTTTCTATACTCTTCGGTATACTAAGCGCATGAGCAATAAACAGCGCATTCTTGAGGTTGGATTAACCCTTTTCGCGCAGCGGGGCTATGAAGCCACGAGCGTGCAGGAAATTTGCGACCAGGTTGAAATCACCAAGCCCACCCTCTACCACTACTATGGCAGCAAACAGGGCCTGCTGGAGAGCATCCTTGAAGAACGCTTTGGGCCTTTTCTCAGCCTGCTTGAAGCCGCCTGTCATTATCGCCGGGACATCAACCTAAACATTCAACGCGTGATTGAGGCTTACTTCCTGTTTGCCAGTCATGACCTGCAGCTTTACCAACTGCTCTTATCTTTGCGCACCGGACCCTCGCGCAGTGAGAGTCGCCAGATTATCAAGCCCTGGATAAAGGCTCAGGAAGAGCCGATTATGGCGATGTTCAAAGCCGCTGAACGGGATCATGGCAATATGCGCGGACGCTCGCGGGCTTACATGATTAGCTTATTGGGCATTATCAACGCTTATGTGCAGCAGGCTCTGGAAGACGACCTGGTGCTGAACAATGAGCTCGCTCAACAAGCGCGTCATCAGTTCATGCATGGCATTTTCTCTTAAATTTCTTTGCCAGTAGCACAAAACTAAAAAACATCTTTCATAGGGAGTTCTATTGACACGCATTCATCAAAACAATATTTTTTATCATATCTACCCACTCGGGGCGCTTGGCGCGCCGCACCGTAATGATTTCAGTTCCCAACCCGTGCCGCGTCTGCGGGAAATGCTGAACTGGCTGGATCACATTCAGTCTCTTGGCGCTAACACCATCTATCTTGGACCAATGTTTGAGAGTAGCAGTCATGGTTATGACACTGCCAATTATTATGAAATTGACCGTCGGTTGGGAACGCGCGAGGATTTGAGGGCTTTCGCCAATGAGCTCAAAGCGCGGGGCATGCGCCTGGTGCTGGATGGCGTTTTCAACCACGTTGGCCGTGACTTTTGGGCTTTTCGAGACGTATTAGAAAATCGAGAGCGTTCCGCGTGGCGGGATTGGTTCGCTGGCATGCGCTTTGACCAGCGCAGTCCGATGGGCGACCCTTTTAGCTATGAGGCTTGGAACGGCCATTTTGATTTGGTCAAGCTCAACCTAAGCAACCCGGCGGTGAAAGAGCATCTCTTTGGCGCGATTGCCATGTGGAAAGAGGAATTCGACATTGATGGCATTCGTCTTGACGCAGCGGATTCACTCAGTTTTGATTTCATGCGCGAGTTGCGCGCTTATTGCAATCAGCTGGATTCGGGTTTGTGGCTGATGGGCGAGGTCATCCATGGCGATTACCGGCGTTGGGCGAACCCGGAGAGCCTGCACGCCACGACCAACTATGAGCTTTATAAAAGCATGTGGTCTGCACTGAATGATGGCAACTTTTTTGAGTTGGCGCACAGTTTGAAGCGCCAGTTTGGACCCGGAGGCTTGTATCAAGACCTTAAGACCCAGTACAACTTTGTGGATAATCATGACGTCACGCGCATCATCAATCGCCTCAGACTTAGGGAGCATTTGCCACTCATTCAGCTTTTGATGTTCTCCTTGCCAGGCTTGCCTTCGGTTTATTATGGCAGTGAGTTTGGTTTTGAAGGGGTTAAGCAGTCTGATGACTGGAATCTGCGCCCGGAATTTGATTTGCAGGCTTTGGAAGCGCATTATGGAGAATGGGCTAACAACTTGGCTATCGCTTTGAAGCCATCTGACGAAAACCGCGATTTGCGCGCGCTCTTGCAAGTGCTTTCCAGGCTGCGCCTTGCCAACGTGGCGCTCACGCGGGGTGACTATCGCGAACTGATGGTCAAACCAGAGCAATTTGCCTTCACGCGTGAACACGAAGGGCAGATTGCCATTGTCGCTGTCAACAGCGCGGCAGATTCTGTGGATGTGGAGCTCACGCTACCGAGGCATAAAGGCTGGCGATTCGTTGATTTGTTGGATGAATCTCAAAGTTTCATTGTTGATGAGCAAGGAAAGCTAAAACTGAATATACCAGCTTACTGGGGAAAAATCTTAACGAATCAAATCTAAGGTCGTTTGTTTTAAGCTTTTATGCTGGATAAAGGCTGATTTATCAGGCTTTTTTCTCAATTACCCAAAAATGGGAAAGGCCCAGGCGTTGTAGAGGCGTTTTTTCGAGCGCGTATAGAATGCCGCGCAAGGCTCGACCCAGTCCTGGCATACTTTGAATGATGTTATCGTAACCGCCAAAAATGGTGCGTTGGGTGATAAACTTTACCGGCAACCCTTCAAACAAATTGCGCAGGTCCTGACGGGTATAGATCTCAACGTGCGGACAGAGTTTATCACGCCATTTACGCGGTAACCAGTTGACCAGTGGGATGTTACCGAATTTGTATTCGCCATTTTTGTAAATGCCATGCGTTTCAAAGGGATAGCCACGATTGGGGCAAAAGAGCACGATGCGACCGCCCGGCTTGAGCACGCGCACCATTTCAGCAATCGCCTTTTTATCATCCTGTACATGTTCTAAGACTTCATGGCTAAGCAAGAGATCCACGCTCGCGTCGGGCAACGCCAAATATTCGCCAGCGCCACAAAAGACGTTGGGAGTATAAGCGCTGCTGTCTTTGACACGCGGGAATTCGATATCCATCCCCAGGATTGTGTTCGCCATGGGCGCGAGATGCGAGAGGTACATGCCCACGCCGCAGCCATCAACGAAGACGGTTTCGTAAACCCGGTCTCCAGCAGCTTCGAGGATTAGCCTCAGGCGACGGTCCTGACCTGCGCGCCAGACGTGCGAGGGTTCACCACGCTCAGCGGCTTTTTGTAAATCAGTGGGTTGGTGCGTGTTTTTCACAGGATACTCCGGGAATTTATGAGTTGTTGTTTTTGGTAACCCACCCCCTTTAATCCCCCAGCCGAGAAAAGCACCCGGCACGCGAGCAGTCCAGAGGAGGGGGAATAAGGCTACACAGGGGGGGGATAGTGTTTCACTATAGTGCAAAACTTTTGCGGACATTTAAATATTAAACCGTATTTCTATAATATCGCCGTCTTCAACGATGTAGTTTTTGCCTTCTACTCTCAGACGACCTTTGCTGCGGGCTTCGGCAGTGCTGCCAAAGTGAATCATATCCTCATACGAAATCACTTCCGCGCGAATGAAGCCTTTTTCCATATCGGAATGGATCGCGCCAGCAGCTTCGCGGGCGTTGGAGCCCCGTTTCACCGTCCAGGCATGCACCTCTTTTTCGCCGGTGGTAAAGAAACTATACACGCCTAAAAGGTCATACGAAAGCCTAATCAGGCGCGACATAGCTAATTCGGTAATGCCATATTCTTCCATAAAGATTTCCGCGTCTTCTGGTTCAAGCGCGGCGATATCCATTTCTAACTTGGCAGGTAGCGCGATGACAAAAGTGAGCGGATGAGGGCTCTCATAAACAGGCGCTTCCTGACCTTCGGACTGGTTGAAGACAATGATTTGTGGCTTGCGGCTCAAAAAGCCATAACTTGCGACAATCTCTTCTTCTTCAGGGCTGAATTTATGATGACGCAAAGGCAAGTTTTCATTCAAGACAGCTTCCAGTGCCTTGAAGACATCAATTTCCTTTTGAATTTCCTCGCGAGGACGGCTAACGCCACGGCGATGTTCCTCGGTCAGCTTTTCAAGCTTGCGTTCTACCATGACCAGATCATTGAGGATGAATTCGGTATCCATGTTTTCGATGTCGCGCAGGGGGTCGAGGCTGCCTTCCTGATGAGCGACCATGGGGCTTTCGAATTGGCGTACGACGTGCAAAAAGCCATCCATCTGTGCCATTTGGTTGATGAGCTGTCCAGGTAGACCGGCTTTACCAGCTTTGCCGTCGATGCCGGCGATATCGGCATAAGTGACTTTGGCGCGGACGGTTTTCTTGGGTTTGTAAATCGCGCTAAGCGCGTCAACGCGCGGGTCGGGCACATCCACCACGGCGGTATGTACTTCCATATGCCCACCAATGTTATCGGTGGGGATTTTGGCGTTGGTTAGAGCGTTAAAAAGCGTTGTTTTGCCACTTTGGGGCAGACCGATAATTCCAAGTTGCATGAATCTCCAATTTCATCAGCGGGATATACCGCCATATCTTCACTATTAATGTCTCGATTATACCCCAGCGCGGGCATAGGCGCGAAAAAGATAAACAAGCAAGTTCTACGCGAAATATCTCGCCAATCATGAGATGAGGCACTGAAGTTTTCGGTAATTCATTTCATATAAGGTATAATTTACCCAGAGGAAATTAAAAAGAACATGGCTATTCTCAAACCGAATGCATTTGAGTTCTTTTCGCACAGTGCTGATCAAACAAGGCGCTTGGGTGTGCGCTTGGGCGCGATGTTGCCTGTCGGCACGGTTATTTGTCTTGAAGGTGATTTGGGCTCGGGGAAAACCACTTTGGTACAGGGTATCGCTCAGGGTTGGGGATCAACCGACCGTGTTACCAGTCCTACTTTCGTCATTCTAAATCAATACCGTCGCCCGGATGGTATGCAACTCTATCATGCCGATGCCTATCGGCTGGCAGAAAATGACCCACTTGACCTTGCCATCCTGGATATTGAACAGGCTCTTGAAAACGGTGTTCTGATTGTCGAATGGGCTGATCGGCTCAAGGAGTCTCTTCCAAAAGAACATATTTGGATTCAAATGCAGTGGACGGGTCCACAATCGCGCCACTTTATTTTGACCCCCGAGGGCAAGCAGAACGCCCAAATTCTCAAAAAATTGCAACACGCGATATACGGAGTGTAAGTATGTTAATAGCAATCGATACATCAACAGACTGGACCGGCATCGCGCTTTTTGACGGCACGCAAATTCTCGCTGAGCAGGTATGGCGCGGGAAACATTATCAAAGCGTTGAGCTTGTTCCTGCAATTCAGCGCATGTTTATCAAAGCCAATGTTAACCCCAGCCAGTTGACCGGTGTGGGTGTGGCAACAGGTCCGGGCTCATTTACCGGCTTGCGCATTGGCATGAGCGTTGCCAAGGGCATCGCCCTGGCGCAAAAGTTACCCATCGCGGGAATCCCTTCCCTGGATGTGCTGAGCCTTGCCCAACCGGGGCTAAGACGCCCTATGATCGCGATGATTGAATTGGGCCGTGGGCGCTTCGCGTGGGTTCGCTACATTTATAAGGACCGTGTTTGGCAGGCTGAACACGAGATTAAACTGGATGATGCCAAAGGTATTGCCGCGACAATCAAGTCGCCGACCTATGTTGTAGGGGATCTCAACGCTGAAACGCGCCAAATTATAGGGCGCAAATGGAAGACAACCCAGCTGGCATCCGCCGCGCTATGTGTGCGCCGTCCGGCGGTTCTGGCAGAGCTTGCCTGGCAAAAAATTAAAGCAGAACAAGCGGATGATCCTGCAACGCTTTCACCCATCTATGTGCACACGCTTAGCAATGTCCCCAATCTATGAGTCAGAGAAGCAAAACTGACAAGATCGTGATCAGAAAAATGGCGCATGCCGACCTTTTACAGGTTGAGGCGCATGAAAGAGCCAACTTTAGTCAGCCTTGGCCAAGTGGCTCTTTTGCCTATGAATTGCGTCCGGATTCTTTCAGCACAGCTTTGGTGGCAGTTGATACCGCCAAGCCGGATTATGCCAACATTTGTGGCGTGATTGTGGCATGGCGTATTGTGGACAGCCTTGAAATTGCCACGATATCGGTCGCTAAAGAGTATCGCCATATGGGGATAGCGCGCAGTCTTTTGGCGCAGGCGATTAGCTTAGCTGAGAAAGACGGTATTGTTGAAGCTATCCTGGAAGTGCGGGCGAGCAATCAAGACGCGTTGCATCTATATTTAGGACTGGGTTTTGAAGTGCTTGGTATTCGACCGGGTTATTATCAGGATAATAACGAGGATGCTTTGTTGTTGACCTTGAAACCAATCGATTTTGAAAAAATGAGGAACTTAATCTGCTTGGATTACGTCTAATATACTGGACTATGGAGTAGAATCCATAACTGGAGCTTTTAATGCCTGAAAACAATGATAAGCTGAATGCTATACGCGAGGAACTACGTACTTGCCGACAATGCACACTGGCAAGAGGACGCTATAAGGTTGTGCCAGGTGAAGGCCCACACAAGGTTCAGGTGATGTTCATTGGTGAGGGTCCAGGGCGCAACGAAGACCAACAGGGAAAGCCTTTTGTGGGGCAAGCCGGTATGGTCTTAGATGAGTTATTGTCTGCCGCTGGGCTTAAACGCGAAGAGGTGTTTATCACCAATGTAGTGAAGTGTCGTCCACCCAATAACCGTGACCCTCTGCCAGAGGAGCTTAGCGCGTGCCGCCACTGGCTTGACGCGCAAATAGAACTTTTGAACCCAGAAATTATTGTGACCCTGGGTCGCTTTTCAATGGCGCGTTTTATCGAAAACGCGCGCATTGGGCGCATTCATGGGCAAGCCTTTGAGATTGAAGGTCGCAAGGTCGTTACTATGTATCATCCCGCCGCGTCATTGCATAATCCGGCCTTAAAAGACAGTATGATAGCGGATTTTTCCAAATTAGGTAGTATAATCAAAAAGCTGTCGCCAACGCCAAACGCAGTACCCGCGCCAGTTGAAGTAAAAAGTCCCCCGGAGAATAAAGAAGAAGAACCCGATTCGCCTGTTCAATTAACTTTGTTTTAAGAGAAAAGCTTACGAGGAACTATGATTAAAGAAGAACTTATGCAACTCATCCAACAACGCAGAGCAAATGTGGCTGTTATTGGGCTTGGCTATGTAGGTTTGCCACTCGCGCTTACTTTTGCCAAAGCTGGATTTTATGTGGTGGGGGTTGATTCCGATGAGGAAAAGGTTGAAAAGCTAAATAACAACGAAAGCTACATCACCGATGTGAGCAACGCTGAATTGCGCAAGCATGTAGATTCCGGTCGGTTTCGCGCGACAACAGATTATTCAGTCTTAGCTGAAATCGATGCAATTTCTATTTCTGTGCCAACCCCATTGCGTAAAACAGGCGACCCCGATATGTCCTTTATCGCTTTAGCCAGTCAGCAAATTGCTCCCTATTTGCATCGCGGGATGGTGATTGTGCTGGAATCCAGCACCTATCCGGGCACAACCCGCGAACTGGTCTTAAGTAATTTGACCGAAAACAGCGACCTTAAAGTGGGAGAGGATTTCTTTTTGGCTTTTTCGCCTGAACGAGTTGACCCAGGACGAAAAGATTACACCACCTATAATACGCCAAAAGTTGTTGGCGGTATAACGAAAAATTGTACCGAAGTTGCTGCAGCATGGTATGGGCAGGCATTGGAAACCATCGTGCCGGTCTCGACCTCTGAAGTGGCAGAAATGACCAAACTCCTTGAAAACACCTTCCGAATGATCAATATTTCAATGATTAACGAGATGGCAATTATGTGTGACCGTATGGATATTGACGTGTGGGAGGTAGTTGATGCTGCCGCGACGAAACCTTTTGGTTTCATGAAGTTCACCCCCGGACCTGGGCTTGGTGGGCACTGCATCCCTGTGGACCCCATGTATCTTTCCTGGAAGATGAAAACGCTCAACTACACCGCGCGTTTCATCGATTTGGCGAGCCAGATTGACAGTAATATGTCACGATACGTTGTGGGAAAAATCCAGGACACACTCAACCGTTTCAAAAAACCACTTAAAGGCAGCACGATTTTATTGATGGGTATTGCCTACAAGCCCGATATCAATGACCTGCGTGAATCGCCTGCTTTGGATATTATCCATCTCTTGCTTGATAAGGGCGCTATTGTGGGTTATCACGACCCGTTTATTCCTGAATTGCATGCTGCTGGGCTTAATATGGCATCTGAAACGGAACTGGTTGCTGCGGTTGAAAAAGCTGACATGGTGGCAATAATCACCAATCACAGCAAAGTTGACTACAAGATGATCTACGAAAAAGCGCAACTCATTTTTGACGCGCGTAACGCGCTCAAAGACATCGCTCCTGCAGAAGATATTAAGGTGGTTAAACTCTAATGGGTGTTTATATCATTACCGGAACAGCAGGCTTTATTGGCTCGCGGGTTAGCGCGCGCCTGCTGGACGAAGGACACACCGTGTGGGGTGTGGATAATCTCAACCATGTTTACGATGTGCGCGTTAAAGAGCATCGTCTGGCGCAACTTTTGGGACGGGATGGCTTCCATTTTCTGCAGGAGGACATTTCACAGCGTTCTTTCATTGACAAGTTGGCAAAACACGCGCCACAGGCTGACGCAGTCATCAATTTGGCTGCTATTGCCGGGGTGCGTGCCAGTACAACGGACCCCTGGAGCTATCTTGAAGCGAATACTTTAGGCGCGCTGAATACTCTGGAGTATGCTCGTCATCAAAAGGTGCCAAAATACATATTGGCTTCAACCTCGAGTCTCTATGGCGATGACAACAAACCGCCACACAACGAAACCGCGCCAACTGATCATCCTCTGGCGCCTTATGCAGCCAGCAAAAAGGGCGCTGAAGCTTTCGCTTACAGCTATCATCATCTATACGGGCTTGACGTGAGCGTTTTGCGCTATTTCACCGTTTATGGTCCAGCCGGAAGACCGGATATGGTGATGTTTAGATTCTGCCAATGGATTGCCGAAGGCAGAAAAGTGACCATTACGGGTGATGGTGAACAATCACGTGGTTTCACCTATGTGGATGATATCGTTAGTGGCACCTTGTTAGCGCTGAAACCGGTTGGCTATGATGTTTTCAATCTGGGTGGGCATGAGGTGATTACGATTAATGCGCTTTTGGCGCTGTTCGAAGAACGCTTGGGTAAAAAGGCGATTGTGGAATATATCCCCAGTCATCGCGCGGATGTTTTTGAGAACGTGGCAGATGTGAGCAAGGCACGACGTGAATTGGGCTGGGCGCCCAAAGTGAGCCTGAGCGAAGGCATTGATGCTATGGTGGATTGGTATCTTACTCATCGCGATTGGGCGAAAGACATCGAAACACCGTATTAAGAAGGAACTGCCTTAGCATATTTATGCTTTTAGTATGCGTTGATTTGCGTTAAAATCGCGCCTTCTCAAGACCTGATATAATTCAAGCCGTATGTCAATGAAAAGAAACAGAAACACAACGCGTTTGCGCAAGCAATTAGCGCCACGATCTCTTTGGCAAAAGCCCTGGGTTTACTTGCTTGCTTTGCTTGTTTTGGCTTTAATGGCTGTTCTTGTCTACCAAATTCCATCGGTTAACGATCGCGTTTATTTTCATCTTGCGCGAATTAAGGCGCGTGTTCATTACTTCTTGAATCCACCGGACAAGCAAGTTTTTGTGCCGAGTGATCAAAATGTGCTTTCAGACGAAGCTATTGCCAATTTAACGGCAATGGCACCTACAGCAACAGCGACACTGATGCCCACCGAAACGTCTGTGCCAGTTGCGATTATTGAAGATACGCCTACGCCGACCATCGTGCCTACCAACACGCCTGTTCCAACGCCACTACCCCAAAAAGTACTGCTTGAAGGTATCGAACCTGAGGCGCAAGGTTTTAACAATTGTGGACCGGCTAATCTTTCAATGGCACTTGGCTTTTGGGGATGGAAGGGTGACCAAAACGTAACTGCGGAGGTGCTAAAGCCTTTCAAGCAGGATCGCAACGTGATGCCTTATGAGATGTTAGCCTATGTTCAGCAGCATACTGAGCTGGGCGCGATTGTGCGCTATGGGGGCAATCTGCAATTGGTGAAAGAGCTCGTGGCAAATGGTTTTCCGGTTCTTTTCGAACGTGGTTATATGGATGCCCGCGAGGGCTGGATGGGGCATTATGGCATTATCGCTGGTTACGATGATGAAAAACGGGAACTAACTATTCCAGACTCTTATTTGGGCTGGATCAAGATGAGCTACGAAGAAGCGGAAATGTATTGGGCGCAGTTTGATGACATCTACATGGTCATCTTCCCCTATGAACGTGAACATGAAGTGCACGCGATTTTAGGACAACAAATGGACGAAGCCTATAATAAGCAATATGCGCTTGATCAGGTTACCGGGCGTCTTTATACGAGCAAAGATCGCGAACTTTTCTTTGTCTGGTATAGCCGTGGATCGATTTTGGTTGAAATGCAAGACTTTTGGGGTGCTTCTGAAGCTTATGACCGCGCGTTTGAAATCTATGAAAAGCTGCCCGCATCAGTAAGACCCTGGCGCGTAACCTGGTATCAAACAGGCCCGCTGTTTGCCTATTACTACATGGGTCGTTATAACGACGTTTATAACCTGGCCAAAGCGACGATTGACCAATCGCCCGAGCCGGCTATTCCTGAATCGTGGGTGTGGTTAGGCAGGGCGGAAGTAAAGCGGGGTAACCGCGAGCAGGCGATCTGGGCTTTTAGGCAAGCGCTTAAGTGGCATCCGGGCTGGTGGGTTGCTGAGAATGAGCTTATCGCTTTAGGCGAGAAAGTAGATTAAAAAACATATAAATCTTTCGGGAGAGTTGAATCCGAATGATAATTGTCTTTTTGTTGTTTTTGAAAAGACATGAAACACCCCAAAAATGACGTGCTCAAAATATGGTATATATTAAGTTATGAACACCAAAAGAAAGATAGTTTTCAATAGTTTACTGTTGATGCTTTTAGTTCTAAGCACAGGCTTAAAAGCTATGCCTGTGCAGGCAGTCGCTCAGGTAAAGCCAAGAACTTTGGTGAGCGCTTGGGAGATTATTTCCGCAATGAATACCTGGCGTATGTCTAATGGTTTGCCGTCTTTGATTGAGGACGCTACCATCAACGCGGTGGCTCAAAGCACGGCGCAAACCATGGCGGACCAAAACCTGAGCTGGCATATCGGCAACGTGGGTGGGCGTTTGCAAGCGGCTGGCTATGGTGGCGGGAAAACTGTGTTCGCGACCGAAAATTTCGCGATGGGCACAAACCTATCGATTGATCAAATTATGGTGATGTGGAGCGATGCTGACCATATGCGTCCGGTCACCAATCCAAATTACTGTCATGTTGGCGCTGGTGTGGCAACCGCGTCAAATGGTTTTACTTACTATATTCTGCAAGCCGCATATATTTCAGGACAGGCTTGCACGGGTTCATATACCCCGCCAGGTGGTGGCACAGGGCAACCTTTTGTGCCCGGGGGAATCACCCCGGTTGAAATCGCCGAGATGGACGAAAACGGTATTTATACTCACTTGGTGAAGCCGGGTCAAAGTTTGTGGCTGATTGCCATCGCGTATGAGGTGCGTATCGCGGACATCCGCAAGTGGAATAACTTAAGCGAGGCTTATAAGATTCAAATTGGTGATGAGCTGATTATTCTTAGCCCGAAAGCTAAAGGCTATGTGCCTCCGCCCAAGGAAGGCCAGGTAGAGGTGAGCAAGCCCGGGCCGGATGGCAAGGTGGTTCATACCGTTAGACCCTATGAGTACTTAGGGAAGATCGCCGAGGCATATGGGGTGACTGTGGCACGTATTGCTGAACTGAATGGAATCAAAGTGACAACGCCACTGACCATTGGCTGGGACTTGGTTATTGTTCCCAGCAATCATACTGCCACGCCAACTGAAAGGCCTTTGACTCCAATTGAACGATTGACCCCAGCCGCGGACGGTAACTACTACCATATCGTTGGCGAAGGCGCGGCGTTGGAGGGGATCGCGAAGCTATATGGAATCTCGGTGAAAGATTTGATGGCGTGGAATAATCTGAACGAACACTCGATTATCTATGTGGGCGACAGGCTTTTGCTCAATGTTACTCCTCCAGCTACGATAACCCCAACTTTCACACCTGTTACCCCGAGCCCTTCGGCGACAATCACGCCAACACCCAGCAACACGCCTATCCCCAGCGCGACTCCTGCGCAAGCACTTACGGAAACACCCGAACTGAGAAAAGCAAAAAACGTTAGACTTAACAACGTTTTATTGCCCGTATCAGCTGGCTTAATATTGGCTTTAGCAGTGTTTCTGTTTTTGCGTTACCTAAGAAGACGAAAGAAAAGTGACTGAGCTAACGCGATATGTGTTTTATAAATTGCCCTGTTTTAAAGTATTTGAGCAGGGCTTTTTCATCTTCGAGAACAATTCCGAAGTTATTTTCCTCAACCTGTTTTCGAATATTGCCAGACAAAGGATTGGTGATTACAAAAGCGCCAGCTTCAAGTGCTTCCCTAAGTGTATAGGAATAGGTTTCAGGACAAATCGACCACAGGACTGCAATGTCAATTTCATGTTTTCTAAGGGCATTAATCATGGCATTGGGGTTATCTGCAGTAACTGTAACGCTAATATTGCGGAAATTGGAGGATGCTTTCTTTTCGTTGGAGAAGAGGTAGAACTCATAACGGGTATCTTGTTTAAATGTTTCAGTTAGCTTAAGCCAGGTGTGCCATCCTTTATGAAAAACCGGGAAACCAACAAAAGCAACCTTCTTCGCGGGCTTAGTTTGCAGCTTGTGTTGTGGCGGATTCCATTTAAATTCCCCATGTGAACGTACTTCACCTTTTATGTTTTTCAAGGGAAATTGTTGTTGCCAAAAGTTAAGAGCAAACTGGGATGGGGCAATTACTTGAGGATTGTATTTTCTGAATAAGCTAACAAACCCTTCAAGGTGCCTAGGTCGAATGCTACCGTACTTGCAAATGGTGCAAGCATTACTATTCAAGGGAGGGGCACCGCAGTAGCTGTGGTCATTGCGCAAGAGGAAATAGTTTGGACATAGCGTGAAGAAATCATGAATCCAAAAGAAAACTTCCTCGGCTCGGTTGATGCTAATAATATCATCCAGGAAATCTAACCGAAATGCCATGGCATGATGGATGTGGACACTTAGAAGCTGATCTTTTAAAAGATTTTTAAGTGTCTGAAGTAAGGGTTTTTCCTCTATAAACCCGAGGAATTTACGATTTATGCTAACGCCAAAATATGCATTGCCTTTGCTGAAGTCTAGAGTTTTTCGTGCCCAATAAGGAAAAACATGCAAAAAATATTTATTCTCTGAAAGGATTTTTTGCGCTTGTTTGTCAATAGTCAGCTGTACACCACCAGTGATATCAATATAGTTGTCTTGAGAAAGTGCAAGAACTATAGGACCGCCAAGCTTGGTGATAAGCTGTGATAATCGTTCAGTTTGGAGTAACTTGCCATAATACTTTGCAAGTTTTGTATCATATTCCTTTTTATTCAAAGGTTCGCCAACTTTGGGAACGATGGATTTTTGGAATTTCCGCCGTTCTTTGTATGCTTCCAATAAAGCTTTTGGCCCATCTTCATATAAGATGTGTAAGCTTTTTTTTGTTAATCTATAAAAACTCTCCAATTTCTGTTGCATTTCAATATATTAACGGATAGTCTAATAAATAAGTTATTTGCCCTCTAAATAATTGCTAACAACTTCTTTTGTTGCTTGCAAATTAGCATAACCAAAACGTTGGTCTGGTTCAAGGTGAGCTCCCTCTGCCCATTCATTCCAGGCATTGATGAATATAAAACGCTCTTCTTCTTTGTGGTTTTTTATTGTCCACTGAGCGGCAGCTTGAAGCCAACGCTTATATAGGCTGGGTTTAGCACCGTGGTAGATTGTGCCGCGTCCAGGTTTGCGAGCCTCACTATCCCAGCTGGGAAATACAGTTTTGAAAACCGGGTAGGGATCTACCTTCGTAGCGCGTTCTTGTTGTCCAACCATTTTTTTATAATCAAAGATGTATGACTTGTAATTTGGATTCGATAGTTGGGTTTTATCATGAATCATTAGATCGTGATTATGCCATTGATTATGGGGAGGAAATTGCACTGCAGCATCGTATCCTATTTGGCGTGGATCGGTAAAGCCAAATGTTTGCGCAGCAACTAAGTAGGGATTGCCTAAACCGTTTTTGATAGCATATTCGCGCCAGCGTTCAGCCGTTGCTTCAGCTTCAGGAAGGATATCAGTGCGGTAAACGATAAGGAGCGGTCTACCATTGATGCGGATATAGCGTTCATCACGAAGGTATGGGACAAGGTCTTTGATAAAGGCTATATCTGAATCCGGAGAGTGATTTTGTGCAATGAGTACATCATTTTCCATGCCATCCCAGCGGCGGGTCCAGTTCTCGTTTGCCCAAACCAGACAGAAAGGAAAATCCATATCCTTTGAGGCTAAGAAGCGATTAACAGGCATTTCCAACAGACGTCTACCTGCAAACCAGTAATGATGATAGGCAAAACCGTAAAGTCCATATTGTTTTGCAAGTTCAATTTGGCGAATATGGATGTCTTTAATGCGCAAATCATAAAAGCCCAGTTCACCAGGTAGATGAGGTTGATAGTGACCAGGAAATTGAGGTACAGCACGGGTAACGTTACGCCATTCCGTGAAACCTTTACCCCACCATTCGTCATTTTCAGGAATAGGATGGAACTGAGGCAGGTAGAAAGCAATTAATTTTATGAGCGAGTTTTTAGCATCAACCGAAGCATCAAGAAGGGGTACATATTCATTATCGGTTATTAGGCTTTCGTTGGACAAGAGTTCCTGATAGGCAATAGCCTGAGATTTTTCAAGAGGATCTACCTCAACGGTTACGATTCTTTCTTCGACAATTTTTTGTACAACAACACCTTTCTTCTCACTCCGTGATTTTGGGCGGTCTTTATGCCACCAGGTCAGATATCCACCTTTACCGTCGTCAGTATCATAGGGATCTGTGAATACCTCTTTAAGTTGAGGAGTATCACGGTACATAAAGCGCATCTCATTTTCAATCTTAACGCCATTGTCAAAAGTAGCATAAAAGTTAGGTTGCTTACCTAGAGTCTCATGTCCATTTTCATGTAGTTCAGTTGCATACCAATCCCAAAGTTCTTTGGCAACTTGTCGCTTTCCTCCTTCAGTTAGAACAGCCATGATGCTTGGTCCTGCGCCGGAATCATAACCGGTAAAGTGGTAAAAACGTAAGGGATATTTATCGTTGACCATAATCTTACCGTTTAGGTCTACGCTGAGCTCCCGATGTTCAAGATTCCACGAAGCGACATCGTAACCTGGGTCACGCAAAACGTGCAGACCATCGAAAAAAGCAGGAGCGTGGTCACACCACTTCTGGTCGGTGAAAATGCCTTTATCGTAATCCGCATAGCAATAATGGAAAAGACGATGCGCCCACCAATCAACAAAGCGACGTCCATCTTTTTGTTCGGTGTTCACTGCCAGGAAACCGAGATTGAAGATGCCATGGCGCATCGCGCTAAGAATTTCGTTATTCATAATCATTTGCGGGTCGAAACTGGGCTCGAGCATATGGGGAGCAAGGATAATGCCATAAGAGTCCAATATATCGTTTAAAGGCTCAAGACTGTTAAAGACAGCAATGTCAGGGTCAATATAGATGACTCTGGTATGACCTTCGTCTGCCAGTTTTTGTAGATAGATGCCTTTTACCGCTGTACAAAGTTCAACAACAGTGTGTTTAAATAACCAGCCATTCACATTCTCGATAGGTAAATCTTTTGCCCAAAAAATGAGGTCAAAATAATCCTGAGACAATTCATAGTCATATAGTGCCTGTTTGTCCTCAGGAATTTTATCGCTGATGAGCAGATGAAACTGCCAATCAGGATGATATTGTTTGAGAGATTTCGCCAAGATTTTGGCTTTGGGTAAGTAGTTTAATGAAATGCTAGTAAAAACAATCATAGTGACTCCTCAAGCAAATTGCCGTAGTAAAGTGTAGCACTGCGTTTGCCTTGCTTGTTATATTGATTGACGAGATTGATAATCTCACCGGTTTTAAAGAGATCAATTAATTGGTCTGTATCTTGTAAAATCCGACCTTGTTCTGTATGTCTGCTTAGATAAAACTGAATATTGCCACTGTTGGGATTTGTTAGCACGTAAGCGCCAACAGACAGACCTTCATGTAGGGTAAATGAGAAAGTTTCTGGCCAAATTGACCAAAGGAGCACGACATCAATTTGCTTGTTTCTTAACCCATCCACCATTGCGGTTGGATTGGCATTGCTAACCCGTGTTTCAATGGTTTTATAGTTTCCTGGTTCGCCTGGCACAGTTGAGAACTGGAAGAATTGATAACGCTTGTCATTTTCCATTGCTTGTGTGAGATTTAGCCAGGTTTTCCAGCCTTTATAGTCCAAAGGATAGCCTAAGTAAGCAATATTAATTGTCGTTTTATCGCCTTTTGGCGTTTGCCTGGGTTGCCATTCCAAACGGGCTGGAGGGATGACTTTAAAGTTCTTTGCATTAACTGGAAAACGCTCTTGCCAAAATTCAAAAGTGAAACGAGATGGTGAAACGATAACAGGGTCATTAACCTCAATTAAACGACCAAATTCTGGCAGTTGGATTAGTCGATCAGGTTTGAACTTGCAAATCAAACAAGCATTGCTGTCAAGAGTTGGTCCACCACAAAACTGGGTGCCATTGCGCATTAAGTTGTAAGATGGGCAGAGTGAGTAGTAATCATGCAACCAAAAACGGCATTCGTTTGCCTTGAGTTTTAGCAGGTCATGCAAGAATGGGAAGGTAAAACCCATGCTGTGATGAATGCTGATTTTATCAAGCGTTTTTGCCTCAAGACCTTTTATCGCATCCAGCAGCTCGCCAGATTCGGTATGGCCAAGGGCTTTACCATCTATATTGATACCCACATAAAGAATAGTGCGTTCAGTGTATGTTGTATTGCCTTTGATATATGGGTAAATATGCAAATAGCTTTCACCTTCGGCGAGAGCGGCTTTTTGCTCATCATAGACATAAACCTGCACGCCGCCCGTGATGATTAAGTAGTCATCATGGCTAAGCGCGAGCTGGAACTTGTTCTTAAGTTGCTTCTGTAGCAAAGCGCGCAAATTTGAGCCCCTAATGATTCTTTCCGGAATTTTCGGTTGCTTTTGTTCAAGGAATGGTGTTGGTTTAGACGATTCAACATGGACTGTGTCACGAATTTCCTTTATTACCGAGACATCAGATAGCGGTTTGGTAGATTGAGGTGTGGTTTCCAGGGTTAGTTTTTTACAAGCACGACCTTCTAACTGTCCGAATTTCAAGTAATGAAGTAAGGGATTGACACCGGCGTTCTTTACATCAGGATTAGCCTCAAGGTACCAATTGCCATCAAAATGTTCTGACGGTTGGCGACCTTCCTTGCCGCCATGGATGAGATAGTGCTTGAAAGGATTTACACCTGCATTTTTGACGTCTGGATTTTGAGCAAGATAGTATGTTGTGCTGAATAGGTTTGATTGTTGAAGGAGTGCAATATCCTTAGAGGTAGCACCACCCCTGAATATTGAAAGAGGATTTCTGCCCCGTATTAATCGACCAGCAGCCGTTCGAAGTTTGTTTCGAGCGCGTTTATATCTACTATAGTTTTTCCAGGATTTATCTTGATAGATTGCGTTGAGTTCATATCTCGTTTGATTCAATTGTGTTTGCTGTGCGGCAGCATTCTGTCGCATTTGCTCTGCTTGAACATTCAATTCATCTATATGCTCAGTTAATAACTGGTTATCACGGATATAATTATCTCGTTGCTGGGTTACAACATTGGCTTCGTGCTCAAGTTTAGCAATTTGTACAGCAGTCTCTTGACGAAATTGTGTAGACTGCGAGTTTAGTTCTTCAATATGCTCAGTTAATAACTGGTTGTCATGCAAATAATTAGCGTTTTGCTGGCTGAGCACTTGTTGATATTGGGCAATTTGCCGGCGGATTGTGTTTATCAAATGCGAACTGATTTGTTTTGATTCAGAAACTTTATATTCTGTGGGATTATATCCTGAAACGATATCATCCCAAGAACAAATTTGTTTAGATAACAAGTACTGCTTTCTGATTTTTTCTTGGGCTGCTTTAGCCATACTCAGGCGCAATTCAGAGTTATTGATGAGCGTTTCAAGGTGCTCTATCCATTCTGCTTCAGTCTGGGCTAAAAAGCCATCAACACCTTGACTGATGGTCTCCCTGTAAGGATCAATAGCGGAATAGACCCCAGGCACGCCCATTCCGCTATATTCCAGGAATTTTAAGTTACTCTTACTTGCGTTGAAAAGGTTCTCAGCAAGTGGCGCGACAAAAATGTCGAAGTCTTGAGTCTGGAAGAATCTCACAAAGTCCACGTAAACATTACTCGGTGAAGCTTGCCATTCCACACCATTTGTTTTTTGTAAGGAACCTGGTAAGGGAGTGCCTATTATTCTAAAAGTCGCCTTTCCTTCATACTTAGCCAGTAAGGTTTTGATGACGGGTGCGATGATTGCCAGGTCGGGGGTGTGTGAGTTACTCCCCATAAAGCCTATCGTTAATGGAGCATCTACCTTCAACTTGGGTTCACGCAGTTGCCAAATACTATCATCAAGATAATTTGGCAATACCTGAATGTTGGGGTTGAAATCTAAAAGAGCATATTTCAAGGCTTTGGTGGGTACGGTTATGAGGTCCGCTTCAATAATCGCGGAGAACATGGGTAACAATGCGTTAAGGTAAGCGTTTTCCAAACGGTGATGGTGTGTTTCAGGCAAATCAAACAGTAAATCATCTAATTCATAGATAATTGGCTTGTAGTTGTGTCGGGCGATAGCCACAATATCGTCATAAAGATCTGTGTTTTTTGGGAATTCACGCTGGAAGATAACCGCATCGCCGAGCAGAACCCGATTAGGATCTCCTACACCATCCACTTTGCCTGAAATCAGCTCTATACCTGCAGCACGATAAGGCGCAGTGATACGTAAGTGTTCGATGGCATAGGCTTCTTCATAAGCCGGGTAATAAACCAATGATTTTATCTCAGCCAAGGCAAGAGCTTTTGGTGCAGGTGTAAATTGGTAAGTAGCAAAAGGATTCGGATCGGCAAGAACACGGTTGCCATCAATGGCTTTGATAGTGTAACCTTGCTGTACAGTTAGTAAACCAAAAAAACGTTCCAAGGCATGCGCTAGTGTGCTATCTGCAGGTAAAGGTTCAGCGGGAAAATCCTCCGCATGGAAATCAGCTTGAATAATCGGTTTAAAAATGACTGGACGTGCCCAAAACATGGTGGATGCAACAAAAGGAAATTCCAGAGAACTTTCTTCAGGCAAGCCGACTCGCTTGATAAGTTCACGATTGATAGCTCTGTTACCGCCCATGTAAAATCGCGAATCTAAGACATGGTCTTTAGGGCCTAGAATACCTAAGTTTGGGTCGTTTTGGAAGTTATCGATGATGCTGGCCACTAACTCAGGTGAGCCAAGCAATTTTTCATAAACATCCTGTCGCCAACTTGTGCCATCCGCTCGATGGAGAGTCTTTTTACTGTGTATTTTGATCAATAAGTCGTAATTTAATGTCAGGATACGCTTTAGTACCTCAATAAAAGGGAGAATATCACGCCCACGGTTTTCTACCAGCAAAACGCAGGCTTTTGGAAAGCGCTCCAATACAGCTTGTAATAGCTCAGGCTGATCTTCCGGCACAGTAATATAATAGTCTGTTTCATGGGGTAAATTACGCGTTTTATCAGCGATTTCCTCTATGAGATCCTCATAAAAAATATGAATAATCGCAGCGATGTTACCAGATTTAGTCCAGACCTCTTCAGTTTTGGTATGTTCCATATTACCTCTCTGGTCAAGCAGATAAACAAAATATGCCTAAGTAGAGTTTTCATGAGTGAGGCTGATTTTTTAGCCTAAGCTCATTCTTGCATCATAAACTTTAAGGACGTCTTCCAGCAAGCTTGACGTAGCCCAAAGGTGGTATAGAGTTTATCACAGTTTAGGCGTGAGATGAGCGGACGTGTGGCAGGTGTGGGGAATTCCTCGCTTTTGGCACGTTCAAGAGTCTTCACCTTTTGCTCTTCTTTGCGTGGGTCATTGGCAAGGATTTCCTCCGCCCACTCATAGCGGCTGCATGAGCCGCTGCCAACGCTATGATAAACACCGCGGCGTTCATGCAACCATTCAATGGGGTGTTCAAAAATCTTTGCCAGTATCTGAGAACTGACTTCCGCCAGGGCGCGTGAGTTGGTCGGGTTGCTGATTTGGTCATCCACCACGCGTAACACTTCCTGTTGGCGCGCCCACTGCAAAACTTTTGTAACAAAACCACCCTGGCGCATGGAATATACCCACGCCACGCGCTGAATAATGACCGGCGCGTTGGTGGACATGACTGCCAGATCGCCTTCTAACTTGCTTTGGCCATAGACGTTGAGCGGGTTAGGGGTGTCGGTTTCAACATAGGGTTTACCGTCGCTGCTACCAAAAACGTAGTCGGTGGAATAGTACAGGTAGGGGATTTGCAGGCGTTCAGCCTCTTCCGCAAGGACCAATGGCGCGTCGCGGTTGATTGCCATTGCCAGATCAACCTCACTTTCAGCCTTATCCACTGCAGTGTAAGCAGCAGGGTTGACGATGACATCCGGCTTGTGTTCACGCACAACCTCGCGCAAGCTGAGCGGTTTTGAAAAGTCGACCTCAGGATAGTCTAATGGGATTATTAAACCCAAAGACGATAGTGTATGTTGGAGTTCCCAACCTAACTGACCATTTTTAGCGAAAAGTAGAATGCGCTTCATGTGTTTGTTTTCATTACTATCTGTAATCAACGTTCGCTCCGTTTTTTTGAAAATAGTGTTTTTATGGCACGTAGTGGCTTTGTGATTTTCCAGCTTCTTGAATTTCTCAACTGATATATATTATTTTCAAGCTCAAGGTTTTGCTGTAGAATGGATTCTATTTGGTATTTCAATGCCTTATTTTCCTCATGGATGGCTTTTGAGTCGAACATAATGGTGTTATCTAGCATCTGTTTACTGAAAAAGCTAATAGGATAGTCTTGGTAAATTTTCGTATTTTCCGAAACTGTTTCAATAGAACCAGACATGTATCTTCGACCAAGAACATTTTCGGAGTAAGGCCGATTTTTGATGACAACCATTGAATTCAAGAATTCTATGGAATGGATTTTACCGAATAGAGTTTCATTAAAGATATTGCTATAACCCCCTTCAAAATCGATCAGATAGTCTCTGATTGATAACGGGGTTTTCCAATGTTCGAAGTTTAAGATATCAACCAACTTTTTAAAAAAGGTCATTGAACTTGTAAGGTGGAAAAGTCCGCCATCAAAGATTTCCCAATAAGATGCATGTAAATCTTCAATGATGTAAATACCGTCATCTTCAAGTAAGGGGAAATACCTAAAGAAAGTTTTGATAATATCATCAGAAATATGTGAGCCATCATCGATGATAATGTCAAACCTCTTTGATAACGTTGTGGTTCTATTGATGGTTTTATCATCATTCGCGTCGCCGAAGACGAAATGAATTCTTGGATCATCAAAAACGAGCTCATTACATTTCGGATTGATATCAATGCCTACAATGTTGATTGCGTTGCTGAAATATTTAGCCCAAATTTCAAGCGAACCACCGTTTTGTATCCCAATTTCGAGAATATTAAGGGGGGCATATTGTTTGGTGCCGAAAATATCGTCCCAGGATTTTATGTATAATTCCCATTTATCACTTAGTTTTCCATGGTGATTGTTGTAAAGATCTACAAGGGACGGTTGGTGATTCATACTATAAAATTTCTCCATTTGCCAGGCGCATCAGATATTGGCCGTAATTGTTGCTTATAGTTTCTTGCGCGCAGGCGATGAGCCCTTCTTTGTCAATAAAGCCCATGCGGAAGGCAATTTCTTCAATACAGGAAATCATCATGCCCTGGCGATCTTCAACGGCTTGCACATAGTTGCTGGCCTGAAGCAAGCTTTGGTGGGTGCCGGCATCCAGCCAGGCAACGCCTCTGCCCAACACCTTGACCTGCAAGGTGCCTTCATTCAGATAGCGCTTATTGATGTCGGTGATTTCAATTTCACCGCGGGGAGATGGTTCAAGCTCTTTCGCGTACTGAACCACGTTTTTATCGTAGAAATAAATACCCGGAACAGCGTAATTTGAGCGGGGTTTAGCTGGTTTTTCTTCGAGGCTGATAGCTTTGAAGTTTTCGTCAAACTCCACTACACCATAGCGTTCTGGATCACGCACAGGATAAGCAAAGACGACCGCGCCTTCTTCAATAGAAGCCGCGCTGCGCAAAATATCGGGCATGCCATGACCAAAGAAGATATTATCGCCCAAAATCAAACAGGCTTGATCGCCGCCGATGAACTCTTCGCCAACGATGAAAGCATCTGCCAGACCGCGCGGTTCGGTTTGGATGGCATATTCAAAGCTCAAGCCCCATTGCGAACCGTCCTTAAGCAAACGCTTGAATAAGAACTGCTCTTCGGGGGTGGTGATGATTAATATTTCGCGTATGCCCGCCAACATGAGCATAGATAGCGGGTAATAGATCATTGGTTTATCGTAAACAGGCAAAAGTTGCTTGCTTACCGGGATGGTTAATGGGTAGAGGCGAGTGCCTTTTCCGCCGGCGAGAATGATGCCTTTCATGTTTTTATGCCTTTCTTTCTCCGTAGTTTTTGTTTAGCCAGGTGTCATAGTCTGAGTGTTTCACAATTGCAGATATCCACTCCGGGTTATCAAGATACCATTTGATAGTGTCTACCAATCCCTGGTGCAAATCATGAGTGGGTGCCCAGCCGAGTTCGCTGTTGATTTTGTCAATGGTGATGTCATAGCGTCGGTCGTGGCCAGGACGATCGGTGACGTAAGTGATGAGCTGTTCGTGAGGTGTAAACTCTGAATCTGGCAAGAGCTCATCCAAAATGCTGCAAATCGTCTTAACAATTTGAATGTTGGGTGGTTGGTTATTGCCACCGATGCAATAAGTTTCTCCGGGTCGTCCTTTGGTAGCGACCATCCAAATACCCTGGCAATGGTCATCCACATAGAGCCAGTCTCGGATTTGCATGCCATCGCCGTAAATAGGCAAGGGTTTACCACTTACCGCGTTGAGAATCATAAGCGGGATAAGTTTTTCAGGGAATTGACGGGGCCCGTAATTGTTGGTGCAGTTGCTGATGCTCACGGGCAGTCCATAGGTTTCGGCGTAGGCGCGCACAAAATGATCGCTGGCGGCTTTTGACGCAGCATAAGGCGAGCGTGGCGCATAAGGGGTATCTTCCTGAAAGGGCGGGTCTTCTGGCGCGAGTGTGCCAAAGACTTCATCGGTGCTTACATGGTGGAAGCGACATTGCTCAAGGGGCACAATTTTATCTACGAGCCAGGCACGTCTGGCAGCTTCAAGCAAGACAAAAGTGCCCACAACATTGGTGTCCACAAAGACACCCGGGTTGAGGATTGAGCGGTCAACATGCGACTCCGCGGCGAAATGAATCACGGTGTCAATTTTGTGTTCAGCAAAGAGCTTATCGATTAGTTCCCTGTTTGTTATGCTGCCCTCAACGAAAAGATGTCGTTCAGGCGCGGGCAGGTTTTTGAGGTTTTCCAGACTTCCCGCATAGGTCCGGGCATCCAGGTTGACGATAAAAACATCCTCATGATGTTTCAAAATGTAATGGACGAAATTGGAACCGATAAACCCAGCTCCGCCGGTAACTAAAACTTTTTTCATTGTGTCTCCTCACAAGGTTGTTTTGCCGACCATCCGATCGGATAAGTTTCTGCGTTATTTAATAATGTTGGCGCGTCAGAGTCTTTTTGGGACAATGTCGGGGGATGCCCGTTTATTAAGGGCCAATTGATGCTGATGGCGGGATCATCCCAACGCAAGCTGCGGTCCCATTCTGGGGCGTAGTAATCAGTTGCTTTATAGAGCACTTCAGCCCATTCGCTAAGCACATACAAGCCGTGCGCGAAGCCAGGGGGTATCCAGAGCTGATGGCGGTTTTCGGCATTCAAAACTGTGCCAACCCACTTGCCAAAAGTGGGAGATCCCTGGCGTAAATCAACCGCGACGTCAAAAAATTCACCAGCCGCGGCGCGCACCAATTTACCTTGCGCTTGTTTTATTTGATAGTGCAGACCGCGCAAAATGCCCTGGCTTGAACCGCTGTGATTATCCTGAACGAAGTCAAAATTGCCGATGTGTTGTCTGAATTGATTGTCGCGGAAGGTTTCCAAAAAGAAACCACGATGGTCGCCAAAAATCTTGGGGACCAATAAGACGACTTCGGGAATCTCAAGTGGGATAAAGTCCATGTTAGATTGCACCTTCTCTGTATTTTGCGATAACTTGCTCTGATTCGCCCGTGTAAATCAAATTGCCATGGTCGAGCCATGCCGCGCGATTACACATTTCGGCGATTAAATCTAAATTATGGGATACCATCAAAACGGTTGCACCATTCTCACGAAAGTTTGCTATGCGGTCAGTGCACTTGCGTTGAAAGGCTTCATCGCCCACGCTTAAAATTTCATCAACAATCAAGATTTCGGGTTGATGCGCTGTGGCGACCGCGAAACCAAGCCGAGCGTACATGCCAGAGGAATAGGTGCGAATGGGTGCGTCAATAAACTCGCTTAATTCCGAAAATTCAACGATTTCATCAAAGACATGACTCATTTCTTCGTGGCTATAACCCAGCAGCGCGCCATTTAGAAAGACATTTTCGCGACCGCTTAGCTCAGGATGAAATCCTGCGCCAAGCTCCAGAAGAGGCGCGATCTTGCCATAAATGCGCACACGTCCTGTTGTGGGTCGCAAGACTTTAGAGATGACTTTCAAAAGTGTGCTTTTGCCGGCGCCATTATCGCCAACGATACCAAAGACTTCGCCTTGTTGGACGCTTAAATTTAGGTCTTTCACCGCTAAAAAATCACGATGCTTCAAGCGGCGCTGTAAAAGACGAATGGTATATTCTTTCAACGTGCCAATGCGCTCGCTTGGGAGCCGATAGCGCACGGAGACATTCTCTAAAATGATGATGGGGTTAGATTCTGTAGGCATACTCATCCGATTTTGACGTAAATACAAGCCAGCCCACAATGAGCATAATGAAAGAAATGGCGGCTGCGATACTGAAATCGCGCAAGGCTGGTAATGATTGCTCAACGATTGGCGCGCGGAAGACCCTAACGAGCCAATACATTGGATTAAGTCTGTATACCGTTTGGAGACGCTCAGGGATGATGCTTTCAGGATAAATGATGGGAGTTAAGTACATCCAGGCAGTTAGCAGAATTTGATACATCTCCATCACATCTGGGAAAAAGGCAGCCAATGATGAAATCAGTAAACCAAAACCTAAGGTGAAAAAGGCGATTAAAATGATGGCAACTGGCAAAAAGAGCAAAGCCCAACTGAATGTTGCTTTAGTAACGAGCATCACAATGATTAGGGGTACAAGCGCGATGATGGTATTAACCAGGGCTGTACCAACGGCAGAAACAGCAAAAATTGTTCTGGGAACGAAAATGCGTTGGAGTAAATTGCCACCCCAAACCAGACCGCTCATTGAGGCATTGGTGCCCTGAGAGAAGAAATTCCAAACCACAAGACCGCTTAGAATATAAACCGGAAAAGGCACGCCAGGCATACTCGCCTTGAAAATGTTGGAGAAGACAATCGTCATAACCAGCATCGTGCCCAATGGATTAAGCATCGTCCAAGCCACGCCTAAGAAAGAACGTTTATAACGGGTTAAAATATCACGCCGCACAAGCTGCGCCAGTAAGTGGCGGTAATTTCCGATCTCTTTTAGCTCCGCGAGAGCAGGCGAAATGCGCTTGTTGGAGTCGTAAAGAGGTTTTTTGTTTTCCGTGAGTGTTTGTGTGTTCACAACTTACAATATTACCATAACTTGAGGTCTTAAGGTTTTTTTAGAGATGACTTGCTAAAAGCAAAGGGGACTATCTAAGGCACCCCGGATTTGGGCACTTTGCACTATAATTAATGCATGTTAAAAGAAGAAGAGCATCATCGTTTTTCGATACTTATTCTGCATTGGCGAGCACAAGAACATTTGCAAACTTGTCTTGATGCCTTAGACGCCCAAACGAATAAGGATTTCGAGGTGCTTCTTTTGGACAACGGCAATGAAATGCCTTTACCTGATAACTTTACCAGTGGTTTTCCTGCTCTCAATTTAAAGGTTTTGAGATCGGACGTTAATCTCGGTTTTGCCGCCGGAAATAATTTCCTCATTGGTTTTTCCAAAGGCAGATATATTGCTTTGCTTAATGCGGATGCTTTTCCTGAGCCGGATTGGTTAGCAAACATACACGAAGCCTTGATAAAACATCCAGATCATTTCATTGCATCACGATTAATTAAATTTTCGGAACCGAATACATTAGATGGTGAATGGAATGTCTATCACGCGCTTGGTTTTGCGTGGCGACATAATCATAATCAGCCGCTCAATCTTGCAAGTGATGAGCCCAGAGAGGTTTTTGGCGCTTGCGCGGCAGCGAGTGTGTATCCCAGAGAGGCCTTTGAGGCTGTTGGAGGCTTTGACGAAGATTTCTTTGCCTACATGGAAGACATTGATCTCGATTTTCGCTTGCAGTTGGCAGGCTATTGCTGCTTGTACTTACCCAACGCGATTGTAAAACATGTTGGTTCAGCCTCCAGTGCGCCGCGCAGCGATTTCGCGGTCTATCATGGTCATCGCAACTTGCCTTGGGTCTTCATCAAGAATATGCCCGGTTGGCTCTTCTGGCTGCTGTTGCCTTTTCACATTTTGGTCAATCTGGCTTATTTGTTAATTGCAGTTTTTTTGGGCAAAGGCAGAATCATGGCTAAGGCGAAATGGGACGCGCTCAAAGCTTTAAAACCTATCATTGAAAAACGGCGGGCTATTCAAAAAAATCGCAAGGCGAGCATCAGACGCATCGCGACATTGCTCAACTGGAATCCTTTCGCGCCATTCATAAAACTAAAGTTTTAACCCTATGCCAACAACGTATTGCCTCATAATAAAACGTCACTGAACTGGGTATGGTTGCCTCATAATTGACGTCACCGGGCAATCTTTAAGATTCGTGCCGTATAGTAATTTTTCTTTTCCAATAATTCAACTGGATCTAA
>Ga0255343_1001081_pt1 | contig 38621 bp, 34 predicted proteins | sample wastewater_treat_4_FD_192413 | JGI IMG/M metagenome (GOLD analysis project Ga0255343, IMG submission 192413) | Wastewater microbial communities from Lulu Island WWTP, Vancouver, Canada - plant16 | ecosystem: Engineered > WWTP > Wastewater > Unclassified | place: Canada: Vancouver, British... | reverse complement strand
TATCAGAATATGCGGTAAATGTATTATGAAAAAAGCCAAATGTATGAAAAAAATGATGTGATAAATTCCAAGATATAGGAAAAGAAACTCAGGAACTAAAAGACTTTATGAAAACGGCTTGTGAGTTAGGTTTAATGTGATTATATGCTGATTGACAGACTCCTAAAGATAACTTTGATCCTAATGATATAGTGACTAGGGCGGAGTTTGGTACAGTACTTTCTAGATTATTATTTGGTGATATGTACAATATTCAAGAGGGAGATTTGAACTCTAAAAACACTCGGCATAAAGACCACTTGAATGCACTTAAATCACATTGAGTAATGACTCAAACAAGTTGAGATCGACCTAACTATGAAGAAAAAAGAGGATTGGTATTACTTATGATGATGAGAGCAGATAAATTTTGATTGTTTGCAGGGAAAGTACCCGCATTAATGTGAATTAAATCACTATTTTCGGATAAATAAGAATAACAGGAGTTACCAGCAAAGACAGATTCCTTCCTCACAAAAAAATTAAGGTACAATATCTCAATTTTTAATTAAATTTTCAATTGAAACTAAGATGAAAAAAGATAAACAATAATTACCGTATTTACATGGTAAATTAAAATTTTGTAATTAATTTATTTTTTTTAGAAAAACACGATGTCAAAATCAACAAAATTCAAGAAAGTATTAGTAATTCTAGCTTTAGTAGGATTTCTTTTGTTTACTGCTTTATCAGCAGTTATGTATTTAGCAGAACCTAAACCAGAAATACCAGTAGACTTAGCTATAGAAGAATGTGAAAATGCAGGATGAATTTGGTCAGAAGAAAATCAAGAATGTGAAGAACAAGCTGTTGTAATAGATTCAGAACAAGAGTGCCAAGAACAATGAAAAACACGATATGCAGAAAATGGGGTGTGTATTTAATGAGCTCGCCTTAGCTCCACCACATAGTACTATGTGGCTAAGCGAGGTGAACTTTGTTCACGATAAAGTGATGAATGCTCACGGTGTTCGCGATAAAATGATAAAATGTTAAAATGACTTGTCCCGCTTAGCGGGATGAATGATGAATTGATGTAGGGGCGGTTATCAACCGCCTGTTATTACAGTAAAAAACATTCATGATGAAATAGTAAAACAAAAACAATGTAGCCCCGCAATTCTGCGGGGCTGGAAAGGGAAAGTTGTTGTGCTATATGCCCCGTAAGACTATGGGACACAGGAAGAATAAACCTCCCCAAGGAAAGGAATTCTCTCCCATTTTCCTCCTTCTAAAGATGGAGGATAATAATTGTTGTCTCCCTTCTGTGAAGGGAGTTGGTCTCCCCCGCAGAATTGCGGGGGTAGAGGGATTTATTTAGATCCTCCACTCCGTAGTACCGGAGTTAAAAAAGGATGATAGAATTAAAATTTTAGTCTTTTAAGTTAATATGATGAAATTAATAGTAGATCCAGCTCAAAGATTTTCAAAGATGAGAGCTCATACCGCCACACATCTTTTGCATGCTGAACTTACAAAAATATTCCCAAACACAAAACAAGCATGATCTTTGGTAGATGATGATCTTTTGAGATTTGATTTTTATGCTGATAGATTACTTACAGTAGAAGAATTACAGACAATAGAAGAAAATATCAACATTTTGATTCATCAATCATTGTCTGTTGTTTGCAAAGAAATGTCTTTGAAAGAAGCACAAGAACTTTGAGCAAAAGCATTTTTTGATGAAAAATATTGAGAAGTAGTTCGTGTTGTTCAAGTTTTGGCTTCCAATTTACTAGATGAAAATAATAAAAAGGATTTTGTTTCTATAGAACTTTGTGGAGGTACTCATGTTCAAAACACAAAAGATGTTTGAGCATTTGTAATCGTAAATCAAGAAGCGGTCGCTAGTGGGATCAAGAGAATTACAGCATTTACAGGCCCAAAAGTCATGAAAAGATTACGAGAAACAAGAGATATTCTTTATCAGGTAGCAGAAAAGCTTTGAGTAAAAGCAGAAAATCAGATATTGGACAAACTAGAAAAAGAACTAAAAGAAAAAGAAGAAATGAATTCTAAATTTGAGTCCATAAATACAAAATTAATTGTAGATACCTTAAGATCTAGTGAGTTTCCTTCTGATAAGGTGTTTGATAAAATAATAAATGTTTCCCAAAATGATGTTTTGAAAGATTTGGAATTCAAAAATATTATTTTCCAAGCAAAATGAGTTTTTGAAGATTCTATAATTCTTATACTCAATAATGAGTGATGATTTGCCTTAATAAATTCAAAAGAAAATAGTTCAGCAAAAGATATCGCTCAAAATTTATGACTCAAATGAGGATGAAATGAAAATATTGTTCAATGAAAAGATCCAAAAGTTTTAGAATTGTTTCAGTAATATGGAGGAAACACTTAAGATTGTTGATTCAGAAAATATAGTTCATTGAAAATTAAATTCAAAACAAAAATCAGAAAAATTAATTATATTTGTTCACTGACTTTGATGAAACATAAATGAACATATTTTTTTCAATTGATATAAGTTTTTTAATGATAAATGATTTGATACTTTTAGAATTGATTTATATCGTGAAATAAATCTTACAAACAATACAATTGCAAATCAAATAAAAGACTTAGAACTTACTGTTAACTATTTCAAAGATAAGTATGATGAGATATATCTTATTTGACATAGCCTATGATGACCTACAATTCTACTGTCGGACCTTTCTCATATAAAAAAAATAGTGTTACGAGATCCATGTTTAAATACAAAAATGTCTTTAAAAGATGAATTAAAATATTCAGATCACTATATTTACGTTTCTTGGTGAATGGATATTATAATATGAGATCAAATGGAGCAAGAAATATTGTCAATTTGAGACCTTAATGAAAGGTTGAACAATAAAGTAAAATTAATATATGCTTCCAATAAAAAACTATTTGCTGAGCTAAGCAAAATGGATATAGAATATGATTTTGTTAAAGATTCAGATCACCCTTTTAGAAATGAGTGAAATTTGGAAGAACTTTTTGAAAAAACTTTTAATTATTTACAATAAAAATGACCCCTTTTTTATGAGCTTTAGTTTGAAATATTATTATATGATTATCTTTGGTTATTTTAATATTTATTTTGAGATTTTTCAAAAAACAATTGGTAAAATATATAGATTATTTTGTTGCGATTACAGTTTGAGTTTTACTTTGAGTAGTGTTTCTATGATTCCTACCAGAAATAATAGAATCATGAATGCACTGACATGAAATCGGAATTTATGTTTTAGTATGACTTTTTGTATTTTATGTGTTAGAATTAGTCTTACACCATCATCACTGCAAAGACCTATCAAATAAAGACGAGCATCATCAAGAACACGAAAATCAAACTCTAATTTTTATTTGAACATTTTTGCATAATATTTTGCATTGAGTTATCTTGTTTTCAGCATTTGCGATTAGTACTGAGTTTGGAATTGCTACTACTATAGCTGTTTTGCTTCATAGTATACCTCAAAATACAGCAAATTATATTATGAATCACAAGAAAGAATCCTTTGTGATTATAGCAGCACTTGGAGGAATCATCGGAGCAATAATCCTATTCCCATTCAAAGAGTTTTTACTAACAAATAAATTTATTATAATTGCTATGATGGCTTGAGCATTGTCATATTTAGCACTTACTGACATCTTACCAGAAGTGAAAAATAAATGATGACTCAAAATAAAATTATTTTATCTTTTATTTATGTTATTAAGTCTGTTGTTTGTGCTTTTATTAAATCATGGTCACTAAAAGGAGTTTACTTTGCTAGCGATAAAATGATAAAATGACGAGGGGCGGGGATAGGTGGGGTTTGTCACCAACAACCCCCAACTACATTAGAGCAACTTCCCCGTAGGGGAAGAATGTCTTGCTTGTGGCTTGTGGTGATTTAAGAAATAAGTAGTAAACAACTTATCAGCAAAGCAAAGGAGAACAGACCGTACTTCTATAAACATCCCCTTTAATATAAATACTTTATAAACTTACCAATTCACTATGAAAATAACTTCACGAAATGTAAACTGAATCAGAGCGGTAATAAATAAATGATTTGATGAGCGATTCAAAAAAGACAATCCAGATATTTTATGTATTCAAGAACCAAAAGCATTTGAACATCAAATTCCAGCAGAATTGAAATTTATTACAAAAGATTACAATTATATTCGACATTCTGGGACAAAATCATGATATGCTGGTACAGCTATTTTTTACAAAAAAGATTTAAAAGTAATTTCCACAAAAAATCATTTTTGAGAATTGGAACAATTTCATGAAGATGGTAGAGTAGTAGAGATGAAATTTCACGGGAAAGATAATAAAGATTCCGTTTTCACTCTTTTGAATATTTATTTCCCCAATTGATGAACTAAGGCAGATGGTACGGAAATGCTAACCTACAAGCTAGAGTTTTATGAAAATTTTATTCAGTACATCAACAATCTTAGAGCAAATTGAGAAAATATAATTACGACATGAGATTTCAATATCTGTCACCATCCTATAGATATAGCAAGACCAGAGGAAAATAAGGATTCTATATGATTCCTTCCTATAGAAAGAAAAAAGCTGGACAAACTACAAGCAAACTGATATGTGGATGTTTTTCGTCATTTTAATCCATATTTGAAAGATAAATATACTTGGCGATCTTATCGTGCATGAGCTAGACCAAGAAATGTTTGACGGAGATTGGATTATTTCCGAGTATCAGAAAATATTTTACCATTGATTAGTCATATTGATCATCAGGATCTTGTAATGTGATCTGATCATTGTCCAATTAGTTTGGAATTGGATATATAAATTTTACTCAATCCAGTACTGATATAAATTTTCTTTTTTGAACTTATTAGTAATTTCCAAAACATCTTCCAGTTTCATATTTCTGTATATTTCTAATATCTCATCTAAAGTTTTTATTTCTCAATACAAAAGGTACTGACTTCACATAAAATCTGCCATATTGTCGCTCGACTCTATTCACATTTGGACTTGTCAAATATTGTATCCAATTGCTTTTTCAAATTCTTCTTTACTTATATCTCATTTTGCTATACTTTCTAGTTCTTCATAGATTTTTTCCACACCAAAATCAAATCTTCCTTTTTCCAATCATGCTCTAATTATAAAAACTCAGCTATCTGAATCACTCATATGTCTAGCATTGATATAATAACAAAGTCATTGTTTTTCTCTTATATTTTGGAATAATCTAGATGACATGTTTCATCCAAGTATCGTAGACAAAACATTAGCAGCATATCTTTTTGTATCATGACCATCAAATCATTTAGCAGAAATTATAAGGTGATTTTGTTCTGTTTTTTTGGAATAAAAATCTTTTTGTTTGCTTGGTAAAATATTTTTGAATTCAGGCTTTTCTATGCTACTTTTTTCAGGTAAGTTTTGAAAAGTATCAGCAATAATGTTTTCAAGTTTTTTCTGATTTTCAATTTTCCCAGCTATTACCAAAATTAAATTATCTTTGGTATAAAGACCATTTTTGTGCCTTATCAAATCTTCCCTAGTAAATTTTTTTATATTTTCTACTGGTCATAAAGTACTTCGTCCATAACTATTATCTCAGTAAAAAAAATTCTTCCATTTGTCTATCACCAATATTGGAGGATTGTCTTCATACATCATGATCTCTTGGATTACCACTCATTTTTCTCTTTCCATTTCTGCTTGTGGAAATTGTGCATTTAATATCATATCTCACAAAACATCAATAGATTTTTCTACGAATTCTGGAGCAGATTTTACATAATATCAAGCATACTCATCTCATGTATATGCATTAAATCATCCTCCAAAACTATCTACAGCTTCCGCAACTTCTTTTGGAGTTTTGTATTTTTTTCATCATTTGAAAAACAAATGTTCCAAAAAATGACTTATCCCATTAGTTTCTCTTGTTTCATATATACTACCAGCCTTAGCTAATATTTGAACTGTAGTAGAATTAGAATCTTTCATGGGTACAAACAGACACTCCAATCATTTGATTTTTTTTATTTCGTATTTCATAAGAAAGAATAATTAAAAATTAAATGTCTTATCATACTAACAAAATAATTTTGAAAATAAAGATAATATACCAAGCTCGCTCCGCTCGCGATAAAATGATAAATGCTCACGGAGTTCGCGACAAAATGTTAAAATGATAAATGCTCGCCCCATTAAGCGGGGTGAACTTCGCTCACGATAAAATGATAAAGTGATAAAAAACAAACATTCCTGGTTTTTTGGCAGGCGCGAATTCGAATTCGCGCCTACAAGCAATGGGGAAAAAGAGAGTTCTCGATTTTGCTTCGCAAGGTAAGAATGTTTTATTAACAACTTTTAACTTTATGAACTTTTAACTTTATTAACTTTTTTACTTAAACGACCAGTCTTTATCTGACTAAATTCTGGACTATAATTAAGTGTTTTTAAAAATTGACAAATTGACTTGACAAATCAAAAAAAAGATATATAATTACAGCGTCCGTTTAAATTATAATTTAAAATAAATGGAAGGAAATAAAAACAAAAGAAAAATAAAACGACTGTGTTTCGCTTTAATTTGGGGAATGATTCACATGGTAAGTTTAGGTATAGCTGTAGAAGGTAATAAAACTTTTGCAGCAAATATGCCATTTATTACATTTCAGGAAACCCAAAAAGAAAATTCTACCAAAATCAAAGAATCAATATCAGATGTTCTTTTTAAATTTGTAGACTTTATAAAAACAAAAGTATCGAAGAATAACCCTAAACACACATCTTCATCAAACATTACTATAGATAATAGTTATGTAGAGGAAAAATTTCTTCCCAAAGAATACTTTTTGGATGTTTTATATAATAAAGATAAATTTTACATAAATTTTTTAGCAAAAGAAAAAATTGTTTCCACAAGCCAAGAAAAGTTTTATCCAGATAACTTTATCCGCTTAAATGAATTGTTAAAAATTTTAGTGAACTCCTATCGTTACAAAATAGGATATAACCTAGATTCAAACATTGGTTTATCTAATAAAAACTATTTTGATAAACTTATGCCAAAATACTATAATACTGCATACGAAATGTGATTATTAAATTGATTGGAAAATATAGATGATTATGAAAGATTTGTTTCTTATGATGACTTAAACCAAATCCTACAAAACTTCAAAAGACAATATCCAAAATTGATAAATTTATATTATCTGGATATTGATCAATCGAACATTACTATCAAAAGAGGAGATATTTGTAGAATAGTATTCAAGACTTTAATGTTGGATAACGATAAAGATATAGATATAGCTTACCAAGATGTTTATTATCATACAAATTTTGATGCAATTCAAAATTTGGCATCTTTGTGAATTACTAATACTGAAAATTCTAGATTTTACCCAGATGATAATATATCTCGTTGAGATTTTATAGTAATGTTTGTCAGGTCTTACTTAAAAAAGACGAACAAGACCTTGGAAGTATCAAAGATTGATTTTGATATAGAAGATTTGGATTACAATTCAATTTACGCACCCTATGTTCTTTATGCAAAAGAACATGGTCTTGTAGACTACCTTTTGGAAATTGTTAGGGCTAAAAAATATATTAATCTTGAAAAGTTTATTACAAAACACGAAGCATATTATATAGTATCAAATATCGCTAATGTTAGTTTTGATTACGACATTTTGAAAGCAGATAAAGAATTTATTTCTAGATGAGAATCTGCACAACTTATGGTGGATGCTTTCGAGTTCTCTTCCAAATCATGAGCATCAAAAAATAATTTAGATAGAGATAACACTCCAAATAGTCAGTTAGAAAAATTTGTTATAAACATTAAATGACTAATAAAATCTCCAAAATCATCTTGGATTTTGGACCAAGCATCTTAAAAACTTTATTATACTATTTTATACGATATTTCAACAACAAAATTTCCATCTTTTTTTGTTCAAATCTCCATTTTCATGAAATTTAAATCATCCCTAAAAGCTATTTTAAATTTTAAATTATCCTTTGTTGATAAGTTTTTTAGAAAAAAAATAGCACCCGTTAAAACAACAAAGTGCTATTTCGTCTTTCGTCTATTTATTTATTAAATTTTGTATTTTTAGCTGCAGCCTATATACCAATGTAGGTATCATTATTAACCCAAATCCAACAATAAGCCCATAAATAATACCTAATCCTAGACAATAGACTAGAAAGCACAGAGCTGTCAGAACAACCACATCTAGAGAAAGATAAATTTTTTCTTTTTTCTTTCTCCTTTTTAAATCTGAAACAGCCCTACTTATTGCATAAAATAAAGCAATAAGTATCGGTACCAAAATTCCTATACCATCCTCTTTTATTGAAGATCTCCGCGATGAGTACGGAGATAGCAATTCTTCATTGGTAAGATTTTTCCCATCGTACCTAATAGAGAGATCTTTATTTAGTCCCTCTACTGAGACACCGAAAAAAAAGGGATTTTCCCATTTAATTTTTCTTTCAAATGGTTTTTTCCCTATAAAAATCCTTTTCCCAGGATTTTGGCATGCTTCCCATTGTTGGGAAGTTGTTCCATAAATCTTACTCAAATCCTGCTGGATTTCTAGTAAGAATTTAGTAGCCACAATTGTTTCTACATAACCATCTCTATTTTCAATAAATAGAGTAGTTTGTCCAAATGTGCTACCAAGTCCTGCTAAAAGCAGAACTAAAATTGAATTTTTTATTTTTTTCATAATTTTTAATTTTATATTGTTTTTTGTTATGTTAATAACAATAACTATTTTGTTAACAAAGTCAATTGTAAAAAATATGGATTGTATTTACTTAATTATATTTTTTTATACTTTTCTAGCCTATTATTAGATTTTTTTCATAAAAGTCAAACACCTCTTTTAAAAAAAGTACTCAAAAATTTGACAATAAAACATTTTTCGGTTATACTTATAATATAAAAAATATATTTATTATATTAAAATATATTTATTATATTATAGTAAACAAAATGACATGAATCAAACATCATCTAAATTTAACTTCTAGAAACATCTGACACCATTTCAAAAAACATCACAAAAAGTATGTTTTTGGACTAATTTCTGGTGCTTTGTTATATAAAACATTATCATTAATTTTAGCTAATGTTTTTTTAAACAATTTTGGTACACATCAATCTTTCGCAGATAATACGGAAATACCAACAAATCCAGAAGTGGAATATGTTGAAGAAAATAATTCAAATGATAATTCTTCAGGTGAAAATTTATATTATCAAAATAATGAAGAAGAAAATAATTTATCAGGAGACTCTGGAACAGAAAATTCAACTCCAGAACAAGAAGACCCAGAGCCTACCAATGAAATAGACCCAGAAGTTTGTAATTTAGGGGATATAGAGTTATTGTCCCCTTTATCGTGAGATATTTTAAAATGAGAAATTGAGATTTCTTGGATCTATAAAAACAAAATTTGCGAGGATATACCGCTTATTATAAAACTCCGAGATGCGAATACTCAATATATAAAAATTTGAGAAGCTAATGAATGAGAAACTTGATTAAATTTTGATAGTTCACTATTATATTCGTGATATTATAATATCACATGACTAAATTTAAGTGGTGAAGTAATTATAACTCACACTTGAGAATATACATGATTGAATACAAAATACTTTTCATGACATAAAATAGTGATATATTCCTCTGATATGGAAGTATTATGTGAATGAGAAAAATTTACAATAGATAATGAAGCACCAAGTTTATCTAATGTAGAAGTAAACACGGATACTATAAGTGGAAATTACATTTGATTAGGCAAAAAAGTATCAATATCTTTTGGTGCTAGTGAAGAATTATCATGAGTAAGTGTTACCATATTGTGAGTAAATGCAGATTTAGAAGAAAAAGAAAACAATAATTATGAATACATAAGCTATCTGTCAGAACAACATACTTCTTGAAATATTATATATAATATTGAGTTTGGAGACCTAGCTGGTAATACATGATATCATGAATGATATTCAAATATTATTTTTGATAAGGATTATCCAGAAGTAACAAAACTTGAGTTTAGTAAAACTTGAGATAATATAAAATTGATCTTAAATACAGATAAAAGCACCAGTTTGGAATTTGTTTATGTGTTATCGTGAAATAATACTTGATATAGTATAAATTCGTCCTTTTGAACTTCTCACAATATGTTATTAGAAAATATAAGGACCTGATCTTATTATAATTACTCAGTGGCAATTAAAAGTCTGGCCAACAATGTTTTATATATTTGAGGATATTTTAGAATTAGCTGAGATAATGTGTCGTATGACTTTCAAAATATTAGTTGATCAAATATGCTCGTGGGTGTTTGATTTATGCCTAAAACAATAAACTCTTGATCTGTGTTAGATAGTCTATTAATAGAAATAGATAAATTTAATTCATGTAAACAATGAATACCAAAATTTACTAACATAAATATTCCAATCGGATTATATCATACACAAATAAAAATGCCAGAATTGGAGAAATCTTATGTAAAAAAACTAGTTAGTGCTTTTTCCATAGTGCTTTTTGAAAGAATTGAAGATGCATGACTAAATAAAGAAATTGTAGAAAAAATCACAGAAGAGTTTAATGATTTCCTTGTTATATTAAAATTAGTTCAGGATGATGATAACCAATGTGAACAAAGTTTATCAAATTACTATATGTCAAGATTTAAAAATAATTTAATAAAGTATAATTTAGCAGATAAATAACGGATATTGTCCACAAAAGCAGGATTTATAACAATTTTAGTATAATTTAATTATTTAATATGAAAAAAACATTAACAATAGATAAAACAAAACGGATTTGTTGGCAGACTCCAGAACAAGACGATATTGAAAAATTATCAAAGCAATATAATTTTCATGAGATGATAAAGGAAAACATGCTAGATATTAATGCTGAATCTAAATTTAGCACTATAGATGATAATTTTTTTATGGCATTAGCTTTTACAAAATATTTAAAATCTAAATCCAAATATGTTTTTAATGAACTGGATATAGTTATTTGAAAAGATTATATTATTACCACTACATGATTGTTTTCAGAAAAACTTGATATGGTATTCAATCAAATATCTCATGAATCAAAAGACATTAAAAACTCATACAAATCATCTCCATATTTTATTCTTTATAAAATTATTGATGTTTTTTATGATAAAACACTTAATTCCCTAGATAAATCAGCAAAAAAACTTCTGAATATGGAGTTAAATATTTGAAAAAATGAACGAGATTTTGTAAACGAATTAATAAATGAGGATTTAAACAAAATTTTTGTAAAACATAATTTTATTTCGCAAGAAGATGTTATTGACGAATTAATAGAACATCTGGATATAATCGGTGAAAAACGCCTTATTATATATTTTAATAACCTAAAACAAAAACTTACAAAAATTATTAGAACAATAGAGAGTTTAGAAGAAAAAAATGACTCTCTTATATCTGCATATAACACATATTTATCAATAAAAAGCAATAAAAGTATTACAAGGCTAACACTTATTAATTCAACATTTTTACCTCTTACCATTCTTGTAGGAATGTTGGGGATGTCAGAACGAACCATGATGACAGGTCAAACAAATCGGAAAATAGCTTATCCTTTATTTATTTTCTTGTGTTTAATTATAGCATATATTACATATATTATACTTAAAAAAATATTTTCATAAAATTTAACTTATTGTTGATTTTCAATACGCACTATTCTTGTTTCTCATTTTTTTTCAATATTTACTACTGTATACTCGTAAATATCCAATAATTCAATAAATTTTGGTCGTTCTATTGTAATATAATCATATTGAGAAATTTGGTCATTTATTCATTTCTCCCAAACTTCATTTTCATTTTCTAATCTGTACATATCTATATGTAGTAATTTGTTATCATATGAATTCAGATAAGTATAAGTGGGGCTTTGAACGCTATTTTCGTCTATCTCCAATCATTTAGCAAAACCTTTTGTAAATAGAGTTTTACCAGCTCACAAATCTCATTTCAGTAAAATTGTTTTATGGTCTTTTGCCATCTTTTTTCATAATTCAAACATCTCTTCTGGAGTATTTATTATCAATTCCATTTTTTTTAGTATAATTAAAAAAATAACTGTTTGCTTGAATAATATACTTTTTATTGCTTTTAATTCAATAAAAGATAGATTTAAGTTTATAAAGTTAAAAAGTTAATCAAGTTAAAAGTTCATCAAGTTAGAGGTAAAATTCCTCCCTAATGGAAGAGGTTCTGGATGTTTCCAACTAGTTTTCTTCTAATTCCTCCTAAGCTAAGAATTTCGTAGTAAAGCTTTTCCAAGAGAGTAAATTGCGAGAAAAGAACTTTTTAATTCGTATAGTTTACAAAAACAAATAACTTTTATGAATAAAATCTTAAATAATGAAAAAATTGTACTTAATAGACGGATCATGATATTTATATAGAGCATATTATGCTTTTCCTGAAATGCCTGATCGTGATGGTCACAATATAAATGTAGTTTATGGATTTTTTCGTATGATTTTGAAATTATTTCACGATAAACCAGATTATTTTGTAATAGCACGAGATGATCCTACAAAAACACATAGACATGAAATTTATCCTGAATATAAAGCTAATAGAGTAAAAGCACCAGATGACTTCAAAGCACAAATTCCGATTGTTCAAGAATTAGTAAACAAACTAAATATTCCCAATTTAATAATTCCTTGATATGAGGCTGATGATATTATTGCTTCAATAGTTAAAAAACATAATGAAGATTCAGAAATTCTTTTTAATATTTTTTCTGCTGATAAAGACTTGAAACAATTACTAAATGATAATGTGATTTTTACAGATCCAAGCAAATGAACACCGTACAAAACAAAGGATTTTATCCAAGAGTTTCTGTTTCAACCAGAAAATATTTTGGATTATTTGGCTTTAATTGGAGATAGTGCCGATAATATTAAATGAGTTCCTGGGATATGACCGAAGTGAGCTGGTACATTGATACAAAAGTATCAAAACATTGAAAATATATACCAACATATAGACGAAATAAGTGGTTGAATCAAAGAAAAATTACTAGATTGAAAAGAGGAGGCATTCAAGTCAAAAGACTTAATTTCTCTACTAAATGTCCCTGAGGTGAATACTATTGGTATAGAAGATTATAGATTTGATATAGATTTTAATAAATATAATGAAATTTTGGTAAAGGAGCAAAATTTTGTATCTATGGAAAAAGCAATTAAGGAGTTGAAAAATAAATTTCAAATGCCACAACAAACTAGTTTGTTCTAGTAAGTTGGAAAGTCTTTAAGTTTTCTAAAGCCTGCTTCGACATGGGATTTGAACCTCTTCATTGGAAATCTCTCTTTGCTTGAAATATACCAAGAGAGAATTTCACTTTGTTCAAAAAGGTAGATAATTTTTGTAAAAAAAATCTTTCAAAACACGGTTTTCTGACTGGTTTACAGTTACCCATTTCTCTCAGACATAAAAATTCGTGCTTACCATGATTACTAGATATGGGTAGTATTTTACTTGACTGTATCAATGTGCAGGTGGAGATCTACCTCAACTGGTTGAAATAAAAAATGAGTATAAGATATAATTATCTTGTAATTCATTTTACATCCAAATGCTCCAAAAGTAGTTCTTCTAGGCATCTTCATAAATCTTGGGAATCCTTACATACAATTCCGAATCAGTTTTTATTTTCTTGTGGATCTGAGGATTTTTTCCCAAAAATAGGGACCATTGGCGCTCAATCTTTGGTGATTCAAATTCCGCAAACGATTACATTTTTTTCTCTGAGTCTTTTGATAGTGGCAATAGCATTAGGTTTAGCATTGTTAGAACTGTTAAACTCTCAATCTGAAAGAAGAAAAACAATTTCTTTATCTTTATCATTTTTTATGTTTTCAAGAAATGCCTCGTGTTGCTGTTTTGTTTGTCCGTCAAAAGGTTGAGATAATTGCTGTTCATAGAGTTCTAAGGCTTCATCTGCATTTGTGCTTGGTCAATCATCGTAATCAAGTCCTTCTCAAATTTTTATAACATCTTTGATAGTCATTTCAGTATTTCTTTTTTTTAGGATATCTACATCACTACCATTAAACATCATCACTTGGGTATTGATTTTTAGAGGTTCGCTGAGATTTTCGTTTTTTAGTTCTTCATTTAGCTGTTGCAAAGCATATATCATCAGCATGGTTGCATCTTTTTGATGTTGATTTTTGTTTTTTTGTCTCATACTCGATGATCAGTCAGTGATGATCGTTAGATTAAATCCACCAGCGAGTTTTTTGGTTTTTTCTTTCCGAAACTCTTGTTTCATCATGATGGGATCGTGACTTCCAGATTTAATTTCTACGATTCCACTTACAAAACTATGAGGATCAAATTGTCCTCATTCCGAAAGTGGTTGTGGAGACTTTTCTTTTAGGCTTCTTTTTTTCCTTTGTTGAACGATTTTTGCAAAAATTTCTTTTGTGAGATAATCATAAATTGGACGCCCCTCTTTATCTTTCATTGATTTTAACTTTTCTTTGTATTGTTCTTCTTTTTTGATTTTTTCTTTGTATGTATCGAGAGTAGATTGATCCACATCATCTCATAAATCTCGTTCTTTTTTGATTTTTTCTTCCAAATTACGCTCTTCTGGGGATTTGTTTTTCTCCTTTTCGTATTTTTCAATCATATCTTCAATCATTTGTTGTAGTTGTTCGTTGTTTTGTTGCTGTTTTTCTTGTTGATTTTCGTCTTTTCATTTTTCCGCTTCCTTGGAAGAGTCTTGTTTCAATATTTCTTCTAATTGTTCATTGGTTGATTCTTGATTTTTTTCTTGGCTGTTTTGAGGTTTGAATTTCTCTGGATTGTCAAAAATACTCGGCAATGTCATTGGTTGAATATCTGGATTGTCTTTTATTGAATCTTGTTGCTGGTCAGAACCCTGTTCTTTAGAGTTTTGTTCTTGTTGATTAGAATTTTGCTCTTGTTGATCAGGGGTTTGCTGTTTTTGACTAGGATCTTGCTGTTGTTCACTGGAATTTTGTCATTCTTGATTAGAATCTTGCTCTTGTTGATCAGGGGTTTGCTGTTTTTGACTAGGATCTTGCTGTTGTTCACTGGAATTTTGTCATTCTTGATTAGAATCTTGCTCTTGTTGATCAGGGGTTTGCTGTTTTTGACTAGGATCTTGCTGTTGTTCACTGGAATTTTGTCATTCTTGATTAGAATCTTGCTCTTGTTGATCAGGGGTTTGCTGTTCTTGACTAGGGTCTTGTCCTGTTTTATTAGAGTTTTGTTGTTTTGGATCAGGATCTTGTTTCTTTTGTGGGTTGGAATCCTGCTGTTGATCAGACATTTTTTTCAGTTTTAGATAGTATTCTTCGTATAGCTCTACAATTGCGGGAAATTGTTCATCGTAGGTCAGATTTGGATCTTTTATTTTATCCAAAAGTCCTCAAGGAGCATTTACAAAATTCAGACAATTTTGGACTATACTGTCTACTTTGCAGGTCTCATCTTCAAGCATAGCTCATCTCAAACAAGTCCGAGCGAATTGCTCATGCAAGGGTATTTTGGAAAAATTTCCACTTGGAATAGCGATATTTTGATAAATTTCTCTCCTGGAATTATCATATACAGGAGCTTGAATTTTGGTCGCATGGAAGTTTACATCAATATCTTCTAGTTGATTTTCAAATTCGTGAAATTCCATTCCGTATTTTTGTGTAATATGTTTATGAAATTCTTCCATTGAAAAGGTTTTGTTGTCATATTTGATTTTTTGAGTGCTTTTTTTGAGTTGATCGTGGTTGATGATATGATTGATCTTATGTAATACAAGTGCAGAAAGATGGTTGATATCAAAGTGAAAATCTGATTTTATTCAGGTTTCTTTGAGTCTTTGTTCAGCGATCATCTGGTAAAGCTTTATTGCATATTCAGGATTAAAAAAAACTTTATTAACACCCGGAATCATTCGAGCGATTCATTCGTGTTTGGTATCGATTTGAAATTCTACTCAGGTTTGTTTGGTGATGATTGTCATATTTTCCATAAAACGCTCAATAATTTCTTTGTTGTCGATTAATTCGGTTATTTCTGGTTTTTTTGGTTTGTTCATGTTAGTTGTTTTTTAGTAAAAAATAATATTTATACTTTATTATAATTTTTTTTTGAAATTTTGCAAAAAATATGCGAGAAAAATTTAGCCAAAATAATTTGCAATTTTGTTTCTTTTCATTACAATTATAATTGTATTACGACGAAAGAGATTCCGAAAAGTGTTTGGTGCTTTAGGACATCTCTTTTTTTTGTGATATAGGATCCAAAAATTAGTTTTGGAAAATTTACTGTTGATGGATTTCTCACATATGTTCGAAAAGACAACAAATAATGTGCCCCTTTATGAAAGGGGCTGTCCGAAGGACTGGGGATTTTTAAGTTTTTACTATAAAAAATCCTCCGCCCCGCAGAATTGCGGGACACCTCCTTTCAAAAAGGAGGACAAGATTCTTCACTTCGTTCGAAATGACAAGAAAATTCCCCCGCTTCCAGCATCCACCTTTTCAAAGGAGGAAAATATAATTGATGGATTTCTCGCTGTGTTTGAAATGACAAAGGATTGTCATTCTGAAGAGCTGAAGGCAACATGAGAATCCATTGTGTAGAAGGTTTGCAGAAAATGAATTTCTCACATATATTTGAGAATGTAAAAAAATAGCCTCAAAAATTTGCAAAAAAATCAGATTTCGTTTATAATAGAGTAAAGTAAATTTTACTATTTTATTGTTTAACATATTATAAATGAAAAAGACAACGCCAGTAAAAAAGAATTTACATAGCATTACGCATAATGTTTCATCTGAGTACTCGGAAGAGAGACCTGATTTGGAAAAAGTGCGCAAGTTGCAAGTTTTTCGTAAAAGGTATGAAAAAATGAGTAATGATCAATTACTAAATGCCTTGCTTGCATGAGATTTGTGATGAGAAACAAAAGAAGAAAACGAAGAAATAAAATCAGAATTGAGAGAACTTTTTTCAGATGAAAAGAATATTACTGAACTTAGAAAATTACTTCAAGAAAATAGTGAAGATGTGCAGAATTTGCTTCATGGATACAAAAAGCTGGCTGTTATCAAAAATAACGATAAAAAAATAGCAGAATTAGAATCCCAAAATCGTGAAATAAAACTCAATCTTTTTGCGAATGGAAAAACTTTGGAAACGGCAACAACAAGAACTCAGCAGAAATATAACGAAAACAAAGCAAAGATTAAAAAATTACAGCGTGAAAATCAAAAACTTCTCAATACAAAAGAAATCGTGGCTGCATATGAATTGGATAAACTTGCTCAGTATTCAGTGCCATTGAGGAATAAAAAGCGTGTTTATACACCGAGTGTAAAGGAATATCAACAAAAAGTCAGTGATTTGATGCTGGATAGACAAAATGTTTTGCTTTCTGGACCCGTTGGGACATGAAAAACAAAGATGGCGAGAAAAACCTACCGTGAAATGCTGGATGCAAAATTTCAGGCAGGAACTATTTTTCAAGAAGATTACGAAACGATGAAAGCTAATCCGATTGTGAATGGAAATGAGGAATCCACACTTCGTGATATCAATTCCAAACCGTTACAACTTTCCAATAAGGCAGAAGACTGAAAATCAATTCAATATGGAACATGAATTTTAACTCGTTGTATGAAGAATGGATTGCCATTGATTATTGATGAAGCAAATCGTGTGCCATCAAATTTTTTATCAGGATTAAAGTGTTATCTTTCTATGGAAAACTGAGATACCTATGAAGATACGATCACACAGGAAAGGCTTGAAGTACAATGACCATTACAACTTATCCTGACTGCCAATGAGTGAAGTAGATATAGTCAAGATGTGAATCGTTTTCAGGATCAGATTACGAGAGAATTTACGAGAATACCTATTTTATATTTTCCAAAAGAAGAGCTGTATGATGTTTTTAAGGCAAAACTTTATGAACCTCCGGGTTTTGCTTATGTAACAAAATATGATTTGACAGATAATTTGAAAAATCTTGTAGACGCGATAGATGAAGTCAATCAGCTGTATCTGAGTGGAAAAGAATATACAACGAGCTGAAATATTAGTGGAATGAGGATCAGATCCACCGTAATTGATACACAAAGGGCATTGGAACTTGTCCAAAGATCAAAAATCTGAAGTAAAGAAACTTTTTGGCAGGAAATTAACGAAAATATTGTGAATTTTATCAAATGAATAGAGCCAAATTGTGATGATGATCGTAAAATCCTCTGTTCAATTTTTCATGCAAAATGATTGCTGTGCAAAGAAAATATCCCTGAACTTCTCAAATGATCGGATAAACTCGAAAAATCAGATTTGGAATCACTTATCACGACTCCACAAAAATCAGTAGATAAAAATCACGGAGAGAGGATCACGATGCCACGAATTTTTGCTACGACTCAACCCTACGCGAGATATAACGGGAAAACCTTTGATGAACTTGGTCGAGATAATGTTGAAACACAGATTCGTGCGGTGGCAAAAGATATTGTTGAATTAAATGTTTTCAACCCACTCAATGATGGTCAAATTTGTGAAATCTTGCAAGATTGTAGAAACAAGTCTGATTTGCAGAAAGTTCTATCAGAATTAGTCAAAAAAGCAGAATCTGAGTCAGATAAAATTACTGAAATTGTTGAAATCTTGGAATCAGCAGAAAAAATCAATTCATCACTTGTCCCAGCAGATTGGAGAGAGGGGGTAGAAAAGTTGAGAGTTCCAGAGAGTTATGAGAAAATCTCCACTTCTGGGTGGAGTGGTTCTGGGAGTATAGAGGAGAGGTTATCAGAAGTATTATCTGGTCTACCAAACGAAATCCAAAAGTTCCAACAAGCTCGAGAATCAACTATTGATTTAGATGAGGCGACCAAAAAAGAGATGATTGCATTGAGAGATAAACTTCTCCAAGATGGGACGCTGACTTATCAAAATCATCCTGAATGATGAATTATCACCACCTTTAACGGACTTAGCTGAGTAGAAAATCCGAGATTCTATGATGCAACAAAGATCCTAAAACCAGCATTTGAAAAAGATGGTATTTTAGAAGAAAATGAATATACATTTTACTGACAAAAGCTTTCAATCCGAGCTAAATTAAAATGATTGAGATGAGATATAGACAAGTGGTCGGCAAAAAATACTGCTAATGCTATCAAAGAACAATGAACTAAATATTGACTCAAAATGCACTCAGAAGAGGATATGAAAACATTGTTTGAAAAAATAAATACTAAAAACAGAAGTTGATGGAATGAAAATAAAAACATTGCATTTTGGTCCTTATGCACAGGATGTAAATGAAGGTATCGGCTTTCTAACTATTCTGGCTCGTCTCGTTCCTTTCTGGAATCCTATAGCGTCACTCGTTGTTCCCACCAGGACAGTGATGATGATGATTACTTCGCGGGGATTTTACTCTAAACTTTTTGTTCTCCCTTATCCTCGCCCCGTAGGGGCGATTTTACTCCTCACAGAAATCAAGTTTCATTTTGATAATCCCTATCAGCTCAGATAGGAGTTTGTTTTTCATAAAAGTTTTTTGTTTCTCATCCAGTAACTCTCCCAATCCGTCCAGTATTTTATAATTTTTTGGTAATCATTCCAGCTTTTGCAGTATCTTTTGTAATAATGTTTTCAAACTTTGCCCTGTCCTTTCATAGACAATATCTTCATCAATATCAAATAAGTTTGTGAAAAAGAAGTACACATCATAGATATCCCTGTTTGTAAATCTTTCAGATAATGCCACCAATTTGTTGGTAAATAAAGTCGCTTTGCTTTGTACTTTTATGTCTGTCCCATAAAAATCGACGATATCGTACTTGTTAGCTTTCCAGATTTTTCTACTAATATCTATTTTGATATTGGCCTCTTGATCTCCGTATGATAAAACCATTTTTGGTCAGATTTTTACTTTTCCATAGGGTTTCAAAAGCTCTGCAATTCAAGTATCAATACTCGTTTTTCAAAAAAAATCAAAATCCAAATCAGTAGAAAATCTATCTAGTCCATACAAAAAATAAGAAGCTGTTCATCACTTAAACGCTAATTGTGAGGCGTACTTACTAGTAAAAATGTCTTTGATGATTTTCATGAGTAAAACTCTGTGTTTGTCTCTATTAAGCATTTTTGATTAATTTTTTAACTTGTAAAATAACTCTTTGATTGTATATTTGAGAAATATCTATTAATTTTTGCTTGTCTATTCATTCTAGATTGTCAAAATAATAATTTTGCGACAAATACAATCTATCGCAAATAGCTCTTTCTTTGCTAGCGATCATATATCATCATTTATTTATCAATCAAATTGGATTGTACAAAATACTGTCTTTCAATTTCAAACATTTAAAAGTATATCAAAAAGCTTTCTTTTCAATCGTATTATTGCTTGCTAAAAAAATAGTTTTCCCATAATCCTGAAAGATAATTCATTCTTTTTTCAAAACTGTCTCAAATGAGATGTAGCTTTGTGTCTTTATTTTTGATGCAAATTCAAAAATATCAAAATTTTTGAAAGCATAAATTCACTTATAAGGTCTGATAAGAATTCAAGCTTTGATTTGTCTATCCAAAAAAGATTTCAAAGTCTCTCTATTTTGAATTCAAAGAATAGACTGTAGGTTTTGATAGGTAAAGACTGTCTTTTTGGATTGCAGGAGCTTTCATATGTGACTCATTTTGTCTGTAGAATAGGTTTATAAACACCCCTATTATAATGATATGTTTTGAAAAATCAATGCGTTTTTTGAAAAAATACTGACTAAGGATTTATTTAAAAACTAGTGTGAAAACATCATTTGAAAAAATAAATACCCAAAGTGGAAACTCATGAGATGAAGATAAAAAGATTGCATTTTGGTCCTTATGCACAGGATGTAAATGAAGGTATCGGCTTTCTAACTATTCTGGCTCGTCTCGTTCCTTTCTGGAATCCTATAGCGTCACTCGTTGTTCCCACCAGGACAGTGATGATGATGATTACTTCGCGGGGATTTTACTTTAAACTTTTTTGTTCTCCCTTATCTTTTCAGTATTGCGGGGTTTGCGGGGCAATATTTATAATCTCATCGCGAACGGAATTCAATTCCTAAGTCCTACCTCAGTTCAACTATAATCAATTGACTACCACCAGCCAAACTAGTTATCATAATACTATTGATCATTTCTTGATATTGTTGAATATTGTTTTGTTTTAATGTTGAATAAAGATTTATATATTGTACCAAAACAAATCTTTCATCTTGAGTTAGACTTGCTACCATAGCTGACACATTTTCTGGATTTGATAAAAACACATTCATAGCATTGATAATTTTTGTTTCATTTACTATTTTCCCATATACATCAGCTATATCTCATATTGCTTGCCCATTTGAAATCCTAGTATTAAATATTTGTGCAATTATATTTACCAAATCATCAGAATTTGCTAGAAATCTTGCCGCTATTAATTGGGCTCTAAGATATATCAATTCATCTTTTGATCTTGCTCACACAAAGGAACTTAACTCTTCATCGCTCAAATTAAGTCCATATTTTGCTCATAGGTTGTTAGAATAAAATAGTTTTCCGTATCATTCATCTACTAATTGAGTCAACATTAGTATAGAACCTTTTTCCATAATTTTTCCATTGATAGAATCAATTTTTGCAAAGAATCTGTGGAACAAGGACTCATTTCCCTCTCACATAACTATTGTTGCTATGTTCGGATCTATTACTAAATACTTCAGGTTTTCAGATCTGAGTCTTTGATACATTTTACAAGTATTTTCATCTGATCATTGTTCCCAAAACCAAGATAATCCACCATCAAATCTTATATTTTTTGGGTTATTCAAAAAGTATTGCAAATAGGTACCAGCAATCAAAACACCATCTTTGTCGTCTCTGTCTTTTGTATACTCTATAAATTTATTGTACTGAGGAAATTGTAAATCAAATACATCTTTTTGTGAATATCATATTTTTATTTTTTCTTCTATTCTTAAATTATCCGTTATTTCCATCCCTTTACCCACACTTCCCTGGAACCATAAAAATGGTCAACTTGCTCATTGACTAGATATTCTGATTAGGTTAAAAAACATTTGAACCATCATCCAAAGTCCTAAAAATCCAAGGGTTAAAGTATACAGTAATCCATGATTTTCATCATTTTCACTATTTTTATTATTTATTATCAAATCTTGGATAAACATACTAAGAACTAATATTGTCCACATTACTAAACCGATTCCATACCAAAGAATTCCTCATCCAATTACTCGCCAAATGGCCCACCCAGTAGTAGTAGCAAAATTTAGAGCAAATAGTTTTTGATTTTTTCTTATAATAGAATAGATCAATCCGAATGCAGTAAAAACAAATATAAACATCCAAATAAATCCAATATCCGTATAATAACTACTTAAATTTTGTAATGATCGGTTGAATGTTATATTTCACGGAACAATGTATCTATATGGAACATATATTTTTCACTTTTGCGTATAGATACTATGATTTTCATAATATTGTTTTAAATTTACTATATTTGTTCTCAAAGAACCCGAGTTTTCTTGGTATTCTTCCAAAGTTTTTATTATTAATTCTTCTGCTTGTGATCAAACTTTTATTTTTCCAGATTTTAAAATCTCTTCCAGTTTTTCTATATTACCAGCATTTATATAGTCTTTGTTTTTACATAAAAATCTAGCAGAGGAGTTTGCTCCATAACAAGTGTTGTTCTTTGGGTAAACGAGTCTTAATAGTCAGTAGGATAATGTCCTTTTATCAGTAAATTCTTTCCAACCATATCATACATATCTACCGACATCCTCATTTCAAACAACAGCTTCTTTTTTTCATTCTTCCAGTTCTTCTTTTGTAAATTTTGTGTTTAAACATTGCTCCATAGATCATTCTTTGTTTATATTATCGCTTCTTAGTAATATTTCACGATCAGTTTCATTTTGTGATTCTAAGTTTTCGAAACCATTTGTAGCCAATAATATTTTATTTTTTAATTCAATATTTTTATCTTCTTTACCATTGTTAGCTAAAAACAGTCCTTCTACGAAATTTTTTATTCAAGTATCTTTTGCTATAACTTGCTTGTACAATAATCGTGGTCATTTAAATATCAACAAACTTGCGAGCAAGGATATTCACCAAACAACTATATAAGAAAATAATTTTTTTTTCGAAAATAATTCCTGTTTTGTGTTTTTTATAAATATTTGAATTAATCATATTAGAGTAATTATCGCTCAAATGATCACTATCCATTTTCACATAGCAACTCACATAAAATCAACTGCATTTACTGGTTGTAGTATTCACATCATACCCAAAGCTATTGTTCAAACTCAAATTCCAACTAGTGAATTTATCCATAACACTAATAACAGTACCCCAAAAACTACAACATCTATAAATGCACTAGGTTTTGCCATACTTGCCAAAGCAAAGAACAATCCCGACATTACTAGATATTTCAAAGATTCTTTGTTAAACAGTTTTTCAGTTTTATTTTCTGATATATAACGAATAAATATAAACCCAGAAAGTATTGCCAATATTGTTAAAGCCATTACTCAAAGGTCTGTTTTATTGTCTACGAATACCAAGAATGCTCACATACCACTAGTCAGCCAAAGCAATAGAGCCATCCATCCGGTCCCCAAAGACAAAGATTTATTCAACTGTGAGAGTTTTAATTTTCTTCCAAAATATTCTATAGCTTCATTTATCAATGCTAAACCAAAAAATAAAACAAAAGGTCCAGATAAAAAATTCATACTAACAGCTACTGTATCTGGGGATAACCAGGATCAAGAAAATATTTTGCCAATACTAAACCAAAATGCTATAAATGAATGTCGCAAAAATGGCATTGCACTAGCTGTTCATACATTACCCCAAATTATTCAAAAGTTTTCTGCTATTACTTTTGGTACATACAAGTATTCATGATTTGCATCCCAAGCAGTGGAATAAGGAATAAATGATAACTGAAATCAATAAAAGTAATATATGATAGAAAACATCATTAAAATTAACATAATCCATTGCCATCGATTTGTTCTCAAACTTTCTAGTTTAAATCCAGATAATAAATCGCCAACGATATCTTTATCCTGTTTTAATTCATTTCTCATAAGCCAAATCAATCAAGCTAATCCCAAGAATATTATTCGAATTACTATTGGATGAAATAATCCAAATCACATTAAAACTTGGGTAAGTAATAGAATCACTCCCAACCCTAACCCAAAATTTAAAAATAATTCTTGAATTCTATTTTCTTTAAATTTTATTATTAATTTTGATATAAATCTTCCCAAGGCTAATGTTCACACTATAAAATATGCTCACAAAATAAACAACAATAGGTTGTTTATAATAAAAATTATAAATCCCGATCCCACAAAACCATCCTTAATTCATGTATGTAATAAGCCGAATACAATCAATCAAATGATCAAATAAATTATAAATTTTTTTAGTGAAAATTTTTTGTTAAATATTAAGTATAAAATTGGAATTCAGGCGGATATAATCGAAGAAATAATCAATTTCCAATTTTCCCAAGATGCAAACATAGTGTTGTAATAGGTGTGATTTGCCATAAATTCAGAGTAAATCTCTGCTCAAAACACCACCAAAACAAGTAAGATAATGACTAAAAAAATTTTTTGAGTTAAATTTTTCATAAATTTTTTATTAAATAATAAAACTATAACAGACAAACTTTTATAAATATTGTATAATATTTCAACACAAATTCAAAATAAGCTAATAAAGCCCGCTCCACAATATTGAGAGGTTCATAAAGTTTGTAAAGTTATACACCCCCTTAATAAGGGGGGATGGGGGATTTTGTGATAAATGAGGGTTTTTTACTTAATCCCCTTACTAAGGGGGATCCCGCAATCCTGCCCCGCTGTTTAAGCGGGGCGAGTGGGGGAGAGCAACTCCCTTCTATGAAGGGAGACATTTTGTTGAAATTGGATTTCTCCGTGCGTTCACTTCGTTCACTTAGTCGAAATGACAAGCTGTATATAAATCCCTCTACATTAGAACAACTCCCTTTACGAAAGGGAGACAATAATTTTTGTCCTCCTTCTTTAGCCTCGCAATCCTGCCCCGCTGTTTAAGCGGGGCGAGCAGGGGTGGAGGATGTTAAATCCCTCTACATTAGAGCAACTCCCTTTGTCTTGATATGTCGGGACTCCACTTCGTTTCGCAAAAGGGAGACATTTTTTGTAAAGAGATTTCTCCGTGCGTTCACTTCGTTCACTTAGTCGAAATGACAGTCTGTGGCTCAAATCCCCCCTTTTTCCCTTGCTCCCCGATAGATCTCGAACAAAGTGAGATCCCGATATATCGGGTCACTTCGTTCGAAGGAGGACAACTCGCAACTTGTAACTTTTTAACTTTATGAACCCTGCAAGCGGGGCAAGCTTGCAACTTTATAAACTTTTATTTGCAGTGAGTGGTAGGCAGGAAGCTCTTTATCCCTTCTTTTTATACAAAAACACAATATGTCATCAAAAATAATAAAAAAAACATAAAAAAACTTGAAATTAATGCCGATAAAGTTATAATTCATATGTCATAAAAGATTTGTTTTTGACAAAATTTTAGTAAAATATTTATCCAAAATGAAATCAATATTCAACAATAGAATATTTCGAGATATTACCAATGTTGACTACCAAAAACACAAGTCAGCAGTTATTTTTAGAGTTGTTAGATATTGAGATTTCCAAGATTTATTAAATTTAAAACAAATATATTCACAACAAGATATAAGGGATTTTACACAAAAAAGATCAAAAGAACTAGACCTATGAGAGCAAAAACTTTTATCTTTGTTGTATATGAATGCTTAAACTTGAAATTTTAGAAGCAAGGACCAAAACATTGTTCAATAAATTAGCAAAAGAATGATATGAGTTCCCTTTGGTATGAGGTACGGGCCTATCATTACGAATATGACATAGAAAATCTATAGATTTAGATTTTGCTGTACCTAGATTTATTTCAAATAAAGACATAGAAGTTTTTAAAAAAGTTTCCAATAGGTTTGAAATAGTTTATCAAAGCAAAGAACAAATCAATATGTTTGTTGATTATGTAAAAGTAACCATATTTTCTTATTTTTATAAAAATCATTTTACTACCCAAAAATATAAAAAGTTGAGAATTCGAGATCCAAAGGATATCGCAGTTTCCAAAGCTTTTACTATTGGTAGGAGAGAGGAGCTAAAAGATTATATTGATCTATATTTTATCCTAAAAGAAAAAGTTCTTAGCTTGGATGAAATGATTAAATTAGCAAAAGAAAAATATCAATGAGAGTTTTCAGAAAAGCTGTTTTTGAAACAGTTACTTTTGATCAACGAAGTAGGGGAGTGTGAAATTAAGTATCTTAGGGATCCAGCCACTATTCCAGAAATAAATGATTTCTTCAAGAAATTAGTAAAGGAGAAGATGGAAGCTGATAAAAGTAAAAGTATTTCAGGTTAATGGTATTGTAGTAAAAAATCTATATTTTATATCAGTATATTAACAAAAATTGTATATTTAGTGATATGAAACACTAAAAATGAAAGGACTATTATACAAAAGTTCAAGAGTAGTGCTAAAGGCCCTATATTTTTACTGAATTTGGTGGATAATAATGAAAATATTAAAAAAATCTTGCTTTTTGGATGTAATTGGCTATAATTGGACATATAATTTATATCCAATCAATAAAAATTATGCATAGACTAACTAAAAGATTAGATTTTAATTTCAAGGATACAAATACTATTTTTCTCTTATTAGTGAGATTGATAAGTTAAATTTATTATCGATTATATAATAAAGGATTTATTGAGTTTCCGCTAACCAGCGAGCTATATCAATGATTTCAATTCATCTATTTTGATAGGTGCTTTGTTTTGTTCTTGAAATAATTATCTTTGGATATCAATCCCTTATTTGGAGAAGTAGGTTTATTTCCCAAAATCAATATTTTTTTCAATTTGGGAAATGGGAGTTTTAGGAGTAACCGACTGTTATTTTGTGTTTATGTAGAAAAAACGAATCAAAAAACGATGCTTTTATTTCCCAAAATCAATATTTTTTCTCAATTTGGGAAAGTTTATTATTTCTATTTGAAAATATAAAAAAACTTGCTTTTTGGATGTAATTGGCTATAATTGGATATATAATTTATATCCAATCAATAAAAATTATGCATAGACTAACTAAAAGATTAGATTTTAATTTCAAGGATACAAACACTATTTTTTCTCTTATTAGTGAGATTGATAAATTAAATACTATATTTAGCTTAGATACAAAACTTTCTCCACAAACTACAAAAAGATTAATGCAGTCTATTATTATTACTTCATCATGAGCATCCAATCGTATTGAATGAAATAGACTAACAAATGAAGAGATTGAAGCTCTTTATAAAAAGATAAATATAAAAAATTTTAAGACAAGAGATCAGCAAAAAGTAGCATGATATGTTGAAGTACTGGAGATGATATTTGAATCATTTGAATGAATGAATTTTAATGAATGACTAATTTTGCAGTTGCATGAAATGATGCTAAAATATACTCCAGAAGCTACGAGGTATAGATGAGTTTGTAAGATTTGACCCAATAGAGTTGAAGCGAGAGATAAAGAATGAAAGTTTGTAAAAGTTATCTTTAATCCTACAGAGCCTGGGCTAACGCCAATTGAAATGCATGATTTACTTGAACGAACGCAAAAAAGTTTTGAAGAGAAAGAGCTTCATCCACTGCTGATTATATGAAATTTTTTATTTGAATTTCTTGCTATTCATCCATTCCAAGACTGAAATTGAAGGATAAGTAGGTTGCTTACAAATTTACTACTACTACAACAATGATTCAACTTTATGTCTTATGTCTCTCATGAAAGTTTAGTAGAAAAAAGAAAAGTAGATTACTATATTTCTCTATGAAAAGCACAACAAACACGGAAAACAGAAAAGGAAAATATTTTTTCACGAATGGAGTTTTTTTTACAGATATTAAAAGAACAAGCAAACCAAGCAATAATGTTGGCAGATTGAAAGGATATCAGAATGTTTTTAACAGATAAACAACTTGTAGTCCGAGATCATATAAGCGAACATTATCCTTGTTCTCGTAAAGAAATTGTTGAAGCAACATGATTAGCAGAATGAACTGTAAAACAAATAATAAATAAGCTCATAGATATGAAAAAAATTATAAGGAGGTGAGAGTGAAGATGAGTAAGGTATGAAATTGTGTAATTAACTTAAGAAAAATGTAATTTTCAATAAATAATGGAGGAAGTAGGGGAGTGTGAAATTAAGTACCTTAGGGATCCAGCTACTATTTCAGAAATAGATGATTTCTTTAGAAAATTAGTAAAGGAGAAGATGGAAGCTGATAAAAGTAAGAGTATTTCAGCTTAAATAATTTTCGTTTTGTGCTAAACATTAATTTGGTTAAAAAGTTTTGCATTAAGACTTATATATTTAATACTTCATTATTTTAGATTTTTTTGACTTGCAAAAGGTTGGAATCTTTATATCTTATAATTGTATAATTAGTTGTAAAATGATATAAAGCTTTAAGGGTTGAAAATTTGCTCTATCTTTATTTTTAGAAAATTAAAAAAATGAAAACAGTAATCCTTGCATGATGACTCGGAACTCGTCTTGCCGAAGAAACTGTCATCAAACCAAAACCAATGGTAGAAATTTGATGAAAGCCTATTATTTGGCATATCATGAAAATGTATTCATATTACGGTTTTAATGAATTTATAGTGTGTTTAGGTTACAAATGATATTATATCAAAGAACGATTTGCAAATTATTTTCTGCACAATAGTGATGTAACAGTTTCTACTAAAGATAATTCTATAGAGGTCCATAATTCTCATTGTGAGGATCGAAAAATAACGTTAGTTGATACTTGAGATGCAACTATGACAGGATGAAGGATCAAAAGAGTAAAAGATTATATTGATGGGGATGAATTTATGCTTACATATGGTGATTGAGTAAGTGATGTAGATATAAATAAACTTCTTGAATTTCATAAATCACATGGGAAATTAGCTACACTAACAGCAATACAACCTGAATGAAAATTTGGGAGATTGGGTCTTGATTGAGATCAGATCAATGAATTTGCAGAGAAAAAAGATAATGAAGATAGTTGGATAAATGGGTGATTTATGGTACTCAATAAAAAGGTTATTGATTATATAGCGGGTGATACTATGCCATTTGAAAAGGCTCCATTGGAAAATATTGCCAAAGATTGACAACTTATGGCATACAAACATACATGATTTTGGTTTGCCATGGATACATTACAAAACAAGAATACACTTGAAAGTTTATGGTCTACATGAAAGGCCCCTTGGAAAACATGGTAATGTATTTATTTCTATTTGTTCATAATGATCGCTAAAAATAAAAGAATTTTAATTACATGAGCTACAGGATTTATATGATCAAATATTGTCAGAAAATTGGTTTCTGAATGATTCAGTGATATTCATATTCTTTCCAGAGAAAACTCTAATTATTTTCGTATTCAAGACATAATTTCAAATATACATATTCATAATGTTAATTTTTTGGATGAGTCACAACTTAATGTAGTAATAGGACAAATAAAACCCGAAATAATCTTCCATCTTGCGACTGCCTGAGCTGCTGTATGAAAAGATCCTATAACCATTCAACAACTTTTTGAATTTAATGTATTGGGTACAATAAATTTATTAAATGCTTGTAAAAAATATGGTTTTGAATATTTCATAAATACATGAAGCTCTTCTGAATACGGACAAAAAGATTTGCCTATGAGTGAAAACGATATATTGGAACCAAATAATGATTATTGAGTGACAAAGGCGACAGCAACACTTTATTGTAGTTATATAGGTAGAAAAGAGCAATTACCCGTATATACATTCAGACTATTTTCACCTTACTGATATTATGAAGAAAAGAGAAGATTGGTTCCTACGTTACTTTTAAATTATGTTCAATGAATATCGCCTAATTTATCAAATCCAAATTCGGTCAGAGATTATATTTTTATAGATGATGTGGTAAATTATTACCTTAATGTGGATAAAATAAATGGAGATTTTTGATGAATATACAATATTGCAAACGGCAAGCAGTATTCTATATGACAAGTTGTTGAACTAATAAAAAGAATATCTGATTCTGATAAAGAACCCATATATGGTTCTGTTTCTATAAAACAGTTTGAACCTATGCACCGATTGGCTGATATGGGGAAAACTGCTTCCATTTTTTGATTACCTACAACCCCTATGAAAATATGATTACAGAAATCATTTGAATGGTTCAAAAAAAATAAAGATTTATATTGATAATATTTTTTAATGAATTTATTACAAACATCAAAGAATATCCGTACCACAATATTAAAAATGATTTATAAAAGTAAAAGTTCTCACATATGAAGTGCATTTTCTTTAGTAGACATCATGGCATTCATATATACAAAATACTTTCAAAAAGGTGATAAGGTTATTTTCAGTAAATGACATGCAGGTTCAGTATTATACGCGACATTAGCCGAAATAGGCAAAATAGATAAACAAGAACTCATAGATACCTATTGTCAGAATTGACAAAAATTATGATGACATGTGACACTATGAACTATAGAATGAGTCGATGCAACTGCATGATCGCTAGGTCATGGGCTATCCATAGGTATAGGTATGGCACTATCACTGCAACAACAAAAAATATTCGTAATTCTCTGAGATTGAGAAATAAATGAATGATCCATATGGGAATGATTTATGTTTGCTCCTCAAAAAAAATTAACTAACCTTATCGTCATTATAGATAGAAATAAACAACAAGCAATGTGATCCACAAAAAATATTATAGGACTCGAAAATTTAAATATTTCTTTGAGTGCTTTAGGATGGAATGTACAAACGATAAATTGACATGATTTTGATGAGATAGGGCAAGCTTTTAGTAATCTATCCAACAATAAACCAAATATTATTATAGCAGATACTATCAAGTGAAAATGAGTCAATTTTATGGAAAATAATATAGATTTTCATTATAAAACACCTAATGAAGAACAGTACCAAAATGCTTTACAACAAATCAATACATAGCCATGAGAAATACAGTTATCAATTATCTCTACGAAGAAGCAAAAAAAGATAAAAATATCATGCTACTTATCTGAGATTTATGATATTGAGTGGTAGAAGAATTTCAAAAAAACATTCCTGATCAGTTTATCAATGTTGGGATAGCAGAACAGAATATGATAGGTATAGCTGCTGGTTTAGCTTTGACTTGAAAAAAAGTATTTTGTTATTCTATAGTTCCTTTTGTAACCATGCGTTGTTATGAACAGATAAGAGTAGATATATGTTCCCAAAATCTTGATGTTACGCTTATAGGAGTTTGATGATGATTTGCTTATGGATCTTTAGGGAATACCCATTATGGAATAGAAGATATAAATATTATGAAATGACTTCCAAATATGAAAATCCTTGCTCCTGCGGATAAACATGAAGCCAAACTTTGTGTAGAATATTTATTTGCACATAAATGACCTTGTTATATCAGACTCAATAGATGATGAGAACCAGATGTATATGAAAATTGACTTTCAGATATTTCTATTGAAAATGGTATAGAATTTAAAACAGGAAATAACATATCAATCTTATCAACAGGTAATATTCTATGAAATGTCATAAAAACTGCAGAAATACTTGAAAAACAATGAATACATACACAAGTGATTAGTATACCATGTATTAAGCCTATGAATACTGATGCTATAGTATTCCATCTTAAAAACAAAAAATGAATATTCACCGTAGAAGAACATACTACCATATGATGATTATGAGATAGTATTGCTAGCATTATAGCTGAAAATGAAATTGTATCGATTTTTAAAAAATTCGGAATATCTGACATATTTCCTTCTCTTGTAGGAAATCAAGAATATATGAGAGAACTGGTATGATTGGATCCAGAGACTTTAGCAAAAAATATTTTAATGGCGTTATCATAAAAAGTTATGAAAAATTTTTACAAATGAAAGATGATTTTACTTACAGGATCTACTGGTTTCAAATGAAGTCGATTAGCTTTTTGGCTTCATAGTATGTGAGCTAAGGTTATTGGTTATTGATTAGAACCAAATACAAACCCTAATTTGTTTGGGGCATTAAAGTTAAAGGATAAAATAACTCAAATTATTTGAGATATTTCTGATTATGAAAATTTAGAAAAAGTTGTTGATCAATATCAACCAGAAATCATCTTTCATTTAGCAGCACAGCCTATTGTAAGGGAAAGTTATGATGATCCTGTATACACAATGCAAACTAATGTAATGTGAACAGTAAATATTATGGAGTTAATCAGAACTAAAGAGTATATTAAATGAGGAGTTATTGTTACGACAGATAAAGTGTATGAGAATAAGGAATGGTTACGACCATATAGAGAAAATGATAGGTTGGGATGATTTGATCCATATAGTAGTTCTAAAGCCATGGCTGAATTAGCAGTAGAAAGTTATAGAAAATCATTCTTACAGAAAATTGATAAAAAAATATGTGTGGTTAGATCAGGAAATGTAATTTGATGATGAGATTGGGCAAAAGATAGACTTATACCTGATATCATTAGATCCTTACAAAATAATGAAAATGTAGTTTTGAGAAATCCTGATGCTGTAAGACCTTGGCAGTATGTATTAGATGCTTTGCATTGATATTTAATTGCTTGAATGAAAATGTTTGAAGGGGATCAATATCAATGAGCTTATAATTTTTGACCAGATATTACAGATACCTTAAAAGTTATAGATATAGTTAAACAATCTATAGAAATTTTACAAAAATGATGATATGAAGTTAGGCCAGAAACTAATCAATGAAAACATGAAGCTTGATTATTACTTTTAGATAATACAAAGTCTAAGACATTATTATGATGGTCCTCTAAATATAATGTTTATAATGCATTAATTAAAACACTTAATTTTTACAAAGAATACTATGATTGAAAAAATATGGAAGAATATGCTATAAAAGAAATTGAAACATTTTTATAATTTTTATTTTAATTATTAATTACTATGGATATAATTAAATTAAAACAATTTATAGAAAATAGAAAAAAAGATTTTATTCCTTGAGAATCTCCAGTTCCTGTTTCTTGAAAAGTATTCGATGAAAAAGAGTTAAGTAATATGATAGAAGCTGTAATGGATTGTCATTGGACAGAATGAAGATGGAATGATATGTTTGAAAAAAAACTTGCTGAGTTTATTTGAACAAAATTTATAATAACAACAAATTCTTGAAGTTCTGCTAATTTATTAGCGATGACAGCACTTACTGCAAAAGAACTTTGAGATAGACAGATGAAGAAATGAGATGAAGTTATAACAGTAGCTGCAGGATTTCCTACTACTATAACACCTATTATTCAAAATGGTTTCGTACCAGTTTTTGTAGATGTAGACCTTGAAACATATAATATTAACATAGATCAACTTAAGCTTGCTTTATCGGATAAAACTAAAGCGATCTTTATAGCTCATACCTTATGAAATCCTTTTAATCTCTGAGAAATAGTTAAGATATGCAAGGAACGCAATATTTGGCTTATAGAAGATAATTGCGATGCTTTAGGTAGTATGTATGAAGGAAAATATACTTGAAATTTTTGAGATATCTGCACATTCTCTTTTTATCCCGCACATCATATAACAATGGGAGAAGGTTGAGCTTTAGGTACAAATAACCCAATCTTAGCCAAAGTTATAAGATCTTTCAGAGATTGGTGAAGAGATTGTTGGTGTAGGACAGGAGAAGATAACTCTTGTAGAAATAGATTTGGATGGCAGTTGGGTCAATTACCAAAGGGGTTTGATCATAAATATACCTATTCAAGACTTTGATATAATCTCAAAATAACTGATATTCAAGCCGCTCTTGGTGTGGCTCAACTTGAAAAGTTGGATAAATTTATTGCTATTAGAAAAGATAATTTTGAGTATTTATATAATGAATTTATAAAACATGGATTAGATAAATATTTCATTTTACCAAAGTCTGTAGAATGAGCACAACCTTGTCGATTTTGATTTTTGCTCAGCATAAAGGAATGAGTTTGATTCTCTAGAGAAAGTCTCCTAAAGTATTTAAACGATAAAAAAATTGGAACCAGACTACTTTTTGCTTGAAATTATACTAAACAACCAGCTTTTCTTGATTATGTAAAAGAATATAGAATAATCGGTGATCTTAAAAATACGGATTATATCATGAATAATACCTTTCGATTAGGGGTATATCAAGGATTAACAAAAAAACATCTAGATTATATGATTTTATATATTAAAGAATTTGTAAATGGAAAATAAACCATTATTGAGTATATGTATTCCGATATGGAATAGGTGATATTGTCTTGGATTGGTTATTGAACATATTGTAAATCAACCTGAATTTCACTCTTGAAAAATAGAACTAGTAATAAGTGATAATGCAAGTGATGATAACACAGAGAATATAGTAAAGTCCTACCAAGGCAAATATACAAACATAAGATATTTTAGAAATGAAACAAATATTTGAGCAATGCCAAATATATCTAAAGTGATTTCTATGGGAAAAGGAGAATATATTTGGCCACTATGAAGTGACGATCTAATACTTAATTGATGATTTAAAGCAACACTTGCAATTATAGAGAAATATAATCCATCTTTAATAATTCACTCGACAAGTATAGAAAATAGATCATCCTTTTTAATGAACTATGAAAAAAATTATGATACAGACCATAAAGCATTAATATTCAATTGACAAAGAGAATATCTTAATTATCTTTGAGATTGGTATATTAATGATAAATCATGATTTATGGAAACATGATCACCCAACCTATCGTTCTTATCTATATTATGCATAAAAAGAAGTAATCTTGAAAAAGCAATATCAGAAATAAAATGAGAAAAATGAGAAAATTTTTTAAAGAAATTTAATTTTATACATACCTTGCTAGCTCATTATAGTCAAAAAAAAGATAAAATTGTATTTATAACAGAACCATTTGTTGAGAGTGCTATCATGTCAGACACTAAATGAGCAAAAGAATCTTGATGGAAGCCATGATTTAATATAGCTAATGATATATGTTATCTTAATAATTATTTAGCTAAGAGACACTCTACAAATAAAAACTTCAAAAAATTACGTAACAAGATAAATCTTTATTGGCAACTTGGTGCTCTATTAAATCGATGATTCATATATCATATACATAAATTATTCGAAAAAACTGGATTACTATCCAAAATACATAACTTAATAAAAAAAATATAAAAAATAGTAATTATTAAAAATGTTATTGTATAAGTACACATTTATCTATTATGATTTAACACATGAATATAAAAATAAGAATTAAAGCATTTATAGCAAAAATATTACAAAAAATATGATTCAACATGAATATATATTATAAAGCCACTATTAGAGTCACGGAATCTATGATACAATTTCAAAATAAGAAAACTATCAAATGAAACAAATTATTGGATGGAAACAATGTTATTATGTTATAAATAGTTTTTTACAAAAAATAAGCAACTATATGGGGAAAGGTGAAAAAATTCTATATATCAAAGCACAATGACTCGGAGATATAATTTCTTGAATACCAAAGCTTATCGCACTCAAAGAAAAGTGATATAAGGTATATCAAACATTTTATGATATGAGATATCGAGAAAAAGACTTAAGGAATTTATCAAAAACAGATAAGAGTAGGCTCAAAAAGCAACCAATGTATAGATGACGAAGAAACATATTAGAGATATTAAAGAAAAATTGATTAATATATGATATAATAGATATTCCATATGGAGTTTTTCCATTGTTAATATTTATAATAAAAAATTTTAAAAAATTTAATAAGGCGGTTATTCCTATTAAAACAAGAATAAGTATGATATTATGAAAATTATTGAGTAAAGAAATATCATATACTTTTGAAGATCCAAATGACACGAAAAAATACAAAAACATAATCCAAGGGGAATCTGAATGAAAAAAAGACGTATTATATAAATACAAAAAGAAAATAGTATTTAATAGAAAAAAAATAAGTTTACCAAAAAAATATATAACAATATTCCCTAGTTTATGGGAAAGAAGTCCTCAAGACACTGAACGAATAAAAGTCATAGAATATATTATTAAAAAAAAATTAGAAATAGTGATAATATGATGAACAAGAGAACAGTGGTTCGTAGATAGTATGCAAAAACAAAAAAAAATAAAAATAACAAATTTAATTAATAAAACTAATTTTGAAGAACTAATTTATGTTTTAGAAAAGGCAAATATAAATATATGCTGCAATGGTTGAATTATGCGATTAGCTAATTTACTAAACAAAAAAAATATAAATATTCATACAGTAAGTGCTTATCTAATGGAACCTCAAGTTGATAATAAATATTCATACAATATTAGACCATATAAATATCAAACCTGTCAACCATGTGAAGCAGCAACATCACGATTCAATAATAAAAAAACTATAAAAAAATGTGTGTTTTATAACACCAAAAGAGAATGAGAATGTAGATTAGCTATTAAAGCGGAACATATCACATCGCTAATAGAAAAAATTTTAAACCTATAAAGAAAACATGAAGATATATTTCGATAAAAAACTCATACAGTACGAATATATAAGTTTTTTAGCACCATTGCTATGACTTCCTGATTTCGAGATTTGGTGAGAAGATAAAAATCAAATAAAAGAACGAACTGAAAAAGGGAAAACAATAATATTTTCAACCACAAAAAAAGATTGTGATTATTTTGTTTATCCAAAATATTTTCTACTAGATCACTGGAAAGAATTAAGTGAATATGCTCATGAGGCAAAAAAACACAAAAAGAAAGTTATTGTATTTTCTTATGGAGAAATTGATGATTACATAAATATCGATAATAATATTATATGGTTCAAAAGATCAACAAAGAAAGAAAATCCCAATAATGAATACTGTTTACCACCATTTCCAGAAGATTTTTTGAAATACAATAACAATAATATCCCATTGATACAAGAAACACCATCCAAAAAATATTCTATAGGATATGTATGATATGCCGATTATTATAATCTAAGATCACGGTTATATTATGTAGGGACTAGGATTGTTTGATTAATATGTAGAATAAAATGAACTAAAAAAATATTAATGAAAATTAAGAACGATAGAATTTACAGTAAATTAGTAAATGCGTGAATAGGTAATTATTTTAGAGGTAAAGTGATAAGAGTTATAAAAAAACAAAAAAAATATAAGTTCAATTTTATACAAAGAAAGCATGCACTTACCACAGAAACTAAAAATGAAATGAGAAAACAGTATATAGAGAATCTTATTGAATCTGATTTTGTTTTATTAATAAGATGATTCTGAAATTACTCTATCAGACAATATGAAGCACTGAGTTTGGGGAAAATACCAATATACATAGATACATGAGCAAAATTTCCTTTTACTGAAGATATTCCTTATGATGATATATTTATCAAAGTACCGATATGAGAAATAGAAAAAATTGAAATATATATTGAAAAATACATCAATAACCACAAGGGGGAATTGCAAAAAATACAAAAAAAAATAAGATTTCTTTATGAAAATTTTTTCATAATGACGGCTTATTATAAGAAAATAATTTCTATGTTATAATAGTTATTAAATTACTTTATTTACTTAAATAGAGAAATCATGAAAATATTAAAACAAATCGTTATGTTCTTCTCAAATATATTAAAATATATGTTTTACCGTACTTATTATGTTTTTTGAGAATCTAATAAATATAAAAGGATACATATATCCAAAACAGCCATATTAAATAATGCTCTCTTAAATGTTAATTCATGAACGATAGTAATTAAGGAACATGTGTTTTTTTGACATAATGTATGTATATTAACATGAACACATAATTATAATAAGTTTTATGGGGAAAGAAAGAGTTTCCCTAAAGAGGGATGCGATATAATAATTGAAGGGTCTAGAACGGAATAGCTAAAAATTTTTAACATATTCTTTTAAAATTTTCTTACATTTAGTATAAATATCTTCTTTACTTAATCAACAATTAAATCTAAATTCGCATTCTTTCAGGTGTAATGCGAACTTTTCTTTATTTACTCCGTTGAATTTAGCCAACCTTCTACTATAGGAAATATATTGAAAAATATATACTTATTGGTTATAATTTATAGGGAATATCAAGTGGAATAGAGGATTTAGCCCTTCTAAAGCTTTTAGCTTTTGTCAAAGTCTATCCCTATTC
>Ga0255343_1001080_pt1 | contig 38627 bp, 18 predicted proteins | sample wastewater_treat_4_FD_192413 | JGI IMG/M metagenome (GOLD analysis project Ga0255343, IMG submission 192413) | Wastewater microbial communities from Lulu Island WWTP, Vancouver, Canada - plant16 | ecosystem: Engineered > WWTP > Wastewater > Unclassified | place: Canada: Vancouver, British... | reverse complement strand
CGAGCACGAGGTCGGAAAGGCGGTTTCGGGCATTGGCATCACTGTAGCGCCGCCCGAGGTCAATGGGCCCGTTGACCGTGGCGTCCGCCTCGCCGGCGACGACGAGCGCGCCGGAGCCGGTGTTGGAACCGCTGTTGCCGTCACCGCCGACGCCCAGGGTGGTACCGTGGTAAAACGTGCCGCCGAGCAGGAAGGCGAAGCCGAAGCCGCCGCGTGTGAGGGTGACCGTGCCGTCGTAATAATCGCCGACGATGCCATCGGCGGGCTTGCTACCGCCGGGCATGATGAAAGACCCGCCGGTCTGGCGGAGGATGCCTTGCGAGTTTTGCGCTTTGGCGATTTGCCAATATCCCTTGGTGTGGTTAATGCCCGACTCAAGTCCGTAATAACCGTAACCGCCTGTGGCGGTGCCGAGGCCGGCGTCGTTTTTCCTGCCGGTGGTATTGGTCACGATGCTGTTGCCGGATTGGTAGATGGCGCCGGCACCGGTACTGTTGCACCCGAGGTGCAGAGTGGCCAAGAGCAGGGCATCATCGGTGACGTCAAGGGTGGCACGTCCATTTTGCCCGACAATGAAGTATTGCTGGCGTTTGTTATATCCGATATCCGGCATTGAAACGAAGGCTGTGCCGCCGATGCGGTTGGAGAGGGATGTCTCGCCCACGCGGTCTCCGAGATACAGGTTGCCGCTCGAGAAGAACGAATAGGTGGGTTTCGCGACCGTGACGGCGGCGTCGTTGGTAATGACGATGCTACCAGAGTAGGTGCGCGTGTAGCCGAAGGTATGCGGACCGGGATGGCGAACATCGGCGAGACCGCCGTCGATGTTGAAGAACCATGCGTCTATCGGAGCGTCAAGGAAGAGTGAGCCCGGCCCTTGTTTTCTGAGAGCTTGTTTAACGGGCACAGCAATCGTGATGTCCGGATCGTCCAGGAGCGCTGTGTCAACCACGATGCCGGCGTCCGCCGGGATGACGGTATCAATCAGCGAGGAGAGGTCGGCACTCGACCAGCCTTCATCCGGCGAGTCCCCCATGCCGATACCGAAGAGGCCGCCGGAGTGGGCGTTAAGTTTGCCACTGTCCCAGCCGGGGATTGTCGAGGGATAGGCGGCGAAAAGGATATGGCGATCGCCGCTGACCGTAGTGTCCCCTTGATAGGTGTTGTTCGATGCGAGCAGGTAGGCTATAGACTCCGCGCCGCCGTAGCTCGTGATGCCACCGGGGCCCGAAATCGGACCGGTTAGTGTCAGGGAGCACGTGTTGGCAGTGTCGGTCAGGATCAGGTCGCCGTTGCCGGAGGTCTCGACCGGCCCGGTGATGACGTTGTACATGTCGCGGCCGAAGCCGGAGGGAGCCCGGATGGCACTACCGGCTTCCGCTTGAATACGCCAGGGAACAGGGGTCACAAGTTCGTACATGTCGAACACGCCGCCTGCCGACACGCTGACGAGCGTGTTGGTATCGCCGGCCAGTGTGCTGCTGAATTCGATCCTGAACAAGGCACCGGGCGCGACCGCGAATGTGCCGTGCCGGTCGGGGGCGGCGGGGTCCGCCACGAGGACGTCGGCGTTGGGAATGGTGAAGGCAAAGTTGGGGGATGATGTGGCAGAGCGCAGATCGGGTGCGAATTTCGCGTCGCCTTTTACGGTCAGGGTGTAGCCGTTGAGTTCAAAACGGGGCTGGATGGTGGTGACGACCTTCTCGTTGCGACGGACATCAAGGCGCGCGATGCCGCCGATCGAGGCGTCTGCGTCGAGGGCGATCAGGGGCTGCGTGAAATACTGCGTGAAAGGCCCGTTGTTGACCAGTGCGCCGTTGCCGTCCGGACCATCGCCCGCCAGACGGAGCTGGTACACATAGATGCAATTGTTCGCGGAGGGGAGCAGGCCCATATCGAGCGCCCCGCCGTCTGTGACCGTGACCACGCGCGTCCTGTCGTCATAGCCGAGCGCCGATGCGACCGTCGGTAGCAGGGTGCCCTGCGCGACGGTGATGTCGCCTAAGAAATTGTTGTTGGCATTGGTCAGTGCGAGCCAGCCGGGGCCGGTTTTGATCAGCATGCCGTTGCCGGAAAGGGCAGGGAGGTTATTGGTCGTGTTCGCGGCGACTGCAAGCGCGAGTGCGCCATCGGTTATGACGGCGGACGTGAGCCCGTCCGCAGGGACCGTCGCAGTGCCCGCGCCGGATTTAGCGACGGCGGTACCGGCGGGGAAAGCGGTGTGGAGCGTGACCGGTCCGGTGACATTCAAAGTGCCGGCGGGCGTAGCGACGATGCCGTTTGTAAGGGTCAGCGTAGCGGTGGCGGAGAGCTGGCCGACCGTGAGCGTGTGTCCGCCGAGTTCGATGACGGCGGGCGTGGCGGAGGGGTTGCGGATCAGGGCAACGGCGGAGTCGGCCGAGAGAGAGAGGGCCGGACCGGTGCCGCCATCGGTCAGCGTAATGACCGCGCCGGGATGCGCCGCGAGATCGCCGGGGCCGAGCGCGGGCAGCTCGAACTCCTGAACGGCCGGGTCCGCCGTGATGCCGTCAGTCGCGCTGTAGACGGCGGGCAGACCATTGACGGTGATTCCGGCGAGCGGGCCCGCCGCGACGCCGGTTGCGAAGACCTTGCCGTCCGCCGGGACGATATCGAGTGTGCCGCCCGCGAGCAGGGTGAGGGCGGGCAACTGGACGTCTGAGTTTCCGGTGGCCAGCGAGAGCGTGGCTGGACCGTTGATGGAGAACGGGGAGGCCGTGAAAGTGCCGTCCGCATTGAGCGCGTCGGCGGTTACGCGCAGTGTGCCGCCGAAGAGCGTTATGGCGTCTGAGGCCGTCAAGGATGCGGGATTGGCTGTGGTGAGGGTGCCCTGCAGAAGGGTGATAGCAACCAGATTGTTGGCACCGGCGATCCGCCATTCGCTTTGTCCCTGTTTGACGAGCGAGATGGGGCCTTCCGACGATCCGGCGATTGCACCGGCGTAGGTTTTAGTGCCGGTGCCGTTTCCGCCGAGGCGCAGGGTCTTTGCGCCGGTCTCGGTCGAGGAGGAGGCGGCACCTGTAAAGGTCATGTCGCCGTTGCCCGCGGTGTCGAGCAGGAGTTCGCTCGGTGTGGCGCTGTAGAAATACAGGGGACGGTCGGTTGTGAACGAGGAGTCGCCGGTGATGCGCAGTGCGCCACCGTTGTTCGAGCAACGGATTAGATTGTCGGCGTTGCCGGTGCCAAGGCATGAGGCGCTTCCGATAGGGCCGAGCGAGGGAACTGAGAGGATCGCCTCCCGCATGATGGTGACGACGTTCGGGAAGTCGTTGTCCGGATTGGAGAAAGCGTAGGTGCCGGCCATGAAGTTGTCAGTGATCCATGTTTCGATGCCAGAATCGCTGCCGGTGAGTTTGGCGTTTACCGTCAAGGTGGCATCGCTTCGGACAAAGAGGTCAAGGAGGTCGGTTGTGGAGGTGCCGTTGCGGGAAAAGTCCAAGGTGGACGGCCCGTTGATCACCAGATCGGCGCGGATGTCGGTGCCCTGCCTTCCCGCATTGACGATGTGCAGCGGGCTGTTGAGGGTGAGCGTGGCGGGCGCATGGACACGGATCATTTTGATGGTTGTATCGGCGTCCACCGAAACGACGGCACCGGGCGTGTTGAAAATGGCCACTTCGGTCGCGGCGGGCACGGTGCCGTCAGACCAGTTGTCGCTGTTGTTCCATGATCCCGACACGCCCCCGACCCAGGTCTGGTCGGCGGTCGCCGAGAATGCGGCAGCGGCAGCCAACACTGAGGCGAACAGCCGTTGCATGCGCCGTATCGTCATGTGTTGGGTAAACACCGGTTGTGAAACCAAGAAACGAGAGTCGGGGTTCTCGATGCGCGATGTGCAGTTTGACATTTTTCACTCCTCAGTTAAGTACGACGTCGGAATTCCAGCCTGCCTCATACAGTCGCCTACGCGACCGCAGCGTCCCATATTATTCAGGGGGTACTGCTAGGACAAGTTAGATTTTTGTTATTTTAGCGATCGGTTAGTCCGCCACCCGCGCTTCGCACGGGAATGTAAATGAGGATAACTTTGGGTATAAGTTACAGGCAAGCGACAGGGGGCATGCGAGTCGAGCGTGTGTTTTGTGCCTTTCCCGGCCCTCATAAGTCAGACGAACAGATATGGAGTGCGGCGGCAAGCGGTATTCCGCGCGACGCCGCTTTTTGAGCAGAAGTTCAGTGGCAGGGCGGCGCGCAAAAGCGGTGCCGCGACCCGCGCACAGCGCGGCTCTTGTCACCGCAAAACGCGTCCACACACACCTATTGCAACAGCAGGACGGTGCCGCCTTGCGAGGTGAGCCAAAGTTGGGTACCGTTGTTGGCGACAATCAACTTGTATTTGGAGGGGAAGCCCGACAGCGTAGGTTTGGTGTTGATCGCGCCGGTCGCGATGACGTATGTCTGCGCGGTCGGCTCTGCGGAGGCGGCGTCCGCCGGCATGACGGTGAGGTTCGCGAGGTCCACGCCGTTGAAGGTGACGCAGGAGGAGGTCTCGCCGTCGATCTTCACGCGGTAGACGCTGCCGGCCGCGAACGAGCCGTTCGCGATGGTGCCGTCACCGGAGAGGGTGCCGACAGTGCGTTCAACGCCGCCGAGATCAAGCGTCGCGCCGGAGGCCAGATTGAAGGATGCGTCGGAGAAGTCGGCGGAGATGGGTATTGTCAACAGCGAGCCGTCGCCGGGGTCTTCCAGCTTTGTGTAGTCTTGCCAATCAGCAGTGGCCGCACCCTCTTTGATGCCGATGGCCCAGGGAAGGACACCGCTCCACGGTCCGTCATTGCCGGCGTTTTCGCTGAAACGCAGCTCAATGGCGTGCGGGCCAGGCGAGAGCGTCACGGTACCGGTTTTCTTCTGGCAGGAGGCGTTGGCAAGGATAACGACGTTGGTCTGGTCGATGACCAGCCGTCCGGCGTCATCATAATCCATCATGAACGACCAGGTCACATCTTGATCGGTGCGATTCCAGATGTCACCGCTGTAGACGAGGGTGAAACGGTCGCCACGGTTACCGAAGGTATTGGCCACGGAGGTGTCAAGCTCGACGGTGGTCGTGGCGGGCATCTCGACCCAGTTTGTGTAACCGCTCACTTCGCCAAACAGGAGACCGGGCATGAAGTCGGAGTGGAGGGCGAGAGTGCCCGCCTCGATCTCCACAGCGGAGGAGGGCGCCTCGACATAGCCGTTGAGGGTGGTGGTGAAGAAGGGTTCGGCCTCGGTGTAGATCTCCGGCATGCCGTTGCCGTAAGCGTAGGGGATGATGAAGTTGGCGCTCGCTGTGGAGTGGCGGCCCTGCAGGTCGATGCCGAAGCCGCTGCCGGGGATGACACTTCCGCCCGCGGCACCGCCATGCTGACCGAAGCGCAGCTCAAAGGCGTGCGGGCCGGGCGTGACGGACACGGTGACGATGCGGGTGGCCATTTCTTCGAGGCGCCCCGAGAGGATGGTCTGGCCGTCGATGACGATCAGGCAGGAGTCGTCGAGGTTCTGGATGAAGGTCCAGTTCTGGGTTTCACCCGAACGGTTCCAGACGTAGCCGGAGTAGACGGCGGTGGCGTAGTTCCACCAGACATAGCCGTTCGGCAGGGTGGCGGATTGGTTGTTGCCGGCCGGGACGTTAATAGAGCCGTTGGCGGCGCGGGGGGTGAGTTGGACACCGCCGTCGCAGGGGTTGGGCTCTACGGAGTTGCCGCAACCGCCGACCGTGCCCTCGAAGAGGCCGGGTTGGCCGGGCTGGGCGTTGCGGGCGGCTTCGGCGGCGTCCCAGTTGACGGACGAGGTGGTGAAGATCGAGCCGTCGCCGGGATCGGAAACAACGCGCCAGCCCGCGCCGTCGCCGGGATCCCAGTTGAGGCCGCTGTTCAGCATGCCGGCGACATTGCAGCCGACGTTGCCCGAGCCGTCACCGAAGCGCGCATCGAAGTAGTGCGGGCCGGGGGTGGCGGTGAAGGAGCCGGTGGTGGCGGTGTTGCCGTTACGGGAGAGGACTAGCGAGCGGTCGATGACCAGATAAACGTAGTCGTCGAACGCGCCGCGGAAGTTCCAGACCTGATTGGTGGCGGTGCGGTTCCAGATGCAGCCGGCGTAGGCGTAGGTGTGGTTGTTGCCGGCCCACATGCCGCCCGAGCTGCTCGAGTTGGCGGAGTAGCCATTGTTGGCGGCATAGGTGGTGAGGCGGATATTCTGCTTGGGCACATAGCGGAACGGATCGTTGGCCGTGCGCGAGGTGAGACCCTCCCAGAGGCCCGGCGTGAGAGCGTCAAGGGCCGGGGCGCACGGTTCGACGACGGGCGTGGCCGCGAGCGTGGCCGTGGAGGCACCGGTCTTGATGATCGAGGCGGCGCTGAGCGTACCGTTGATGACCGTGCCGCCATCGCCGATTGTCAGGGAGGCGACCTGAATGTCGCGACCACGGAGGTCGAGGCATGCGGGTGCACCCGTGCCCCCGACTGTGACGGCAGTGACGGTGGAGAGGGCGTCGTCGTGACCCAGGGCCAGCGTGCCTTCGCGCACGAGGGTCGGACCGGTATAGGTGTTGGCAGCATTAAAGGTGACACACCCGCCGCCGGTTTTGGTAAAGCCGCCGGAGACAGCCGGCTTGACGGACAGGGTCACATCGACGTTGGCGCGGCCGGCCTGGCGCAGGGTCGCGACCGGCTGCGGGCTCATGCCGTTGCCGGGCGCATGGAACTTGAGGCCGGTGACGGCACCGGAGGGACGGTCAAAGATCGCCTCCGCAACGTAGCCATTGGGGCCGTCAGGACCGTTGTATTTGTTGAGAACGACCGGCGGGGCGATATAGCCGGTGTAAGGCGTGGCGAACGTCATGTCGGCGGCCACCAGCCCGGTCGGAGCGCGCAAGGGGACATCGACGGTCTTACTGATGGAAGCGGGGATGTCTAGCGTGAAGCCGCCCTCGTGAATGACAACATTGTGGCCGGCAAGCGTTCCGCTGAAAACTTGAGCCGCAGCGCTGGAGGTGCTGTTGGTGCAGACGAAGGTGCCGCCGTTGAAGCTGGTGCCCTTCCAGGCGGGATTGGCGACGGCATTGATGTTGTCCGCCGTGAGACGCCCGTTGCCAGCGAGCACGAGGTCGGCAGGGCGATCCTTGGCATAGGCGGCAGTTTGTCCAAGGTTGACGTAGCCTTTGAGCGTGACATCTGCGTCGCCGGCGACGACGAGCGCACCGGAGCCAAGGTTGGAGCCGCTGTTACCATCACCGCTGACGTACAGCGTGTTACCGTGGTAAAACGTGCCGCCGAGCAGGAAGGCGAAGCCGAAGCCGCCGCGGGTGAGGGTGACGGTGCCACCGTAGTAATCGCCGATGACGCCACTAGCGGGCACACTGCCGCCGGGCGCGGTGAAAGACCCGCCGGTCTGGCGGAAGATGCCTTGCGAGTTGTAAGCCTGGGCGACCTGCCAATACCCTTTGGTATGATTGATGCCCGATTCGAGCCCGTAATAACCGTAGGCGCCTGAGGCGGTACCGAGGCCGCCGTCATTGGCCGCGCCGGTGGTGTTGGTCACGATGCTGTTGCCGGATTGGTAGATGGCGCCGGCGCTGGAACCACCGCGCCCAGCATACAGGGTGGCCGAGAGCAGGGCGTCGTCGGTGATGTCAAGGGTGGCGCGTCCATTTTGGCCGACGATGAAGTAGGTCTGGCGAAGACCGTAACCGATATCGGGTGCGATCACCGTGGCGGTGCCGCCGATACGGTTGGAGGTGGAATCTTTACCCGCAACACTGCCGAGATGGACTGTCTTGACGCCGCTGGCGAATGTTGATTGCGCGTTGTCGTCAACGACACCTACGGTAACATCGGTATCGTTCGTGATGAGAAGCGAACCGGACGTGGTGCTGATGTAGCCGAGGGTGTGGGGGCCTGAGTCACGGAAATCAGTGATGCCGTCTTCCGGCGTAAAGACCCAGGCCGAAATAGGCGCAAGAATGGTGAGATCGCCGGGGCCGGTCTTGCCGAAACCTTTGTTCACGGCGTCGGACAACACGATGTCGGGATCAGCGAGGCGGGTGGTGTCGACAACGACACCGCCGTCCGACGGAATGAGATCGCCGTAAACGAGCGTGTCGAAATGGTCGCGCGTGAATCCTTCGGCGGGGGTATCGCCCATGCCGATCCCCAAGAGACCGCCGCCAGAGACGTAAAGTTTTCCGGCGTCCCACCCCGGCAAACTGGAGGGGTAGTTGGCGAAGAGCATGTGCCGGCCTCCGGTGATCGTGGTTTCGCCTTGATAGGTGTTGTTGGAGGCGAGCAAATAGGCGACCGAGTTAGCACCGCCGTAACTCTTGATGCCAGCGGGGCCCGAAACCGGGCCGGTCAGCGTCAGGGAGAGCGCGTCGGCGGTGTCGGTCAGGATCAGGTCACCGCTACCGGAGGTCTCGACCGGCCCTGTGATGACATTGCGCGTGTCGCGGTCAAAACCGGAACGGGTCCGGAGGGCACTGCCGGCCTCCGCTTGGATACGCCAAGGAACCGGGGCCGCAAGGTTGTGTACATCGAAAACGCTACCCGCCGATACGCTGACGAGCGTGTTGGTGTCGCCGGCCAACGTGCTGTCGGATTCGATCGTAAACACGGCACCGGGTGCGATCGCAAACGTGCCGTGCCGGTCAGGGGCGGCGGGGTCTGCCACGAGGATGTCGGCACTGGTGATGGCGAAGATGGAGTTGATGGGCGATGTGGAGGCGCGCAGATCGGGCGTGAGCTTCGCGTCGCCCTTTACGGTCAGGGTGTAACCGTTGAGTTCGAAACGGGGCTGGATAGTGCCCGCGACATCCGAGTTGCGACGGACGTCGAGGCGCGAGACGCCGCCGATCGAGGCGTCCGCATCAAGGGCGATCAGGGGTTGCGTGTAATATTGTATAAAAGCTCCGTTGTTGACCAGCGCACCGTTGCCGTCCGGGCCGTCGCCCGCCAGACGGAGTTGGTACACATAGATGCAATTGTTCACGGAGGGAAGGAGGCCCATGTCGAGCGCCCCGCCATCAGCGACCGTGACCACACGTGCCATGTCATCATAGCCAAGCGCCGATGCAACCGCCGGCAGCAGCGTACCTTGTGTGATGGTGATGTCCCCCAGGAAATCGCGGTTGGCGTTGGGGAGCGTAAGCCAGCCGGGGCCGGTTTTGATCAACGTGCCGCTACCGGAAAGGACGGGGAGGCTGTTGGTCGTGTCTGCGGCGACCGCAAGCGCGAGCGCACCATCCGTTATGGCGGCGGATGAGAGTCCGTCCGCAGGGACCGTCGCGGTGTCTGCACCGGATTTAGCGACGGCGGTACCGGAGGAAAGGGCAGTCTCAAGCGTGACGGGACCGGTGACGGTCAGGGTACCGTCGGGTGTGGCGACGGTGCCGTTTGAAAGGGCCAGCTTGGCGGTGGCGGAGAGTCGGCCGACCGTGAGCGTGTGTCCGCCGAGATCAATGACGGCGGACGTAGCGGAGGGGTTGCGGATCAAGGCAACGGCGGTATCGGCCGTGAGGTTGAGGGCCGGGCCGGCGCCGCCGTCGATCAGCGTGATGACCGCGCCGGGATGCGCCGCGAGGTCGCCGGGGCCGAGCGCGGGCAGCTCGACTTCCTGAGCGGCCGGATCGACGGTGATGCCGTCAGTCACGCTGTAGACGGTGGGCACGCCATTGATGGTGATTCCGGGAATCGGGCCCGCTGCGATGCCAGTCGCAAAGACCTTGCCGCCCGCTGGGATGATATCGAGCGTGCCGCCTGCGGCCAGGGTGAGGGCGGGCAACCGGACATCCGAGCCTCCGGTGGCCAGCGAGAGCGTAGCCGGACCGTTGACGGAGAGCGGGGAGGCCGTGAAAGTGCCGTCTGGGTTGAGCGCATCGGTCGTCACGCGCAGTGTGCCACCGGCAAGCGCCACGCCGGAAGCGGCCTTCAAGGACGCGGGATTGGCCGTGATAAGGGTGCCTTGCAGGAGGGTAATCGCGGTCAGGTCGTTGGCGCCGGAGATCTGCCATTCACTCTGTCCCTGTTTGATGAGCGAGAGAGGGCCTTGCGGCGTCTTGGTAATCGCGCCGGCATAAGTCTTTGTACCAGTGCCGTTTCCGCCGAGGCGCAAGACCTTCGCACCGGTCTCGGTCGATGAGGAGGCGGCGCCTGTGAAGGTCATGTCGCCGTTGCCCACGACGTCGAGCAGGAGTTCGGACGGTGTGGTGCTCTGGAAACTGAGGGGCCGGTCTGTTGTGAACGGGAAGTCGCCGGTGATGCGCAGTGTACCGCCGCGGTGCGAGCAGAGGATCGCATTGTAGCCGCCGGTACCGAGGCAGGAGGCACTTCCGATGAGACCGAGCGAGGGAACCGAGACGACCGAGCCCCAGAGGATACGAACAGAGTTCGGGAAGTCGTTGTCCGGGTTGGTTAAAACGTACGAGCCGGTCATGAAATTCCCGGTGGTCCATGTCTCAATGCCGGAGCCAGCGCCAGTGAGTTTAGCATTTATTGTCAAGGTGGCGTCACTTCGGACAAAGAGGTCGAGGAGGTCGAGTTGGGAAGTGCCGTTGCGGGAAAAGTCCAGGGTGGACGGTCCGTTGATTACCAAATCAGCGCGGATGTCGGTGCCTTGCAGCCCTACATTGGCGATGTGCAGCGGGCTGTTGAGGTTGAGCGTGGCGGGCGCGTAGACGCGGATCATTTTGATGGTTGTATCGGCGTCTACCGAAACGACGGCGCCGGGCGTGTTGAAAGTGACCGCCTCAGTCGCGGCGGGCACGGTGCCGCCGGACCAATTGGCGCTGTTGTTCCACGACCCTGACACGCCTCCGATCCAGGTCTGATCGGCGGTTGCTGAGAACGCGGCAGCCAGCACCACGGCAAACAACCGGTGTATGCGCCGCATTTTCGTGTGTTGGGTTATCACCGGTTGTGAAACCAAGAAACGAGAGTCGAGGTCCTCGATGTGCGACGTGTAGTTTGACATTTTTCCACTCCTCGGTTGCATGACGTTAAAGCCCCACCCTGATCCGCGTAGACGTTTACGCGACCATACCTCCATATTATGCGGGGATGTGTCATTTGGGCAAGTGCAAATTGCTGTGCGCATTTACATTTCCGTGCGAAGCGCGGGCGGCGGGCTAACCGATTACGCCCTGCACTTGACAGGGAGAGGTCAGTGGCGTATAAAGGGCGTACAGTGTGGGTCAGGTAGTAACAGAAGAGGTGGGCGATGACGTCGATCAGACGAAGTATGCGATACGGTGCAGTTGTGGTTTGCGTGTGCGTGGCGGCATGGGCAGCGCGGGCACAGGTGCCCTCGGTGGGGCACGGCAGGACTGTGGAAACGGTGGTGACCGGCGCCGTGGCCGAGGCGGATGTGGTGGTAGCGGGGACGTTGCGTAAGCTTGGCGAGGGGCGTCTGGCCGTGATGTCGTCGCACTTCACCGGCGGCACGATTGAAGTCGATCAGGGCACGCTGGCGCTGGATGCCAGCAGTTCGCTGGCGGTCCCCGTGCTGCCGCCGCATATTCTCACCAATAATCTGTTGCTGTGGGTCGATGCCACAACCAACGTGGTCATGGATAGCGAATCACCTACTCAAGTGCAGCGCTGGTGTGACGTGCGCGAAACCGACACGGCGGTACCGACCCTGATGTATGCCGGACGCTACGGGGAGCATCCGGGGCCTACATTGGCGAGCCATGACCGGCTGGGCGCGAAGCAGTATCTCGAGTTTGGCACGATGAAAAGCAACGGCTGCTGGCTCGCGCTGATGCAGCCCGGCGCGGGCGGGACGGTCAGCAGCAACAAGACGCTGGAAGGCAAGAGTTTTTTCGCGATACGCGGCACGCGGGGGGGTGATGGGTACCACGGATTCTTCTTCGGTGGTTGGAATGGCAGTAGTAACGGCGGGAGCAAGGATTTTCACGTCGGATCAGCCAATGCATCGCCGACGCCGTTGTTCGCCGATGAGGCGGTGGACAGCCTGCGCAACGCTTGGGTGTCACTAGACGGACGCCGCGTCGGATACACGCGGCATCCGCATGATTGGTATGAACTGTTCGGCGCACACTTGGTCGTCGGCACGGCCCAATTTTCAAATTTTTTCAACGACCGCAACTATATGCCCCCGGTCACGAATTTCCGTCAGGGCGGCGGTCAGTTGGCCGAGGTGTTGGTGTTCGACAACGTGCTGAGCGAGAACGACCGGCTGACGGTGGAGGCGTACTTGCAGAGCAAATGGTTCAGCCGTGCGTATCAGGGCGGTGTGGCGGTGCGCACTGGGGCGACAGCCGAGATGGAAATTGAGCAGGGCGAGACCCTGACGTTGAGCGGATTGGACGGCGACGGTCTGCTCGTCAAGCGCGGCAGCGGTACGTTGCATCTGCGGCGGCAGGCTGGACTACCGTTGCGCGCACCGTATGTGGAGGAGGGCGCGCTGACACTCGGCCCGCTGGTGAAACGCAACGATTTTGACGTGACTATCACGACCAACAGCGCGGCGGATTTCGCGACGGGCGGGCGGCGTGTCACAGTGACCGATGGCAGCATCGGCGTGCAGACGCTGACCGAGGCGGGCGTGTTAGCCAAGGCTGGGGCCGGTGTGTGGTCCACGGCGGAGATTCCGCAGGGCGTCAAGACGGTGCGCGTGGAGGCAGGGGCGCTCCGCCTCGCGCCGCCGACCGTGTCGGCGCGTGCGCCGTGTGTGACAGGCAACGTGCCGAACGATAACTTTGAGAAGACAAGTGGTTCGATGGGCGCTGGCGTTTGGGGGTACGGCTGGTCCGGCGCGGAGTGGGCTTTCATGCGGCAAACGAAGATCACGGAGATCGGCATGACCAATCTGGTCGACAAGGGTGCGGGTCTGGCCACGCCCGGTACGCCCTGGCTCGCGGCATGGGTCCCGCGACCCTGGGGCGGGCGCGTGGTCGCTTTTGTGCAGCGTTCCGGCACCATGGAGGGGACGGTCACGCTGCCGCAGGCGGGTGTGTACCGGCTGACTTTCGCGCATGCGCGGCGCACATCACACGTCCCGCATCTGCTGGAGGTGGTGTTTGACGGCGAGGCGGTGAGCAAGGTCGAGGCGAGTAGTGATCTCTTCACGCGTCGTGACATCCGCCTGCCGTACCGCGAGGCGGGTAGCTACAGTCTCATGTTCCGTGGTGTACACATCGAGGCGGGCGACCGTACGTCGTTGATCGACGATATTCGGCTGGAACGGGTGGATGATGACGACAACTTGGTAGAGGACGGCTCCTTCGAGGGGACCGGCGATCTCACGCTGCGGCTCAATAGTCAGGCGCGCTACGAAATCGGCTCGGTGTTGAACGGTCGCGGCTGGACCTTCTCCGACGCGGTGACCAACCTCCTTAGCGGTGGTGTCTCCGGCACGAATATAGCGGCGGCGGGCGTGGCCGAGGATCTGGGCGGCTGGATGGTGAGCCCGGTGGCAGGCGGACGCGCGGCTTTTCTGTTCAGTAACGGCAAGTTGCACACGACGGTGACCTTCCCTTCCGGCGGCGTGTACCGGGTTTCGTTCTTGGGTGCGGGCGGTGCTGGCGGATCACCGTTCACGCGGGCGGCTGCGTACACGAGTGTGAATGCCCGACACACGCTGGACGTGACGTTCGATGGTACTAAAATTGCGCCGATCAGCCTTGGGCCGCCGGGGTTCCAACCATTTGAAGTGACGCTGCCGGCGGTGACGCAAGGCCAGGCCGCCGTGATCGGCTTTGAGGGCAGCAGCGGTACAAACGGCCACATGCGTATCGGCTTGATTGATGACGTGCGCGTGACCTATGTGGGGCCGTCCGTAGTACAGGAGGGCGGATTCGAGAATCCGGTCACGGGGGGCACTGAGATTGCTCCCAGCGGGGCGGCGTGGTCGTTCACGTCGGTCGCCGACAGCGGTGATCCCCATACCAAAAGCGGAGTCTGCGTGGAGCGCCAGCCCTTTGTGTTCGCCGTGCCGATGGGACGGCAGGTGGGGTGGATACAAAGGACCGCCTCAATCCGGCAGGCGGTGACCTTCCCGGAGGACGGTTACTACGCGGTCTCGTTTATGGCGGCGGCACGCACGGAAGGGGATTACGCGCGTACGGGCCATGACCTTGCGTTGATGCTCAACGACGTGGCGGTGGGCACAGTGACTACGACTGATTATCTGTACGAGCGCTACACGTTCCGCCTGCCGTACGTCAAGGCCGGCGTGTCGTATCTGCTTGCATTCCAAGGGCTCAACTCAGCCGGGGGCGACCGCTCGTCGGCCATCGATGATGTGCGCGTGACGCGGCTGGCAGTGACTGAGGCGTACGCGCCCTTCCCCGAGGGATTGACGATCGAACTGGCCGAGGGCGCGAAACTGACGCTGGATTTTGCGGGCACGCAGCCGCTGCACGCCCTGCGCATCAATGGCCGCCATGTGAGCGGCACCGTTTCGGCGGCGACGCATCCTGCGGCCATTACCGGCACCGGTGCGTTGCAATTGCCGAACCTCGGATCATTGCTGTTTTTACGTTAAAAATCCGCTACTCAAAGCGGCGCGGCTTTGCTAAACTTCCGACCATGAAATTGAAACTGAAGAAAGAACCCGATGCTGTCACAGCGATTCCGGAAGAGCCCAAGGCGTCCGGCGGAGCCTTTATCTCGGCGCGTCACCGCAATCCGGCCGATGAACTGGCTACGCAGGGAACGGGAGCGGGCGACAAGATCGGCGGCATCTGCGCGATCATCGCCACCATCTTTCTGGCGATCATCACCTTCCTGATGTACGCGAACTGGGATCTGATTAAGTCCGCCTGAACCGGAGACGGAGGCAGATTTGATCACGATGCTACGCAGATGGCTGTGGCGTCTGCGAAGTTTATTTTCGAGGGCACCTGCCGCGATGACGCTCGCGGCAGTGTGTCTTTTTGTTTTTTTGATGCAGCAGACGGCGGCACGGACCGAGTTTGTCTACGGTTATAGCTATGGACATGTGCTGCTCTCTTGCTTCGGACTGAATGGTGCGCTATTGAGCCGGGGCTTCTTCTGGCAGCCGCTGACCTATATGTTTCTGCACGCCAGTTGGATGCATCTGGGGCTGAACATGCTGACGGTGCTGCTTTTCGGCTCGGGGCTTGAGTCGGAGATCGGCGGACGTCAGTTCTGGCAGGTCTTTCTGTGGGGCGGCGTGCTGGGCGGACTGGGCTGGTTGGCCGTGACGGCGGTGCTGCCCATGTTGCCGCCGCTGTCGGCGTTGACGCAGTGGATGCCGTCTGCTCTGCGCGCTTGGGTCGGTGCGGCGGATGCGGCGGGGCACTCGCTGGATACGGCACTGTGTATCGGTGCGTCCGGCGGGGTGTTCGCCCTGATCGGAGCCTATGCCGCACTCTTCCCGCAACGCGAGGTGTATGTGCTGGTGTTGGTTTTTCCGGTACGCATGAAGGCACGCACGTTGGCGTGGTTGCTGGGCGTGGTCACCGTGATTGAAGCGGTGCTGGTGCAGTCGCAGGTGGCGTACGCGGCCCATTTGGCCGGTGGCCTGAGTGGGTATCTGTGTGGACGTCGGATAAGAGGAGGCGGGCGATGACGACGGTGTGCGATGTAATGGATGATCTGCGGGCGATGGCCGCAATCAAAGCGGCGTTGGCCGAGGACGTGGGCGAGGGCGACGCGACGACGCTGGCGCTGGTGGATCCCGCCGCGCGTGCGACCGGCGAGATTCTGGCGCGCGAGGCGTGCCGCGTGGCGGGGGTGACGGTGGCGCGTGCGGTGCTGACTTGTGTCGATCCTGCGTTGCGCGTGGCGGTCATCGTGCCGGATGGCGAGACGGTTGAGCCCGGCGACACGATTCTGACGATCGAAGGCAAGGCGACCTCGATTCTGACGGCGGAGCGCACAGCGCTCAATTTCATGCAGCGGATGTGCGGCATCGCCACGTTGACCGCACGTTTCGTGAAGGCGGTCGAGGCGTATGGGACGATGATTCTCGACACACGAAAGACCACGCCCAATCTGCGTCTTTTTGAGAAGTACGCTGTGACGTGCGGCGGCGGCACGAACCATCGCTTCGGCCTCTACGACCGCGTGCTGGTCAAGGATAACCACCGTCGCCTTTGGCAAGGGGGTGACCCCGACCGACTGGACTTGGCGGTGGCAGCGGCACGCGAAGCCTTTCCGTCGCTGGAGGTCGAGATCGAGGTCGAGAGCGTGGCCGAGTGTCAGAGCGCGTTGCGTGGTCGGCCAGAGTGGATCATGCTCGACAACATGTCATGTGAGATGATGCGCACATGCGTGGCGCTGTGCCGTGGCGTGTCAAAGACCGAAGCTTCGGGCGGCATCACGCTGGCGCGGGCGCAAGAGGTTGCTGCGACCGGTGTTGACGCGATTTCGCTGGGTTGTCTGACACACTCCGCACCTTCGATAGATCTGGCGCTGGAGTGGCGTGCGGTGCAGTGAGAAGGGATGAACTGTGATGCGAATGGTGGTGGTGGATGTCGGGAATACGTCGACGAGCATCGGGCTGTATGAAAACGGCCGGGTGTCCCGCGTCAGCCGTGTGAAGGGCGGCATCAAGGAGGAGCCGGAGCGTTGCGCCAAAGCGTTGCGCGAAGCCGCGCATGGTGAGGCTGTATGCGGCGCGGTGCTCGGGTCGGTCGTACCGAGCGTGAACGCGGACTGGACACAACTTGTGCAACGTGAACTGGGGGGCTGCCGCTTGCTGACGGTGGATGCTACATTGCCGATGGATGTGACGGTCGACTATCCCGATCCCTCGAGCATCGGCGCGGACCGTCTGGCGGGGGCGTGCGGCGGGGTGCGGCGCTACGGTGCGCCATTGATCGTGGCGGATTTCGGCACCGCGCTGACCTTTGATGTCGTGACGCCCGACCGGCGCTATGTCGGCGGGGCGATCACGCCGGGGCTGCCGCTGATGACCGACTACCTCTACGAACGCACGGCGCTGTTGCCGCGCGTAGTGTTGGAAGGGCCGTGTCCGGAACTGGGGCGCAGCACGCAGCAGGCGATGCGTATCGGCGCACAGATCGGTTACCGCGGGATCGTGCGCGAGATTGTGACGTATCTGAGCGCGTCGCAGGACTGTACGTTCACGCTTGTGGCGACCGGCGGCTATGCCGACTGGGCGCTCAAGGATAGCGGTATGGCATTCACGTTCGATCCCGATCTGACACTTTTTGGACTGGGATGCATAGGAGAAAAGTCATGGGCATGAAACCGACAGTTGTGATTTTGGCGGCGGGCATGGGCAGCCGCTACGGCGGACTTAAACAGGTTGATCCGGTGGGGCCGTCGGGCGAAACGATCATGGATTACTCGGTCTACGACGCTCTGCGTGCGGGCTTCGGGCGTATCGTGTTCGTGATCCGGCGCGATTTTGACGAGATATTTCGTACCACGATCGGCGCACGATACGCGGGGGCGGTGGAGGTCGCGTACGCTTATCAGTCGCTCGATGACCTGCCGGAGGGGATGAGCGTGCCCGCCGAGCGCACCAAGCCGTGGGGCACGGCGCATGCGATCCGTGCCGCGCGTGAGGTGGTCGACACGCCTTTCGCTGCGATCAACGCCGACGATTTTTACGGACGTGACGCTTTCCAGCAGCTCGCCTCCTTCCTGAACACGACTGCGGCGGGTGATGCCGCGAAACCGCGCTTCGCGATGGTGGGGTACCGGCTTGACCAGACGCTCTCCGGACATGGCAGCGTGGCGCGTGGCATCTGCGATGTGGGGCCGGACGGTCTGCTGGTATCTGTAACCGAGATGACGCAACTCGTGCGTGTGCCGGGCGGTGTGGAGAACCGCGATGATCCGGAGCGTCCGGTCGCGTTGACCGGTGCCGAGCGGGTCTCGATGAACCTCTGGGGCTTCACGCCGGCGCTGTTCGACGCGCTGGAGTGCCGTTTCCCGGCTTGGCTGGTGGCGCACGCGGACAATCCCAAGGCGGAGTGGTACATTCCGTTTGTGGTGGATGAAATGATCCACGACGGCGCGGCCGAGGTGACGATGCTGCCGACTGAGAGCGCTTGGTTCGGCGTGACCTACCGCGAAGACAAGCCGCGCGTGGTCGAAGCGGTACGGCAGCTCGTCGCGGCAGGGGAGTATCCAGAGGAGCTCTGGTAGCGCGGCGACGGATGCGCGGTCTGACCACATTCATGACGAAAGTGATCGACGGGGTTTACCCGCGCGTCTGTCCGGGGTACGGCTGCGGTCGGCTGTCGGAACGGACCGGACGTCACCTTTGTAATGATTGCCGCGCCAAGATCGAACTCTACAGCACGAGTCTGTGCAAGCTATGCGGTCGCGAAATCGAGGGGCGGGTACGGCATGACTTCGTGTGCAGCGTCTGCCGCGCGGCACCGCCGCATTACGACCGCGCGCGTGCGGCCGGGCACTTCTCCGGCGTGCTGCGCGACATGGTGCATGCCTTCAAGTATAACAGCGCCCTCTGGTTGTGCGCCGATCTCACGGATTTACTGCAAGGCTGCTTGATGGCGCATTTCGATGCCAATGCGGTGGACGTCGTGCTGCCGGTGCCGTTGCATCCGGTGCGGCAGCGCGAACGTTCCTACAACCAGTCGGTGCTACTGGCACGCGAGTTGGCGCGGCGCATCGACCGCCGTTGCGACACGCGCGCCTTGGAGCGCGTGCGCGTCACGGAGACGCAGACGCACCTCAACGCGGCGCACCGGCGCATGAACATGCTGGGTGCATTTCATGTGGCGCGTCCCGACTGGGTGCGGCAACGTTGCGTACTGCTGGTCGACGACGTGATGACCACCGGCGCGACGCTCAACGAATGCGCGCGCATGCTGAAAAAAGCAGGCGCCCGCACGGTCTGGGCCGTGACCGCAGGGCGCGGGGTGTGACGGTTATTTTTTATTCCAGCTCTCGATCAACTCGCGGGCGCGGTCTTTGCCGCCGAGGCCGAAAGCGAGGCCCACGGCGATCGCGCCGCCGCCAAAGAGCGCGGCTACCGCGATCGTGACGATCTCCTTGCCCACACCGAGCTGTTCAAGGGCCATGCCGGCTCCGAGCAGGAGCACTGCGTAGCGGGTCACGCCGGACAGCAGCGTCGCGTTCTGATGACCCTCCAGCGCCTTGGCCACGAGCGCGGCGAGATAATTGGCGAGACTGAGCGCCGCCAGCAGGATCACGATACCGACCAACAGACTCGGCAAGTATTCGACCACACGGCGCAGCAGGTCGGCGAGCTGCTGAAAGCGCAGTGAGGCGCAGGCCTGCTGGGCGGTGATCAGCATGATGATCACGGCAGTGGCGGCACCGATCACGCCGGAAGGCGGGAGCTGTCCTTCTTTAGCGGAGAGGAAGGAGAGCCCGAGGCGATCCGGTAACGCATCGAGCCCCACGCCGCTGAGGAAAGATTCGATCAGCGAGCGGACGATCTTGGCTACGACGTAGCCGATCGCGATGATCACGGCGGCGACGAGCATTGCGGGGACGGCCTCCAAGATCTTTTGCAGCATGGCCTTGATCGGGTCGGAGATTGCCGTGATGCCGAGGCTGTCGATGGCTGCGACCAGGATCGGGATGAAGATGAAGAAATAGGCGATCTTGCCACAGATGCCGGAGAGGGTGCGGGTGCCCATCACTTTGCCCAGCCCGAGTTTTGCGGCGCCTGCATCAGCCCCGCTGGCAGAGAGGACGTTGCTGACGACTTCGCGCACGATCGTCGCCACGATGCGTCCTACAATCAGGATGATCGCTGCGGCGAAGAGGTTCGGCAGGAAGCCGAGCGCTTTGGCGAGCATCTCTTGCAGCGGAGCCACGAGCGCCTGTTGGCCCAGTGCCTGCAGGAACGGCGGCACGCCGAAAAGCAGGATGACATAGAAGAGCAGGCGGCCGATCATGACGCTGGGGGCCGGTGGCTGCTTGTCGTCGTCGGCGGGAACCGTCAAGTGTTTGCCGAAACGAGCGTCAAACTTCATCGCGCCCAGGGCGCGCGTCACGCCGGCCCTGGCCACAGCGGCGATCACCCAGTAAACAAAGAGGATGGCAGCGGCCTTGAGCAGGTTCGGGATGGCGCCGATGATCCGGTCGAGGATGTTCTGCAACGGACCGGCGACCATCACGAGGTTCAAGGCATTGAAAAACGCCACGAACCCGAAGAGGATCAGCAGCCATTTGACAGCCCCGCCGACCAGTTTCGCCAGCGAGCGTTTCTGTCCGTCTGGCTGTTTAAGCAGGCCCTCCAGACCCCAGTCGCGGATGGCACGGTCATCGATCTGGGTCATGTTGAGCAGCTTGGTGACGCAGGTGCCGGCAAACGTGCCCGCCAACCAGAAGGCCAGCAGCAGGATGAGTGCCTTGAGGACAACGGGGATCGCGGTGGCGAACCGTTGGCCGGCTGGCAGCAGGACATCCTGCCAGAGCTTGCGGCTCTGGGTGACGGCCTGACGTCTGCCGGAACGCAGCGAATTGCCCAGTTCGGAGGTCGCCTCGCCGACAGCCTGTACGCTTTGGCGACCGGTTTCAACCACGCCGGATGAGCGGACGGCTGTCGGCTGATCCGGTTTTGCGGCAGTTTGAGCCCGCAGCGAAGCGTGCGGGAGGAAGAGGCCCGCAAGCAAGAGGCTCGCAAGCGCGATACGAAGCGAGATAGAGCGTGTCATGTGAAACTCCTTGTTATGTTATGCTCCTGCCACAGGCCGCATACACGGCACCTCGCCGTGCGCACAACCCATCGGCAGGTGTCACTATAACCGGAATGGTGTGGATTGACAACCTGATACCGATTACAAAAACAAGTTGTTTCTCACACGAAGACTCGAAGGGCACTAAGGGGGTTGGTTATGGAAAAACCTTTGTGACCTTTGTGCCTTTGTGTGAGATTGAGTTGGGTTGCGGGCTTGGGCTTCGCCCGCGATGTGATCGGTTAGTGGCAGGGGGGGGAAGGTCATGCGTTTCCGGGTTCCATTGCGCCACCATCGGTATCGCTATCGGTATCGGGATCGGTATCGCCGCCATCATTACACTTGTCGTTGCGAGCCACTGCGTGGGCGCAACAGTCGATTTCGAACCCGATAGCGATACCGATATCGATTTGGAGAACGTGAACGTTGGCCATACCCCGTGCACGCACTCGTTCACGTACCCGTACACGATAACTCTTCCCCCCTGTCACCAACCGATTACGCCCGCGATTACAAAAAACTCTTGCTCCGTTCTTCCCTTTCGGCTTACCATACACCCGTAACCATGATTTGGGTCATGGTGGACAATGTTGATGATGTTCGTGTCCCCCTCCTAAACCGAAAGGAACACCGCCATGAACAAGCACAACTGGAGCAGATTCCTTGCCGCGGCTGCGGCGACATTCGCGGCGGTTGCCGCGAGCGCCACTCCTGTCGGGGTGACGGTGAACGGCATCCCGCTCGACTCCGGCGGCTCGTACGGCGCAGGCTGGTCGTACGATCCAGACTCCTCTACCCTCTTCCTCTTTGGTACGGAGCCCTTCACGCTTTCGGGCATGAACAAGTCGGGCGGCGTATGCGTCGTTGTCATGGGCGGCACCACCAACACGGTCACGCTCTCGAACCTGACGCTCCGGGCGGCGGGCACCAACCAATGCGCCTTTGCACTGGGGACGGGCGCCAACGTTTCGCTCTTCCTCGCGGGAGAGAACACGCTGGCTTCCGGTTATTACCGTGCGGGTCTCGAAGTCGCGGCGGGGCGGACGCTCTCCATCACCCACGCGCCCGGCGACGACGCAGCCGCGCTGGCGGTGACAGGCGGCGGCTACGGCGCGGGCATCGGCGGTGGCAGCTATGGCACGGGCGGCGCAGTGACTATCAACGGCGGCACCGTGACGGCGACAGGCGGCTACTCCGGGGCCGGCATCGGCGGCGGCGGTGCCGGCGGCGACGGCGGCACGGTGAGCGTCAATGGCGGTACGGTCTCCGCGAATGGCGGCTATGGCGGCGCGGGCATCGGCGGCGGTGGCGGTGGCTTCAGCACCAGCGGCGGCGACGGCGGCACGGCGACCTTCACCGGCGGTTCCGTAGCGGCCATAGGCGGCGCAAGCGCCGCAGGTATCGGCGGCGGCTACCTCGGCGGCGGCGGCACGGTGACCGTCAATGGCGGCGAGGTCTCCGCGAATGGCGGTGACCTTAGCGCGAGCATTGGCGGCCACGGCGGCGCGGGCATCGGCGGCGGCGCGAGCGGCACGGGCGGCGTAGTGACCGTCAGTGGCGGCATCGTGACGGCGACTGGCGGCGACGACGGCGCGGGCATCGGCGGCGGACGGAACGGCGCGGGTGGCACGGTCGAGATTTCCGGCGGCACGGTCACGGCGACTGGCGGTGGCGAAGATGAGAATTTCACCGGTGGCGCGGGCATCGGCGGCGGCGCGGGCAGTATGGGTGGCGAGGTGCTCATCTCTGGTGGCACAATCATGGCGACGGGCGGCAACTGCGGCGCGGGTATCGGCGGCGGAAATGGCGGAGGCGGCGGCACGGTGACTGTCAACGACGGCATCGTGGAGGCGTATGGTGGCAATTACGCGGCTGGTATCGGCGGCGGCATCGAAGGTACGGGTAGCGAGGTGGCCATCAACGGCGGCGCAGTCTCGGCGACGGGCGGCGAAGGCGGCGCGGGTATCGGTGGCGGCGAATACGGCGCGGGCGGCATGGTCACGGTGACGGGCGGCGTGGTCGCGGCGACGGGCGGCGATTCCGGCGCGGGCATCGGCGGCGGCACGGAAGGCGAAGGCGGCACGGTCACGGTGACGGGCGGCGCGGTCACGGCGAAGGGCGGCGAGTACGGCGCGGGCATTGACGGCGGCGACCAAGGCGACGGTGGCACGGTGACCGTCAACGGCGGCACGGTCTCCGCGACTGGCGGCTATGGCGGCGCAGGTATCGGCGGCGGGGCGTCGGGTTGTGCAGACGGCACGGTGATCGTCAGCGGCGGCACGGTTTTTGCGCAAGGCGCTGGCGACGGCGCGGACATCGGGCCGGGCGACTATGGCGCGGCCTCCGGCATCAACCTCTTCACCGGCGGCACGATCCGCCTGGCCAACTCGCTCGTGAGCCCCAAGCCCTCGAACGGCATGAATCATCCAGTCGCCTGCGCTGTGGTGACGGGTTTCGAGCCTGACGCGCAGGTCATCTTCGGCAGTGCCGCCGGCCTTCCGGACTACTATGGAACGGACGGCATCTTTGCCGACGCTGTCGGCTGCATCTACCTGTGGCTCCCGGACGGCGACTATACCTTCACGGCGAATGGACGCACCTGCACGGTGAAGGTTAAGGACAGCGTCGGCCCCACCGGCGTGACGGTCAACGGCGAGGAGGTCGCCTTCCGCCCGGCAGGTTCTCCCGGATGGAACTTCGATACGACGAACCGCACACTCGGGCTCTCCGGCGAAGGTCCCTTCACGCTTTCGGGCGCCAATGTGATCGGTGGCGTGCGCGTTGCTGTCTATAGCGGGACCCTCAAAACGGCGGCGGTCACGCTCTCGAACCTGACACTCCGGACGACGGGTGCCGAGCAGTGTGCCTTCGAGTTGGGACTGTTTTCCCGCGTCTCGCTCCACCTCGCGGGGACGAATGCGCTCATGTCGGGTATGTTCCGTGCGGGCCTTGAAGTCGTGAGGGGGCGGATGCTCTCCATCACCAATGTGCCCGGTGACAATGCGGCGTTGCTCGTCGCGACGGGCGGTCGCTTCGGCGCGGGCATCGGCGGCGGAGATGGCGGCACGAACGGCACGATCGTGGTGACGGGCGGCGCGATTATGGCGACGGGATGCGACGGCGGCGCGGGCATCGGCGGCGGCGACAACGGCGCGGGCGGTACGATCACGGTGAAGGGTGGCGCGGTCACGGCGACGGGTGGCGACGCCGCCGCGGGCATCGGCGGCGGGCTGAAAGGCGATGGCGGCACGATCACGGTGGAGGGCGGCGCGGTCACGGCGACGGGCGGCGACGGCGGCGCGGGCATCGGCGGTGGCCGCTTCGGTGCCGGCGGTACGATCGATATCTCCGGCGGCGCACTCACAGCGACGGGCGGCGACAACGGCGGCGCGGGCATCGGCGGTGGTCGCGACAGTGCCGGCGGCACAGTGACGATTTCCGGCGGTTCGCTCACGGCGACGGGCGGCGACTATGCCGCAGGTGTCGGCGGCGGACGAGGAGGTGCCGGCGGCACGTTCGAAATTTCCGGCGGCACAATCACAGCGACGGGCGGCGTGTATGGCGGTGCGGGTATCGGCGGCGGACGAGAAGGTGTCGGCGGCGCGTTTGCGATTTCCGGTGGTACAATCACGGCGATGGGCGGCTACGGCAGTGCTGGCATCGGCGGCGGACTAGAAAGCGTTGGCGGCACGTTCGAAATTTCCGGCGGCATAATCACGGCGACGGGATGCGACGGCGGCGCGGGCATCGGCGGCGGATGGCGCGGCGCGGGTGGCGCGGTCGAGATCACCGGCGGCACGGTCTTCGCGCAGGGCAGCGTCGGCGGCGCGGACATCGGGCCGGGCGGCAGTGGCGCGGCTTCCGGCTCAAATATTTTTGCCGGCGGCACAATCCGACTCGCCGGCTCGTCTGTTGCCCCCGCACCCACAAACGGCACGGTTTCGGTCGCCTGCGCGGTGGTGACGGGTTTCGAGCCCGACGCGCCGGTCGTGATCGAGGGGCTTCCCTATGGATACGGCGTGAATGACATCTTCGCCGACGACGTTGGCTGCATCTACCTGTGGCTCCCGGACGGCGTCTACACCTTTACGGCGAACGGACGCGACTGCAAGGTGAGGATCCTGAACGGTGTCGGTACGACCGGTGTGACGGTCAATGGTGAGGAGGTCGCCTTCCCGGCGGTTGCGCCCCCCGTCGGTTGGAACTACGATGCGGCAACCCGTACACTCTCGCTCTCCGGTGCGGGGCCCTTCACGCTTTCTGGCGTCAACGTAGTCGGCGGCGTGCGCGTCGTCGTCCCCGAGGGCGTGGCGAACGAGATCACGCTTTCGGATCTGACGCTCCGAATGGCGGGCGATTATCAGTGCGCCTTTGCGCTGGAGACGAACGCCATCGTCTCGCTCTTCCTCGCGGGTTCAAATGTGCTCGGGTCGGGTACATACCGCGCGGGTCTCGAAGTCATGGCGGGGCGGGCGCTTTCCATCACCAATGCTCCCGGTGAAGACGAGGCGGGCGCGCTGACAGCGACAGGCGGCAACTATGCCGCAGGCATCGGTGGCGGTTTCCGTAGCGCGGGTGGTACGGTGATCTTCACCGACGGCTCCGTAACGGGCATCGGTGGTGACGGCTCCCTAACGGGTATCGGCGGCGGCGGTGCGGGCATCGGCGGCGGTTGCTATGGCGCGGGTGGTACGGTGGTCTTCACTGGCGGCTCCGTAACGGGCATCGGCGGTGACGGCGGTGCGGGCATCGGCGGCGGCGACGGTGGCGCGGGCGGTACGGCGATCGTCACCGGCGGATGGATCACGGCGATGGGGGGCGGCAAGCGTAGCGCGGGCATCGGCGGCGGTTACGATGGCGCGGGCGGCACGGTGACCGTCAATGGCGGCACGGTCTTCGCGCAGGGCAGCGTCGACGGCGCGGACATCGGGCCGGGCGGCTATGGTACGGCATCTGGCTCGAACACCTTCACCGGCGGTTCGATCCTCCTCGCGAACGACACCATCTTGCCCGCGCCCAGCAATGGTATGGAGCGCGTCTGGTGCGTGACCGTGCCGGACCTCGAGCCCGGTGCGGCGATCGTGCTCACGGGACTTGCGGCACACGGATACGGCGTGAATGATCTCTTCGCCGACGACAGCGGCAAGCTCTACCTTTGGTTGCCGGATGGCAGTTACATCATCACTGCGGGCGATACCGACTACATGGCCACCGTGGATGGTGCGGCGACTACGGCCGTCGGCTTTGACGCGCCGGTCTTCGCCACGGACGGCACGGCGCTCGTCTTCAACGGCGCGTTGCTCTCCATCAAAATCACCAACGCCAAAACCGGCATCATGTACACGCTCTATGCGGCGGACACGCCGGGCGGCCCCTGGGCACTGGTGCAGGTCGTCTTAGCTGAGGAGGACGGCGATCTTGTCTTCGAGGGCATCAGCGCGACGCCGGCAAAACGCTTCTTCAAGGTGGCGGCCAGTACCGGTTCGCCCCAGTAATCGGCTGAGGCGGGAAGGGCACGAGACAAGAGACCTCTTCGTGTCTCGCGTCTCTTGCCCTTCCCGCCTGTACTAGCCGATCGCCGCAAAAAACTGCGATCAACTTCCGATACTTAATTTTCAAACACGCGTCCGACTCACATACCCATATCACTACCGATTACCCAAAATATCAAAAATATCAAAAAATCTCTTGCTTTACTCCTCTCCTCGTTTTACCATGCACTCGCTTCATGGCGGGAATCATGTTTGTGTTTCCTCCAATTCTAATTTTCGCGTCTCTTGTCTCTCTTCACCTCTAAACCGGAAGGAACAAGTCGATGGATAAACCGAACTGGATCAGACTTCTCGCTGTGGTCGCGGCGACATTCACGGCGGTTACCGCAATCGCTGCCCCTGTCGGGGTGACGGTGAACGGCATCCCGCTCGACTCCGACGGCTCGGACGGTGAGGGCTGGATGTACGCCTCGTTCACGCTCACGCTTACGAACACGGGCCCCTTCACGCTTTCGGGCACGAACACGGCCGGTGCGGTGCGCGTCGTCGTCTCGGAGAACGTGACGAACACGGTCACACTCTCCAACCTGACGCTCTATGCGAAAAGCAGCGGTCAATGCGCCTTCGCGCTGGGGGCGAACGCCGACGTGTCGCTCCTCCTCGCGGGAACGAACAGGCTCGCCTCGGGCGCCAACCGCGCAGGCATCGAAGTCGCGGCGGGACGGTCGCTCTCGATCACCAACGCGCCCGGCGACGCCGCAGGTGTGCTCCTTGTGACGGGCGGTTCTCGCGGCGCGGGCATCGGCGGCGGCGACCAAGCCGCGTGCGGCTTGGTGACGTTCCTCGGTGGCGCGGTCACGGCGGCAAGCGGCTACCGCAGCGCGGGTGTCGGCGGCGGTGGCACCGGCACTTCCAGTTCCTTTGGCGGCAGCGGCGGTACGGTGCGCATTACCGGCGGCACGCTCGTCGCGATGTCCAGCGATAATGGCGCGGGCATCGGTGGCGGCTATCGCAGTGTAGGAGGCACGGTGGAGATTTCTGGGGGCACGGTCACGGCGGCGGGCGGCAAATACGACGGCGGCGCGGGCATCGGCGGCGGTGGCGGCACCACCAGTTACTCCGGCGGCAGCGGCGGCACGATAACCATCTCCGGCGGACGGGTGACGGCAACGGGCGGCGGTAGCGGCGGAGCGGGCATTGGCGGCGGCTTCAAGGGTGCAGGCGGCACGATCGAGATTTCCGGCGGCATGGTGACGGCAGAGGGGGGGGCAGGCGCCCCCGATATCGGGCGCGGTCTCTCCGGCCAGCTTACCGCCAAAACGACCCGCTTTACCGGCGGCACGATCCGTTCAAGCGGTGTGCCCCTTAGTCCCGCACCCTGCAACAGCACCGATGATCCGGTCGCCTGTGCGGTGGTCGCGGGCTTCGAGCCTGATGCGCCGGTCGTCTTCGCTTCCTCCGGCTCGGGCCTTCCGGACTACTACGGAACGAGCGACATCTTTACCGACGACGGCGGCTGCATCTACCTGTGGCTTCCGGAGGGCGACTACGTGCTTACGGCAAACGGGCGTACCTGCACGGCGAAGGTCAAGGACGGCGTGGGCTCTTCCGGCGTGACAGTGAACGGCGAAGATGTCGCCTTCGACTCGTTGGTTCAAAATCCCGGCTGGACTTACACGCCTTCAACCCGCACACTCGCCCTTGATGACGCGGGTCCCTTCATGCTCTCGGGCGGCAATGCGGTCGGCGGCGTGCGTGTCGTCGTTCCGGACGGCATCGCCAACACGGTGGCCCTCTCGAACCTGACCCTCCGGGCGACCGGCAGCGACCAATGCGCCTTCGCGTTGGAGGCGAACGCTTGCGTCTCGCTCGTCCTTGCGGGGGTGAACACGCTGGTTTCCGGTCTCAACCGCGCGGGCCTCGAAGTCGCGGCGGGACGCTCGCTCTCGATCACCAACGCGCCCGGTGACGACGCGGGTGCGCTCTTTGTGACGGGCGGTTCCTACGGCGCGGGCATCGGCGGCGGCAACCGTAGCGCAGGCGGCACCGTGGAGATTTTCGGAGGCACGGTCACGGCGGTGGGCGGCCAACGTAGCGCGGGCATCGGCGGCGGCGGCACCAAAGACACGAACTACGACGGCGGTGCGGGCGGCACGGTGCGCATCGGCGGCGGCACACTCGTCGCGACGGGCAACGAACATGGTGCGGGCATCGGCGGTGGCTACCGCCGCACAGGCGGCACGGTGGAGATTTCCGGGGGCATGGTCACGGCGACGGGCGGCAATAACGGTGGCGCGGGTATCGGCGGCGGATGGGACGGTGCGGGTGGCGCGGTCGAAATTACCGGCGGCACGGTCTTTGCGCAGGGTGTCTCCGGCGGCACGGACATCGGGCCAGGCAACTATGGTGCGGCATCCGGCTCGAACACCTTCACCGGCGGCTCGATCCGCCTCGCGCACGGCACCATCGCCCCCGCGCCCAGCAACGGCACGGCGCGTGTCTGGTGCGTGACGGTGCCGGGCCTTGTGCCCGGTGCGACGGTCGTGATCACATCGCTCGATTCCTACGGCGTGAACGACCTCTTCGCCGACGAGAACGGCAATATCTACCTCTGGCTGCCGAACGGTAACCACACCTTCTCCGCGAACGGAACGCTCTATGTCGCGGCTGTCGAGGATGCGGATGCGATGGCGACAACGTGGCATTTCTACATCGCCGCGTTTGCGCTGGCAGACGGTACAGCCGCGCTCACGCTCGCCAGCCAACTCGATCCCGATGTTTTTGCCACGTGGATCGCCACGGCGACGTTCACGGTTCGGTTCTGCACCAATCTCACGGAAGCCGCCTGGACATCGCTCCCCGCGCCCGAACGCGACGGTACGACGCTTACCGTGCCGTTTTCCGCAGATCTTCCCAGCGCCTTCCTGCGCGTTCTGACGCAATAAGCGAAAGGGCAAGAGACAAGAGATACGAGACCTCTTCGTGTCTCGCGTCTCTCGCCCTTCCCTCCTGTCACTGGCCGATTATCGCACACAAAAAACCGCTTTGGAATTGCGCGTTGAGCGTCCCGTTGGTACACTGCAACAATCTTTCAAAAGCATAGTGCGCGGTGGTGGTGTCGGGTATGACGGGCGGGGTGTATGCGTAAAGCGAAAATCAGGCGAATTGAGCGGATCGAACATTATCTGGTTCGTATTATCCAGCAACCTGGTGCCGATCAGGGTCATCCTTGGGCGATTCGTACACTGTTGAGGCTGCTCAAGGGGATCTCCCATGTGTTCAAGAGCGTGGTGTTGACGCGGCTCTTTCTTTATGAGGTCGGCATCCTCCGCCGCTATCCGCTGGGGTGCCAGGTGATTAGCGTCGGCAACATCACCGCAGGCGGCACAGGCAAGACGCCGGTGGTGGAGATTTTCGCGCGCGAACTGCAAAAGTCGGGACGCAAGGTCGCGGTTCTCAGCCGCGGCTACCGTAAAAAAGAACTGCCTTGGTATCAGCGCATTTTCCGCGAGGCGATCGAGCCGCCGCGTGTGGTGAGCGACGGCAAGCGGCTGTTGCTTGACAGTGAGATGGGCGGGGACGAGCCTTACATGCTGGCCAGCAACTTGCCGGGGGTCGTGGTACTGGTCGATAAAAACCGGGTGAAGAGCGGCCGCTACGCCGTCAAGCACTTCGGCTGCGACACGCTGATTCTGGATGACGGCTTTCAATATCAAAAGCTGCGCCACCGGCTGGAGATTGTGCTGGTCGACAAGACCAATCCTTTCGGTAACACCCATATGCTGCCGCGCGGCGTGCTGCGCGAGCCGATCCGCAACCTCAAGCGCGCGGACTTCATTTTCATCACCAAGTCGGATGGCAACTCTGAAGCGTTACGTCAGCAAATCCGTGAGTTAAACGACCACGCGGAAATCATTGAGTGCTGCCACCAGCCGCGTTACCTGCAGAATGTCTACACGGCGGAACGGGTGCCGCTGGACTGGCTCAAGGGACGCACGGTCACCTCGCTCTCGGGTATCGCGGTGCCGCAGAGTTTTGAAAATTCGCTGCGCCTGATGGGGGCACGCGTGATTCATTGCGAGCGCTATGCCGACCACCACCGCTACCACGCGCAGGAGATTATCGACGCGGTGAACCGCGCGGCCGACCTGCACGCCGACGCGCTGATGACGACAGAGAAGGACGCGGTACGCTTCCCGCGGTTGGAGACTACGCCGGTGCCCGTCTTTTATGTGCGTGTAGAGATCAAACTGCTAGACGGCGCGGAAAACTTCCACGATGCGGTGGAGCATATCTGCTTCCGCAAGGGAGGGGCGAAACGGGCTGCGTCGGCCGAGGAGGAACGCCCGTGAGCGCCGCACAGGAGCCTGCCCCGCGTGTATTGCGGTCAGTCTCGGTCGTGAGCCTGATGACGGCGGTCAGCCGCGTGCTGGGACTGGTGCGCGAGATCGTGATGGCGTATTTTTTCGGTACGTCGGCGCTCAAGTCCGCTTTTGATCTGGCCTTCATCGTTCCGAACCTGTTCCGCCGCCTGTTCGGCGAGGGGGCGCTGTCGAGCGCGTTCGTCCCGGTCTTCAGCGAGTCACTAGTAAAGGAGGGGCGCGATAGCGCGTTGCGGTTTGCGGTGCGCGTGATCAGCCTGCTGGTGGTGGTATTGGGTGCGGTGACTCTTTTAGGCATCTTGCTGACGTGGCCGCTGGAGCGCCTGCTGCCGCCCGACAGCCGCTGGCTGATCCCTTTGCCGATGCTGCGCATCATGCTGCCTTATGCTCTGCTGATCTGCGTTGCGGCGTTGCTCTCGGGTATGCTGAACACGTTCGGACGCTTTGCAATTTCCTCGCTGACGCCGTTCCTGCTGAATCTAATATGGATCGTGACGCTTTGTGTGGCGTGTCCGTTGCTGCGCGGCATGCCAGAGAAGCAGATTATTGTGCTGAGCTGGGCGATTCTGGCCGCCGGACTGGCGCAGGTGCTGTTCCAACTGCCGGCGCTTGCCCGTGAGGGGTTCCGCTTCAAGCTACAGTTTCGCGCACTGCTGTCCGATCCCAAGCTGCGTCGCGTGCTGGGGCTGATGGCACCGGCGGCGCTGGGTATCGGCATCATTCAGATCAACGTATGTCTCGACAAACTACTGGCGTTCTGGGCCGATCCTGCCGCGCCGGCGGCGCTGGAGTATGCGGAGCGGATTGTGTATCTGCCGCTGGGTATGTTCGGTACGGCGTTCATGACTGTGCTGCTGCCGACCTTCTCGCGCCAGGCCGCGACCGGCGACACCGCGCTGATGCGCGAGACGCTCGAACGCGCCATCCGCAATTTGGCCGTGATTATGGCACCGTGTTCCGCCGCGCTGCTGGTGTTGGCGTTGCCGGTGATATCGCTGATCTACAATTTCAAGGGCGGGCGCTTCGACGAGACTTCGACGATACTCAGTGCGCGGGCGCTGGCCGCTTATGCACCGGGCTTGCTGGTGTTCAGCTTGCAAAAGGCGTTGACGCCTGTCTTTTATGGCTTGCAGGATCTCAAAACACCGGTGCGTGTGAGCATGGTGGGTCTGGTGTTGAATGTGACGATGAATGTGTCGAGCGTGATTTGGTTGCCGCACGGCTGGAAGCATGTCGGCATCGCGGGATCGACCGTGATTACCAGTCTGATAAACGGGATCATGCTCGCGGTACTGCTACGGCGGCGCGGGGACTTTCTGCGGGTGGCGGGGTTCGCCGGTGCCGTGGTGCGCGCGATGCTTTGCGCGGCGGTGATGGCGGTTGCCGCGCTGTCTGCGTACACGTTGTGTCGGTATCTGCTGGGGCAGGGGGAGGAGGGCCTGACCAAGGGGGCTGAGATCGTGGCGATGGCGGTCACCGTCGTAACCGGCGTGGTCGTATACGTCGGTGCCATGGCCATTGTGAGCCGCAACGAATTACGCGAGATGCTCGGTGATGTGTGGCGGCGCAAGACAAAGAAGGGGGCGTGAGATGGAACCGAAACGGATCGTGGTAGCATGCGGCGGAACCGGGGGGCATGTGTTTCCCGGACTGACGGTGGCACAGGAGCTAAAACGGCGCGGACACGAGGTGGAGGTCTGGCTGTCCGGCCGGGACATCGAAAACGCTGCGCTACATGGCTGGGACGGTGCGGTGTTCGCGACCGGTGCGCACCAACTCAGGTTGCGTACGGTACCGGCTCTCGTGCGCTCGTTCTGGACGTGCCTGGGTGGCGTAAGGCGGTTCCGTCCCGACGCGATGCTGGCCATGGGCAGCTACTCCAGCCTGCCGCCTGTGCTGGCCGCGCGTCTGCGGAGAGTGCCGGTCGTGCTGCACGAGGCCAACGCTGTGCCGGGCAAGGCGGTTGACTTCCTTTCGCGGTATGCGGAGATGACCGCGATCAGTTTTGAGGAGACGAAGCAATGGTTGCCGGGACGTGCCACGCGGCACACGGGGTTGCCGGTACGTGCTGATTTGGCGGGACAGCCGCGCTTCAGCGAGATTCCCGAGGGGGCCTTTACCGTACTGGTGACCGGCGGTAGCCAGGGCGCGCAGAAGATCAACGCACTGGCCTCGCAGGCCATGTGTCTGCTGAAGCAGTCGGGCGCGGAACGGCTCTTTGTGATCCATCAGTGTGGTGCGGCGGATGAGGAGCGTATTCGCGGGACCTATGCGGCAGCGGGGGTGCCTGCCATGACGCTAGCCTTCATTGCGGAGATGGGGCGTGCTTACGCATCAGCCGATCTGGTGATCTGCCGCGCTGGTGCCTCGACCTGCTTTGAACTGTGTTTGCTGGGTAAGGCGGCGCTCTTGATTCCATTGCCCACTGCGGTGCGCGATCACCAACAGGCCAATGCCACGGCGTTGGCACGCTCTCATGGTGCGGACGTGGGCATCCAAAAGGAACTGACCGGACGTTCGCTGATGCGTTATGTGAAAAACAAGATGGAGAACCCCGTGCTACTGAAGCGCATGAGCCAAGCGATTCGCGCTCTGGCCATGCCGGATGCAGTCGTGCACGTGGCCGATGTGATGGAGGAAGTGACGGGGTAAACGCCGCTGGCGCGGCGTTTTGGTTTCGGGGTTTTAACTCAGAGGCGCAGGTTTTTTTGGGGGTGAGAGTGTGAAAACGGGCAGGAAGATGGGCGCCGGGCGCGCAAGGGGCATGCAATGGCGGGACCGCGCGGGGAGAGCCCAAAAAAGCGCCCGAAATGCTGTGAATGGTCACGGGCGGGGCGCGGCTGCGTGGTGCAAGGTTTTAACCTCATCTTTGTGACCACTTGGTGGTCACAAAAAGTTGGACAACGAAGGGACGGGTAATTTGAAGCGCCCTATTCTCACTGACCTACTGCCCACTGCCCTATTACCTCTCACCTATTACCTCTTACTCCTTACTTCTTACTTCTCCTGCGTTTTTTTCGTTTCCATCATCTGGGTGGCGAAGATCTGAAAGAAAACCTCTTGCAGGACGGCCCGGCCTTCGCGGTTGAGGCGTTGCAAGGCGGCGATTTCATTGGCTTGCACACGTAGTGAGGCAATCAGCGTGCGGTCATTGCGTATGACCCCGAAAAGTGCGCCGTCGCCGCCGCGTGGCAGCAGCCGCGCCTGCTCGGGCTTGATTTCCGGCATGATCGTGACCGTGTGTCGTATCAGTTCCGCCGCACGCAGGAGTCCCCCGAAGGCCAGATCCGGAGACAACGCCGGATCCTGTCCGCCGATCCGCCGATTGAGCGGCAGCGGTCGTTCGGTAAACGAGGCAGGCGGCAACTGCTCGTCGATCGCACCTTCGGGGCCGAGCACGACAACGCAGTAGCCGTTGTGGACGGCGCATTCCAGCACGGCGCGTTTCAAAAGCAGCGACAGCAGAATGTGGCTGACTGAGGGTGAAGCGGTCGTCGGGGGTGTCGCTTCCTGCGATTTCTTCGGTGGTGTTGGTTGTTGCGGTATGACCGCATACGTCTCGATGGTCGTCCCTCCCGATTCGCGCTGGTGCAGGTGTTTGAATGCGACGCCGTTTGTGGTGTTGTCGGTGTCAGCAAGCGATCGGATCGCGCTTCGGGCCGCCTCCTGATCTTTGAGCGGCAGGAGTTGCACCCAGCAGAGCCCTTTGCCGTTGCGGGTCGGTACGATATAGTCCAAGCGGTCGCCCGCCACGGCTTGCGGTGCTAGGCGACCAGCGGTCGGTGCGTAAAGTCGGTGACGCCGCTTGCCCAAGAAGGGCGTCCAAAGACTGGGTCGGTCGGCGGCACCGAGCGACATGAAGAATGCGTTATCCGGCACCGCGTGCCAGAGCGGCTCAGAAGGCGCTCGCCACGAAGCGAGCAGCGCGTCAAGCTCCGAGCCTTGCCTGGCGGTGGCGCGCAGGGTAAGCCCCAGCGCCGCGCCCTCCAGCGTGAACGAGAACGAAAGGCTCTCGCACTCGCGCAGCAATTGGTCGAGATCGACGGTCTCCGCCGCCTGCGCACTGCGCGCGCCGGTCAGATCCGCTATGCGCTGTGGATTGACCAGAATGCGGAAGGTTCCCGGCAGGCTCTGCGCCGGTGCTTCGAGGAACTTCGCGCGATTCTGCCAGCCCCATGTCAGCGCAGGGAGCGAAACCGAGGTGAACAGATAACGGTCCGCCACCGCCACCGCCACGCGCGGGGCGCGGTTTGTGTCGGAGGGCGCTTCGTAGAGCGTGAAAGCGCCTTGCGTCTTGTGTTGCCCATAGGCTGCCGCGAAGGCTTGGCGGATCAGTGTGCCGTCGTCGGCCAAGGGAATGATAGCCACGCTCGCGGGATTGTCGGGCGCGAGCGGGGTGTCGGGATCGACCGACTGCACGATTCTAAGAGGCGCTGCGACTGCGATACCGACTTGCGCAGGCAGCAGCAGTGCCTGATCGAGGCGGGCGCGGACCTGCTCCTGCACCAACGGTAGATCAGCAACACGGCCGAACGCGGCAGTGCTGTAGTGGATGTTGCGGATGCTGTCCGCCTCCAGGATGCCGACAAACAGACGCTCCGCCCGGCCGGAGAGGGCGGCCAGCAAGATGAGACTCGCGATCAAACGATGGGTAGACATGGCGGATGCTCCTGTTTTAACGTCGGCGTCTGGGTTGGGGGCGGTAGAACATCAGCATGACGCTCTTCAGGTGCTCCGCGAGATTCGGATCACTGCCGAAGATATCGTCCTCGGAACCGCAGGTCTTATTTTGGATATTGGCTGAAACGAAAATCGCTTCATTGGTGTTGATGCTGTCACCTTTGCGTCGGTCCTTGAAAAGCCCTTGGTCGACCAACATCTGGAAGATGCGGGTGACCTCTTCGCGCGGCAGCGTGATGCGTGACTCTACCACGTCGTTCCAGTTCGGGTCGTTGTGATTCGCGGCGAAGGGGTGGGTCACCAGCAGGCTGCTGCCTTCGCGCACCGTCACGATACCGTTGCCGTCTATACGGACAGCCACGCGCTGAATCGGTTTGGTGCGATAACTGTAGTGGCGGATCGAAACCCAATTGAGTCCGGACTCCTTGACGGTGAAATAGGGGTAGTCGATGAAACTCGCGCATCCGCTGACCACGGCGACCGCGAGCAACACACCCGTGAGCATTCGTTTTTTCATGTCAGATCAGTTCCTTGATGTACTTGTTTTTCAACAGGCGCCAGGCGACCACGATAAAGGCGCTGAGCGGAATCGCCAGCAACACGCCCAAAATGCCTTTAAAAACCACGCCCCAAAAGAGCAGCGAAAAAATGATGGCCGGATCACTCAAGCCGGTCTTTTTGCCTTGGATGCGCGGCGTGATGAAGTAACCGTCCAGTACCTGAACGGCACAAAACACAGCGAGTACCAAGACCAACCGCATGATGTTGCCTCCCTCGCCGAAAACGGCCATCGGCAGGGTGACAGCCAGTCCGATGACATTGCCGAGATACGGGACGAGGTTGAAGCAGCCGAGAGTCAGGCCGATCAGAAATCCGTAGGGTAGCCCGACCAGCCAGAAGCCCGCACCGAACAACAGGCCCTGAATAAAAGCAATCGTAAGCTGGCCGCGGAAAAAAGCCACGATGATCGTGATGAATTCGTCGATCAGATAGGCGACGTCGCGGCGCGTGGCGGGCTTGAGGAAGGGCAGGAAGGTTTCGACGTCGCGTCCGGAGAAAGGCCGAGCCGTCAGGAAGTAGATCAAATAGACCGGCACCACCAGCCAGCCGACCAACGAGGCGACATAGCGGATCGCGCCCATGCCGACAGAGAGCGCTCTGCCGCTTACATCGTCGAACGAGATGTGCTCCGTCAGAGAGGCAATATAGGTGCTTGGGGCGGTCAGTAGCGGGATTTTCCCTTCCAGACCGTATTTGGCGAGGAAAGCCTGTAGGCCCGGATGGGATTCAGTCATGGCGGTGGTGACGCGTTCAAAAAGTGCGGGCAGGTATTCGATCAGCGATACAAGCTGCGTCACAAACAGTGTGCCGAAAAAGAAGAATAACGCCGCCAGCGGGATCAGGATCGAGAGAAAGAGCACGAGAAGCGCCAGCAGATTGGAGCGGCGCAACCGACGGTGCAGCCAGAGGTAGTAGGGCTTGAGCAGTAGGGTCAGGATCAACGCAACAATCAACGGGGTCAAGACCACGGAGACCGCCGAGAGCAACGAGAACACGGCCCACAGGATCAGCGCGATGAAGCCAGTGACCAGTGTTGCGCACAACACAGTGATGCCTGCGGCGACGATGCCGTTTTGCCGCTCCGTGAATACAATCACCGGCCCGCTGTTGGGCGGACGGCTACGATGAACAGACATGCTGGAACCTCCTGAAAATCATACGCCGTGAGTTTAGGCGGAAGGCGGCGGTTTTGCAAGCCCAGCCGCAGAGCGGTGGAAGGGACGAACGTCTACCCGTCCTTGCCCTGTCTTCCCCAGCACCCCGCGAATCTGGCGAATAGGTTTCGCGAAAGTTTCATGGTTCATGGTTCGAAGCTGGCAGCAAGTTCTTCGATTTCGGCCCAGCGTTCGAAGGCGGCCTCCAGTTCTACCTCGGCCTGGGGCAGACGCGCTTGCGCGGCGGCGATGGCGTCGGGGTCGTTCTGGTAGAGGGCGACATCACCCAGCGTCTCGTGCAGGGCCGCCACTTCGGCCTCCAGCGCTTCAATCTGCGCGGGCAGTTCCTCGCGCTCCCGTTTCTCCTTGAAGCTGAGTCGCGTCTGTACGCGCGCGGGCCGCGTCTTGGTTTCAACCGGTTTTTTGGCGGTATCATCGGGTTCGGGCGCGGGGCGTTGCAATAGCCAGTCGGCATATCCGCCGGGGTAGAGTGCCACGCGTCCATCGCCCTCCAGCACAAACGTGCTGGTGACCACGTTGTCGAGGAAGGTGCGGTCGTGGCTGACCAGCAGCAGCGTGCCGGCATAATTCAGTAACTGCTCCTCCAGCAACTCTAGGGTCTCGATGTCCAGATCGTTGGTCGGCTCGTCCATCACGAGCAGGTTGCCGGGCTGCAGAAACAGCTTGGCCAGCAACAGCCGCGCGCGCTCGCCGCCCGAAAGCGCCTTGACCGGTGTGCGCGCACGGTCCGGCGTGAAAAGGAAATCGCCAAGGTAGCCGAACACATGCTTACGCACGCCGCCCACGGAGACTTCGTCCCTGTCGCCGGCAAGGTTCTGGACTACGGTGGCTTCCAGATTGAGCCGGGCGCGAAGCTGGTCAAAAAAGGCGATCTGTACGCGCGCGCCCAGCGTCACGCTGCCGACGTCGGGTGTCAGGCGTCCGCACATCAGATCGAGCAGCGTGGTCTTGCCGGAGCCGTTGGGGCCGATGATACCGATGCGCTCGCCGCGCAGAACCTTGGCGCTGAAATCGTGGATCAGCGTTTCGCCGCCAGGGTAGGCGAAAGAGAGTCCTTCGATCTTCAGTACCTGCTCGCCGGAGGCTTCGGCCGCATCGAGTTGCATGCGGCTTACGCCGGTCTGGGTGCGCCGCTGCTTGAATGTTTCACGCAGTTGGAGCAGTGCCGCCACGCGGCCTTCGTTGCGTGTGGTACGTGCCTTGACGCCGCGCCTGATCCAGGCCTCTTCCTGGGCGAGCCGCTTGCTCTTGCGCTCCCAGTAGACGGCCTCATCGTTGAGCAGGTCCTGCTTACGCTGCAGGAAGGTCTCATAGTCGCAATCCCAGCCGACAAGCTGGCCGCGGTCGAGATCAAGCACCTTCACCGCTACCCGCTTGAGGAAGGCGCGGTCGTGCGTGACGAAGAGACAGGCGCAACGGCTCTTGCGCAGAAAGCCCTCCAGCCACTCGATGGTCGCGATGTCCAGATGGTTGGTGGGCTCGTCGAGCAACAACAGGTCGGGATCGGCGACCAAGGCGCGTGCTAGCAGTGCGCGACGGCGCATACCCCCTGAGAGTGTGTTGAACAGGGCTTCCCCGTCCAGCCCGAGTTGGGTCAGAAACAGCGCAGGGCCAGGGTGGTGGGTATCGCGGGCCTCATGGCTCAAGCCTCGCGCGACGATGTCGGCGACCGTGCCGTCGGTGTCGCGCGGCACGTCCTGCGTCA
>Ga0255343_1001079_pt1 | contig 38633 bp, 36 predicted proteins | sample wastewater_treat_4_FD_192413 | JGI IMG/M metagenome (GOLD analysis project Ga0255343, IMG submission 192413) | Wastewater microbial communities from Lulu Island WWTP, Vancouver, Canada - plant16 | ecosystem: Engineered > WWTP > Wastewater > Unclassified | place: Canada: Vancouver, British... | reverse complement strand
GATCCGGTTTTTGCTCTGCCACTCTTCGTTTTCGGCCGTGGCTTAGTGTCTGTGTCGTTCATATTCAAATCAAATTAGATGTTTGTCTGTGTTTTAAACGTAGTCGGGGAAAGAATGTTTTTTCCCTTCGCATTTATTTTGCAAGGTAGAATAAAAAATGCAATAACGAGTAATCGATATTGCATTTTTTGAAGATAAATGACCGAATCCTGATTACTTAAAGGTTACTTCTACTAAGCCCATGTCTCCAATGGTCATTTTCAAAACCAGTTTGTCGAGCGCAATGTCCACTACCTCATAGTTAGTGGTTATGGCGCCTACTTTCAACGACAATTGTTTGCCGTCGGTGGATAATTGCCAGTTTCCTTCCTGATTTGTTTCGCCGAAGCAAGTAGAAGTGCCAACATTGATGGAAAATGTACCATCCGATTTGAAATTGTAAACATCATCCTTCAAGCAATCGGGCAACTCGTGCCCTTGAATGGAGGAGTATTCCCAATTTTTCACGATCATGGTGGCTTTTGTGATATTGCCTTCCACTTCTTCTTCGGAACACGACGATAGTGTGAGTGCGAATGTAGCAACGAGTGCCAACATGAATAAGTAATAAAACTTTTTCATAATTTCTGAATTGGTTAATAATCAGTTGTCTTTTTCTAAGCGATGTTTTTATCTTTATTGTTGGATGGTGTAAACATTTTTTTCGTAATTCATCCTCGATTTCTGATTTTATAACCTGAAAACGATAGAAATTGATTTTTTTTCATCTTCCTGTTTAAACATCCCTGTTAAAACAATTCCGAAAGGTATCGTTTGATTGCTTTCGGATAATATCTCGAATTATGCAATCCCTTTTGCAGGCTTGTAATATGATTATCTTGAAAAAATATTCGAAAAAAAATATTCATCTTTGCATTATTGTTTCAAAATTCTTTTTACCTTTGTCCCGCAAAAGTTTTTTATGGCAGAACGTTATCTGGTTTCTACTCTTTCAAAAGTACGTAATTGTTAACCTCTCTTAAACATACTTCTGCAAACAGTTTTTTTACTTATTTATTTTTTTAATTTTTTTACATGAACATTTTTGTTGCTGGCTTAAGCTATCAAATTAGCGATGCCGATTTAAAAGAACTTTTTGAGGATTATGGAGACGTTACCTCTGCAAAAGTCATTACTGACAAAGAAACTAACCGTTCAAAAGGATACGGTTTTGTAGAAATGGCAGATGAAAACGGTCAAAATGCCATTAATGAATTAAACGGCGCCGAATACGACGGTCGTACTTTATCGGTATCTGTTGCTCGTCCTCGCACTGAAAACGATGACAGAAGAGGCGGTGGTTTTCACAGAGGTGGGAACAATAATCGTGGCGGTGGATACGGAAATCGCGACAACAGAGACAGAAACCGTTATTAAGTAATCGAAAGAAATCTCATCGAAGGCCATATCCCTGCAAGGGGCTATGGCTTTTTTAGTATGCCAGGCATACCATACTACTAACAAGATGCAAGTTCTTGTACACGCCGAGTTGGAAGGAAGTGTTAGCGAATGACAAGGCTTCGGCCGTGAGCTCAGCCGAACGGGTGTTGCAGGTGACTGCAAATCTGAAAGAAGTCATCAGCAAAGACAGCGTATCAACGCACAGAAATCGGATATAAGGCTGACAAACGGAGGGCGAGCGAGCCATGGATTGCGATATCCCAAAAACCAACCGTAACCGTTTCCGGTAAATCCGGTGGTACCTGTCGAAAGCAGTATTGTTTATTCCGGGAGATCTTGCAGAATGCACCAACAGTGCTGGATATGCAGCGATGTGGATCTATGAACCGCAAGGCGTCAAACAAGTCGAGATTCCGAAGCCCAATGGAGGCATGCGCAAGTTGGGTATACCCACGGTCACCGACCGTATCATCCAACAAGCCATAGCCCAGGTGCTGAGTCCCCTCTACGAACGCACATTCTCTGACCACGGCTACGGATTCAGACCCAATCGTAGTGCTCACCAAGCGCTCAAGAAAGGGAGCGAATATGTAAACAGGGTAGATACTTCGTTGTCGATATGGATTTAAAAACATTCTTCGATGTTGTAAACCACGACCGCTTAATGTATCGATTATCATTAACCATTGGCGATAAAACGCTATTGAAACTGATACGCAAATACCTTCAAAGTGGAATAATGGTTGATGGCATTGTAAGTCAACGTACCGAAGGCACCCCTCAGGGAAGCCCTCTTTCTCCGCTGTTGTCGAACATCGTCTTAGATGAGTTGGACAAAGAACTGGAGAAAAGGGGACACAAATTTGTTCGATATGCCGACGATTGCAACATCTACGTACGCAGCCAAGCGGCAGGCGAGAGAGTCATGAAAGTGGATGGTTGAACTACTTTCGCTTTGCCTGATGCAAAGGCTTATTAAAGAATCTCGATTCATGGATACGCAGAAAACTTTGGTGCTACAGATTAAAGCAGTGCAAGAGGGTAATTACCCTGCAACGTTTTCTTGAAAGACAGGGAGTTGAAAGTTGGCAAAGCTGGATATTAGCCTTCTCCGGAAAAGGACACTGGTGCAAGTCAGGTTGCCCACAAGCCCACCAGGCTCTTAATAACAAATGGTTTGATGAAGCGGGTCTATACAACCTCACATTAAATTACGAGAAGTTAAACAATTAAAAGAAACCGCCGTGTGCGAGAGCATGCACGGTGGTGTGAGAGGGCGGGGGAGTAATCCCCCTACCTACTCGATTCGGATGATAACCGATATATCGAATAATCCAACCTCATTGCAAGCCTGCAAAACATCTGCACAAGTTTGAATTAGCACTTTGCAGACGTGCAAAGCACTTGCACAAGGTTGAACCAGTGCTCTGCAGACCTGCAATATGATTATCGTGAAAAAATATTCGAAAAAAATATTCGTTTTTGCATTTTTATTTCAAATTTCTTTTTACCTTTGTCACGCAAAAGTTTTTTATAGCAGATCGTTATCTGGTTTCTACTCTTTCAAAAGTACGTAATTGTTAACCTCTCTTATGCATACTTCTGCAAATAGTTTTTTCACTTATTTATTTTTTTAATTTTTTTACATGAACATTTTTGTTGCTGGCTTAAGCTATCAAATTAGCGATGCCGATTTAAAAGAACTTTTTGAGGATTATGGAGACGTTACCTCTGCAAAAATCATTACTGACAAAGAAACTAGCCGTTCAAAAGGATACGGTTTTGTAGAAATGTCAGATGAAAACGGTCAAAATGCCATTAATGAATTAAACAGCGCCGAATACGACGGTCGTACTTTATCGGTATCTGTTGCTCGTCCTCGCACTGAAAACGATGACAGAAGAGGCGGTGGTTTTCACAGAGGTGGGAACAATAATCGCGGCGGTGGATACGGAAATCGCGACAATAGAGACAGGAACCGTTATTAAGTAATCAAAAGAAATCTCATCGAAGGCCATATCCCTGCAAGGGGCTATGGTCTTTTTTTATGGAATTCGCAGTGAACCAATTTTCGAATCGAATGTTTAAACTTCAAATTTAATCGTAAATGAGTGTTATACTTCATATCGAAACTGCTACACCTGTTTGTTCGTGTGCATTATCCGAAAATGGACAAATTATTTTCAACCGCCAAAATCGCGAGGGATTGTCGCATGCCGTTTTGTTGGGCGTTTTTGTGGATGAGGCTGTCGCTTTTGCCCGCACCCAACAGAAAAAGATCGAAGCTATTGCTGTGAGTAGTGGTCCCGGCTCCTATACGGGATTGCGAATTGGCGTTTCGGAAGCCAAAGGATTGAGTTATGGCCTTGGCATTCCTCTGATAGCCATACCCACGCCGCTCATTATGGCGCAGATGATGATTGATACTGCAGATGCTCAAATGCTGTTGTGTCCCATGATCGACGCACGGCGGATGGAAGTGTTTGCAACGGTTTACGATCATTCGTTGGAAACAATCCGAGCAACTACAGCCGAAATTATTACTCCCGACAGTTTTAGCGATTTGCTTGCCGAGCACAGAATCCTCTTTTTTGGAAATGGATCCGACAAATGCAAAAACACCATCACACACGCCAATGCACTCTTTGCCGACAACATTTACCCTTTGGCCGTTGCCATGATTCCCCTTGCCGAAAAAGCTTTCGATGCTAACGATTTCGTAGATGTTGCCTATTTCGAACCCCATTACCTGAAAGAATTTGTGGCCACAGTGCCAAAAAGTAAAGTAATTGAAGTTTAACCCTTTTAAAAAAAACATGCTTTATGAGTTCATTAGTCGAAATCAAAATGCTGCCCAATGGGCCGCTTCACCTCGAAGGTAATTTCAAGATTGTTTATCCCGACGGTAAAACGGAAGAAAAAAGCGGTGCAATACATTTGTGTCGTTGCGGCCATTCAAACAACAAACCTTATTGTGATGGCTCACATCACAAAGTCGATTTCAAAGGTTAATTTGTTTTTTCAATCATAAGGTTGAAGAACTTGCAAAAGATCTTCGACCTTTTATTCCTTTTTTTTACTAATAATATGAGAACAAAACACATCCTGCTTTTAGCATTTCTCGTTTCATTTTCTGCATCCGTTTTGCATGCACAACCTGTAGCCGTGGTTCGTGGACTTTGTTTGAATGCTCCGTCCAAAGCCGATGTCGAAAGGTTTGTAAAATTAATCGACACCACACTGGCTGCCGACAGTGTCAATACCATTGTTCTCCGAATCGATTATCGCTATGAATATAAATCGCATCCCGAGCTGCGGGCAATCGATCCGTTGTCGGAGTCCGATTTGAAAAAGATTGTAGGCGCGTGTCAAAAAAATCATATTCGCCTCATCCCTCAAATCAATCTTTTGGGACACCAATCATGGGCAGGGCAAGTCGGCAAATTACTCGAAGTCTATCCTCAATTCGACGAGACGCCCTCGATTCAACTGCCCAAAGATTACAAGTGGCCTAACGCCGACGGATTGTATTGCAAAAGTTATTGTCCGTTGCATCCCGATGTACATAGGGTCGTGTTTGATGTGGTGGACGAAATTGTGGAGGCTTGCCGTTCCGATGCTTTTCATGCGGGGATGGATGAGGTTTTTTATATTGCTCATCCCGATTGCGAGCGGTGCAAGGGCGAAGATCCGGCGGTACTTTTTGCACGGGAGGTAACCCTCATTCGCAATCATTTGGCCGAAAACGGAAAACAGTTGTGGATTTGGGGTGACAGACTTATCGACGGAAAAACAACGGGCGTTGGGGAGTGGGAAGGCAGCTACAACAATACGTATCGAGCCATCGACTTGATTCCGAAAGATGTGATCATCAATGATTGGCACTACGAACAGGCTGTGCCGACACCTGCGGTTTTTGCTGCAAAGGGCTTTTCGGTAGTGGCATGTCCGTGGCGCAAGCCCGAAGTTGCCATTCAACAGTCGGTAATGATGAAAATGTTTCGTGAGAATTCTTCTTCGGTTATGAGTTCCCGATTTGCAGGAGTAATGCACACGTTTTGGAGCGATACGCGCATTTTTATCGACGGAATGAACGGAACCGACGAAAAAGCTCAGAACGATCCATCTGTGCAGACTTTCAAGGCGTTGGTGAAAGTGTGGTGATTTTTATCGGATGGCCAATTCGAAATAAGCCATCAGAAACAAATAGGAAGCCGGAAGCGCAATGAGCACACTGTCGATACGATCGAGAATTCCTCCATGTCCGGGAATAAGGGTTCCCGCATCTTTCAGATCGTAGGTTCGCTTGATGAGCGACTCGAATAAATCGCCCAATGTTCCGAATATGGAAACGACAAATGCGAAGATTATCCAAAAATCAGTTGGATATTCGGGTATGAGATGGGCAAAAATCAGTCCTGCAATCACCGTAAACACAATTCCTGCGATAAATCCTTCCACTGATTTTTTCGGTGAAATTCGTGGAATGAATTTATGTTTGCCGATGAGTGAGCCGATGAAATAGGCAGCCGTGTCATTCACCCAAATGAAAACAAAAATGGCAAGTCCCGGTACGTAATGAAATTTTTCGTCGAAAAGGTTGAAATGATACGAAAGCAGCATCAGTAAACAGAGTGGAAGAGTGATATACATTTGGCCGAAGACCGAATAGATGATGGCATGAAGAATATCGTATCGATTGACAATGATTGCCGACATATAAAGCGCCAATAAGTAGGCCAAAATCGCTGCCGGAAAAGCGAAAAGATTGATTTTTTCGAGAAACAGAAAAGCAGTAAAGAAGATGAGTACTCCGGAAAAGATATTAAATATCTTGCTGATGGCATGGGTGGTGTTTTTTTCCACCATCCGGTAAAATTCGTAAAGGCCGAATCCGAGAATGGCGGCAAAAATGGGCATAAACCAAAACCTGCCGCCAAGCAGGCCAATCAGTATGACGACGATATAAATCGTACCGGCTATTGCCCGGGTAATTAAATCTTTTGTATTCAAAATCTGGAATAAGTGATTTCGGGTAAAGTATCTATTTTTTTTGAACTACATCTTTAGTGTTTGCTTCGTGTTTGCGTCTCAACTTTTTTCGATTTCGAATCGGCTTTCTTTGACGAAGATTCGGAATGTTTGGCATTCACTTCATTCCTGGCTTCGTTGGTCAAAGTCGAGGACTTTTCTTCCTGCATTTCGGTTGATTCTGAGGCATTGTTTTCTGCTTCGAAATCGATATTATTTTCTATCAAAATATTGTACCAACCAATAAGTTTTTTTATGTCGGAGGCATAAACCCTGTTTCTGTCGTAAGTCGGAAGAATTTCTGCAAAATAGGCAAAAAGGTCCTTGTTTTGAGTCAATTTATCGATAGCAACTTTTTTGCCTCCTTCTTTTTCTTTAATTTTCGCGAAAACTTTCCGCAAGGGAACATCTTCTTCTTCGGTGTAAATCGAGACATCACTCAATGCAACGGCTTTTTCAGAGAGATAGATGGGAATACGTTTGCCATCGGCAAGCGATTCTACGATGTTCATGTTTTTACTGGTCGATATCAATTTATATAAACCCGGTTTGCCTGAAACAGATAGTATTTTCGTAAGCATATCTTTGAGTTATTTGTTATCTATATGTTTAATAGAACGATTTTTGACTTACAAAGGTAGTTATAGGGTGGCATATATGCAAACTTTCGTTTTTTAAATTGAAAAATTGCCTGAGTGATAATTTAAGAGATCGATCCGATTTTCAAAGAAAATATGTATCTTAGCATTGCAAAACAAAACAAGTATGAAACGAATCATTGTTTTTTTATCGATAATAGCCATGTTGTTTGCCTCTTGTTCCAATAAGGATAAAACTCAGAAAACATCTGCCGAAGGTCTGGTTGCAGAAAAAATTGTTGCCGGCGAAAGCGATCTCTTTATGCTGGTCGGGACATATACTTCGGACAAAGGCAGCAAGGGCATTTTTGTCTATCGTTTTAATACGGATTCGGGTAAAGCCGATTCTGTAAGTATGGTCGTAACGGATAATCCTTCTTATTTGACCATTAGTCCGGACAGTAAATTTGTGTATGCGGTCGAAGAAAATGGCGAAAAACACAGTGCGGCTCATGCATTTTCGTTCGATAAATCTACGGGAATACTCAAACATCTCAACAAACAATTGACAATGGGTGCCGATCCCTGTTATATTACAATTGACCCAAAAGGGAAAACCGTGTTTACTGCCAATTACAGCAGCGGCAGCATTTCGTCTTTCCAAGTCGAAAAAGACGGATCGCTTTTGCCTATTAATACGCTCTTGCAATTTCATGGCTCGAGTTCCGATAAAGATCGTCAAACAAGTTCGCATCTGCACTCGGTAAGATATTCGCCCGATGGGCAATATATTTTTGCTGCCGATTTGGGAGCCGATAAAATATATCGACTGACTCCACTCGAATCACCTTTCAAAGGTCAACCTTCTGTTTTGAACGAAAGTTTAAAGGAATTTCCTGTCCCTGCAGGAACAGGGCCGCGACATTTCGATTTTCATCCGAATGGACGATATGTTTATTTGTTGGGTGAGCTTTCGGGTCAGGTTTTAGTATTCGATTACAGCAGCGGAATGTTGACCCAAAAGCAAACGATAGCTTCCGACACGGTTGGTGCACATGGCAGTGCCGATATTCACGTTTCACCTGACGGACGCTTTGTATATGCTTCCAACAGGTTGAAAGCCGACGGCATTGCAATTTTTACCGTTAACCCCGATGACGGCAAACTTACCAAAATCGGTTATCAGCCTACCGGCTTGCATCCGCGCAACTTTGCCATTACTCCAAACGGAAAATATTTGCTCGTTGCGTGTCGCGATGACAACAAAATTCAGGTGTTTTCGATTGATTCCAAAACCGGACTGTTGAGCGATACTCATCGGGATATTCTACTTGGCAAGCCGGTTTGTGTGAAATTCACGTCGATGTAGTTTGGGGAATCTTCTTTACTGTAAATAATCCCGGCGATTGTAGCCGATTATTTCCAGGCTAATATACCGCCTTTAAGGTTGTAGATGACGGGGAATCCCTCTTTGTTCAGCATTTGGGCAGCGCGCATGCTCCGCACTCCGCTGCGGCAAAATACTGCAACGGGGCGTGATTTGTCGAGCTTTTTCCTTACATTCTTGATAAAATCGGGTGATGTAAAGTTTATCGGAATGGCCCGGTCTATCGTGCCGGAGGCATATTCATCGAGTGTGCGAACGTCCACCAATTGCACTTTCGGATCGGCAATTATTTTTTTGAACTCGCTTGCGTTAAGGGTTTTAATATTTCCGGAAGTTGATAAAAAATCAAATAGTCCCATATCGGTTTATTCGTTTTGAGTGATTTGCATGAGGCGTTCTTTGCAATCGAATGAAAGCTTCTTTTCCGATTTGCTTATCCTTTGCCGGAGCCAATAACTCAATTTTTCGGACGGTTTTCAATTACAAATCTCCCAATTGATGTATTTCGTTCAAATTGAATGGTGTTGCCTGATAAACGAAATAGTTGAGCCAATTGATATACAGTAGATTGGCATGCGATCGCCAACGAACCAGCGGAGGCTGTTGAGGATCGTCGTTACGGTAATAATTTTTTGGCAATTCCACCGAAGTAAGTCCTTTTTTCAAATCCCGAACATATTCGTTATGAAGCGTCAGGGGCGAATATTCGGAATGGCCTGTAACGTAGAATTCCCGGCCGCCTCTCGACGAAACAATATAAACGCCTGCTTCGTCCGATTCCGAAAGAATTTTCAGATCGGGACATTGACGGATTTCGTCGGCATTCACCGTTGTGTGGCGACTATGGGGCGCATAAAATTCGTCGTCGAAGCCTCGAAACAGAGGATATGCGGGATCGTTGATCGTATGTCGAAAAACGCCGAATAATTTTTTTTCGAGCGGGTATTTTTCTATTCCGTAGAAATGGTGCATTGCTGCCTGTGCTGCCCAGCAGATATAAAATGTGGAGGTAACGTGCGTACGTGCCCAATCAAAAATACGCGTGAGTTCGTCCCAATATTTCACTTCGTTGAATGGAAGTAACTCGACGGGAGCTCCTGTAATAATCATTCCGTCGTAAAACGAATTTTTGATTTTCGAGAATTTTATATAAAACTGAATCAGGTGTTCGATTGGCGTATTTTTTGGTGAATGCGAAGATAGTGCCAGAAACTCGATTTCAACCTGTAGGGGTGAATTCGACAGCAACCGAATCAAATCGGTTTCGGTGGTAATCTTCAAGGGCATTAGGTTGAGAATAAGTATTTTCAACGGACGAATGTCCTGCATGGATGCACGCAGATCGTTCATCACGAAAATATGTTCGTTTTTCAGAATCTCAATAGCGGGCAGGTTATCGGGTAATTTTAGAGGCATAGTTTATTCTTTCGAGTGAGTAATTCAAATTATTTTATGGATAAAAACGGAAAGAAGGGTTTTATGATTTTTTCTTTTTTTGCACACTCCAACCAAATTTCCCGATTGATTTACCCAATCCGTAGTAATTGCCATGTACGTAGGCAAGTAAACCGGCCCGTTGGAGATCGAATTTTCCCGTTTCGGCGTCCATAAATTGTTCGTCGGCTTTCACATTTAGCACTTCGGCTATGAACATGTCATGCGAGCCGAGTGAAATAATTTCTTTCACACGACATTCGATATTTAACGGCGATTCTTCGATGATGGGCGCTTCAATCATGGATGCTTTGCCGGGCGTAAGTTTCATTTCCTGAAATTTGTTGAAGTTTTTGCCGGAACGTACCCCACACCAATCGGTGGCGTAAGCCAACTTCTCGGTGCTGAGATTGATCACGAATTCCATATTGCGTTTGATGATTTCATAAGAATGTCGCTCAGGGCGCACCGAAATGTAGCACATGGGCGGATTCGAACAAATCGTTCCAACCCAACTTACGGTGAGGATATTGTATTCTTCGGGTTTGCTGCCGCAACTGATCATTACGGCCGGCAACGGATATATCATAGTGCCCGGTTTCCAGTCCTGTTTCATTTTTTTCTAAGGGATTTTCCAAATATTTCGTCTCGCAATTATTTCAATTCGATTTCATCCTTATTAATCTTCAATTCACAATAATGGCATTGCAAAATCACTTTTTCCTTGTCGATGACGTGAAATCGTGTTTTCATCGGTTCGTTGTTGGTAATGCACTTTGGATTGTTGCATTTCACAATTTCGACGATTTCGTCGGGAAGCGTAATCTCTTTTTTTTCGACAACTTCGTAATCCTTGATAATGTTGAGACTTACATTTGGGGCAATCAGAGCGATACGATTGATTTCGTCCTCGCGAAAAAATTTATCGGCAATCTTAATGATGCCTTTTTTCCCCATTTTGCGGCTTCGCAGGTTGTTGCCGATGGTGATGCGATGATCGATTTTCTGCAATTGCAGCAGCGAAACAACTTTAAACAGTTCCTCGGTGGGAATATGGTCGATGGCGGTGCCGTTTTCGAGTGCGGCAACTTGCAATTCTTTTCTCATATCTCATTTTTGTTTAAATCTCTTTAAATCTCTTCGGAATAGGGGAACCCCGATCTCGAAAAATGCAAAATCGTTATTCGTGATATTCCATGTTCAGCAAATCGCAAATTACGGCTTGTCGTGCATATATGCCATTTTTTGCTTGTTGAAAATAATATGCTTTCGGATTGTCGTCCACATCCTGATCGATTTCTTTCACGCGAGGAAGTGGATGAAGCACACGAAGATTGCTTTTCGAATTGTTGAGCATCTCGTTGTTGAGAACATATGCGTTTTTCACTTTTTCATATTCCATCAAGTCCGTAAAGCGCTCTTTTTGAACGCGTGTCATATACAGAATATCGGCTGTTTCGATGGATTCGGGAGCAAAATCCACAAATTCTCTGTATCGAATCTGTTTGCTGTCGCAAAAGATTTTGTATTTGTCGGGAATATGTAATTCTTCGGGAGCGACAAAATTGAATGTCGGATGAAAATGCGAAATTCCTTGAATAAGTGAGTGCACGGCTCGTCCATATTTCAAATCGCCTACGATGGTAATCGTCAGATTTTCGAGTGTACCCTGAGTTTCGTAAATGGTGAACAAATCGAGCAGTGTTTGCGTGGGATGCTGGTTTGAACCATCGCCGGCATTGATAATGGGTACCGGCGAAATTTCGGATGCATAGCGTGCCGAACCTTCCAGATAGTGTCGCATGATGATGAGGTCGGCATAGTTGCTCACCATCATGATGGTGTCTTTGAGTGATTCTCCTTTGGTGGAGCTTGTAGTGCCGGCGTCAGAAAATCCGATGACTCTGCCGCGAAGTCGATTGATGGCCGTTTCGAAACTCAGGCGCGTGCGCGTGGATGGTTCGAAAAAAAGCGTGGCGCACACTTTCCCTTGCAACAAATCGCTGTTGGGATTGGCTTTGAAGCGAGCGGCACTCTCAAGAATACGCACAATATCATCCTTGTCGTAATCGTTGATATCTACTAAACTTTTGGGTTTCATTGGCGAATTGAAGTATAGATGTTTATATCGGCAAAAATACTTAATTTTGCTCCAAATTTTGAAGTTCGTTCAATAAATTTTTGTTGTTCCGGCACAATCATTTCATTTTCCGATCAAATCGATATAACGATATGTTTTGAAATTGTGTAAAAAAAAGTCCGAATTTGCGGTTGCAAGTTCGGACAAGACTTTTTGTATGAGCGAGTTTGCTATACTTCCAAATCGATATCGAAAAGTTCGTGCCAGGGAAGTCCTTGTTTGTTGAGTTGATCCATAAACGGATCGGGATCAAATTCCTCTACGTTGTGCACGCCGGGTTTCTTCCACAGTCCCTGCATAAACATCATTGCTCCGATCGTTGCGGGTACGCCTGTCGTGTAACTTACTCCCTGAGCTCCGGTTTCCCGATATGCGGCTTCGTGACTGCAGTTGTTGTAAATATAATAGGTGCGTTCTTTGCCATCTTTTATGCCTTTTATTCTGCAGCCGATTGAGGTTTGTCCCTTGTAGTTTTCACCCAGTTTTCCCGGATCGGGAAGAACGGCTTTCAGAAACTGAATGGGAACAATTTTTTGTCCGTTGAATTCCACTTCGTCGATACGCGCCATTCCGATATCCTGAATCACACGCAGATGTGTGAGATATTCCTCACCAAAAGTCATCCAAAAGCGGGCACGCTTGATCGTGGGGAAATTTTTTACCAGCGATTCGAGCTCTTCGTGATAAATCACGTATGATTCTTTTGGCCCGATTTCGGGATAGGTAAGTGGTTTATGTATTTCGTGCGGTTCGGTTTCGATCCATTTCCCGTTTTCCCAATATTTTCCTTTTTGGGTTACTTCGCGGATATTGATTTCGGGATTGAAATTTGTGGCAAATGCTTTGCCATGATCGCCGGCATTGCAGTCCACGATATCGAGATAATGAATTTCATCGAAATGATGTTTTGCTGCATAAGCCGTGAAAATGCTTGTAACTCCCGGGTCGAATCCGCATCCGAGAATGGCAGTTAGACCGGCTTTTTCGAATTTATCTTTGTAGGCCCATTGCCAACTATATTCGAAATGTGCTTCGTCGCGCGGTTCGTAGTTTGCCGTGTCCAGATAGTTCACGCTACATTCGAGACAGGCATCCATGATGGTTAGGTCCTGATATGGTAGTGCTACGTTGATCACGATATCGGGTTTGTACGTATCAAAAAGCTTTACCAATTCGGATACATTGTCGGCATCTACCTGCGATGTCTCAATCGTAACACCGGTGCGACGTTTCACATCTTCGGCTATGGCATCGCATTTGCTTTTTGTACGGCTTGCCAACATAATTTCGGTGAAAACGTCATGATTTTGAGCCACTTTGTTGGCTACTACCGTTCCTACACCGCCTGCGCCAATAATTAATACTTTTCCCATCTATGACTGATATTTAGGTTTGAATTTTGAAAATTATTGTACACAAATGTACGATAAAATTTTTGAAAAAGCATCGCTCATCATAATGAGGAAATGCAAAATATATCTTTTTGGCGGATGCTTCCTTCAACAGGGAAGAATAAAGTAAAGAAGCCTAATTTTACGCAAAACAATGGGCAGTTTCCAAACTGCCTATTGTTTTGCATCCAAGTTATGCTGTCGCTAAACTTGAACGAATTTGAGTTTCGAAATTCATCCATGTTTTTCCGAATAGATTATATTTCGACGACAATAATATCCTGTATTTTAGTAGTGTATTGTCCGGAAAGGTGCTCCTGACGCATCTTGTGCCGGTTGAAATCTTGCGAGCCGAGACGGATGACATCTTTGCGGTATTTATGGTTGATGGCATCGATTTTTTCCATCAGCACTTTGTGTTTGGGATTAGAATTGAAAAACAACGAAGGCTGATAATGGTCGTCATCCTCAAAATCCATGAACACTACTCCTGCACGCTTATAAAGAAAATGACTTTTAAAAATTTGCTTTAATCCATTTACGGCAAATTCAGCCAACTCGAGCGTGGAATTGGTGGCGAAGGGGAGTTTTATGAGAATGCTTGGGTTATATTGCTTATCCGTATCCTTGAACCGATTGGTTTCGACGAAAACCATGAGTTGCCGGCATAGCGAATGCTGGCGACGCAATTTTTCGGCGCACATGCTTGTGAAGGTTACAATACGTTCCTTGATTTCTTCAAAATCGGCCTTATCGGCATCGAATGTTCGCGTGGTTGCAATGCTTTGTCTTTTTTCAATCAGTTCCATCGCAATAGCGGGGATGCCGCAGAGTTCTTTTTGTAAGTTCCAACCGGTGATGGTCATCGATTTCAACACCCCGGATTGTGGCAGGTTGACAAAATCCCATGCTTTGCGCACGCCGACGGCTCGAAGTTTTGCGGCATTTCTTCGGCCAATGCCCCACACATCTTCCACATCGAGCCATTTCAGTGCTTTGATTCGTTTTACTTCGGTATCGATTACATGGCATCCTTTTGTTTGCTCGGGAAACTTTTTGGCAATTCGGTTGGCGGCCTTTGCCAAGGCCTTTGTGGGTGCAATGCCGATGCTGACAGGTATTCCTGTCCATTTCTCGACATGGGCTTTCATTTTCAGGCCATATTCGCAAAACTCGATGCCGGTATCGGGAAGGTTCAGAAAACATTCGTCGATGGAATAGATTTCCTGTTGTGTACCATAGGTACTTAATATAGACATCACTCTTCTGCTCATATCTCCGTATAAAGGGAAATTGGCGGAATAAACCCGAATGTCGTATTTTTCGAAAGTGGCTTTGTATTGATAGGCCGGAGCGCCCATCGGAATGCCGAGCTTTTTTGCCTCGTTGCTGCGCGCAATGACGCATCCGTCGTTGTTGCTAAGCACTACAAGCGGCTTGCCCATGAGCGAGGGATTAAATATCCGTTCGCAGGAGGCATAAAAATTGTTGCAATCGACCAAGGCGTACATGATAAATATGAGTGTTTTTAGCCTGTCAATGTTTGCGAATGGAATAGCGGATAATGCCCCAAACGAAAACGCCCTGTTCGTAATTGACCTCGATCAAGGGGAAATTTTTGTTGGAAGGCATCAGGTAGCATTTTCCGTCGTTTATTTTTATACGTTTCAGCGTGAAAGCTCCATCCACGTAGCAAAGAGCGATTTTGTTTTCTTCCCATTCGAGGCTTCGATCGATGACGAGCAAATCTCTGTCCTTAAAATCATTATCCATCGACGATCCTTTGACGCGGGCAAGGAAAGTAGATTCCTTGTGCTCGATCAGCAATTCGTTCAGATCGATGCTGTCGGTAATGAAGTCTTCGGCAGCCGAAGGGAAACCTGCTGCAATATCTCCGACAAACGGAATTTTCGTTTCCGATATTTTCGGTCGCAACAGTTCGATGGTTTGAGTATTCGTCTTTTCGATCATGAGGCAAAAATAGTATTTTTCGGTTAATTTCGTCTCGTCTTTTGCCCAATATTTAGTTCTTCGCAATAATTGACTGAAAATGACCGTTTCGCAAGGCTCAGCCCAATTATGCAATACAAAAATTGATGAAACAGGATGTTGCAAATTCTATAGTTCCGAAAGTCTGAACTAATTTAATTTGCTTTTTATCGGAATATCTCACAGGTCTCGTAAAACCGATAGGTCTCCCATTCACGTAATCAGACTACTCGGTTGAAATATAATGCCCCATTCTTTTAACAAAACGACCCATTCGTTTCGGAATGTGTACCCGGTAACACACAAGAATGACTCTATTTTCGGAGAAAAACCCATTGTCCGCACTCGCGGAAAACTACATCAGCCGAAAAAGTTGTGGTTTCTACACTTCGTGATGAAGCAAATCCGTAGAAAATCGTTAAATAATGAGGCTGATTTAACACTCCTGTTACTCAAATTCCGTCATCTTCACCCAAAGATGACACGTTCGGCGAGGAATGATCCCCCGTTTTCACTTCGAAATGACACGAATGACGTGCCACGACCTGTCATCTTGGAGTGAAGAAAGCATGTTCGTCGCAAAAAGTCATGGTTTCTACACTGCAGATTACATGTTTTAGCCAAAAAATACCTATAGAATGTTAACAGAAAAGGCAATTTGGCTCGAAAATGTACCTTTCAGGAATGTAGACGGGGCAATCGGCGGACAAAATTGCTTCGTCTACTTTGTAGAAAGTATGATCGTCGGACAAAGTTGTACTTTCTGCACTTCAAGATTGGGCAATTTGGCGCCGAATCCCTATAGAATGTTAACAAGATTGGACGTTTTCATTCACATTTGCGAAATCTACAAAGCAGATATAACATTCTTTAAGTCGAACGTGGTTTCTACAAAGTAGAAAACAGGTCCGTCCGAGTCAAACGCGTTTTCTACATTTCTGACGGGGCAATTTTGTTGCCGAATCGATGAATTTTTACTTCAGAAACATACAAATAATCTGCTGATATACATATATTAATGTCATACTGAAAGCTTATGAAAGGAATTTGCCCGATTTTATTAACAAAACATCACAATTGCAAAAGTGAAAGAATGTGAATGGAATGATGTTTGTGCAGAACAATATTTCGCTGCGATGCAGCTTTGTTATTTGGACAGGTAAATGTATTTTGCTACAAAGATTACGGTGCTCTGCACCATAAGTCAATTGATATATAGATAATGTACAATGGATAATTTGCCGATTTGATGATTTATTGATGAATTCCGCGCAGTGCGTGGTTATGATAATCTGAGGGCGAAGCCAACTTCGCGACTTGGCGTCTTTGTGGTAAATATTAGCCACAAAGGCACTAAAACTCAAAGTAAAACTCTTGATGCGAAGATTTACGAATTGGATAATTCTTTGAAATTCGTAATTGGGTATTTTGAAATTAGAAATTCGGTAATTCTCAATTCTTAATTTCTTCCAAATTGACGAAAAACAATTTCACCTGTGAAGGCGTTCTAAAACAAAGACAGTTGACAAAACAGTGGTTTTACGAGAACATTTGACAACCTAAAATATTTGTGAATGACGAATTGCAGAATAAAAACGCAAAATAAGATACGCCAAATCATTTCATTGCAAATTAATTTTTACCTTTGTAGTGATTTAAGTTAAATGATAATTAAAAGTCGATATGAGTAGAATATATAGTGTAATAACCGGAACCGGGAGTTATATTCCGGCCAAAAGGCAGAAAAACAGTGATTTTCTGTCGAATGAGTTTTACGATTCCACCGGCGAAAAAATTCCTACACCCAATGAGGAAATAGTCCAAAAATTTCTCGAAATAACCACCATTGCCGAAAGACGATATGCAGAACCCGACGAAAATACGTCGGATATGGCTAAAGTTGCAGCCGAAAGAGCTATCGAAACTGCCGGCATTGACAAGGAAGAACTCGATTATATTATTTTTGCACATAATTTCGGCGAAACAAAAGTGGACAACAATCGCATCGACATTTTGCCGACATTGGCCGCTCGTGCCAAACAGAAATTGGGTATTGCCAATCCCTACACGGTGGCTTACGATTTGTTGTTTGGTTGCCCGGGATGGATTCAGGCGCTCATCCAGGCCGATTATTACATTCGTTCGGGTGATGCCAAAAAAATATTGGTTATTGGTGCCGACATCCTTTCGCGCATTTCCGATCCGCACGATCGCGACAGTATGATTTATGCCGACGGTGCCGGAGCTGCCATAATCGAAGCCCGCGAAAGCGATGAGCCTATCGGCATTATCGGTCATAATTCGCGAAGCGATGCTTTGGAATATGCCAATATGCTGCATATGGGATATTCTTACAATCCCGAATTGGCCGAGAAAAAAGAACTTTATCTGAAGATGAATGGCCGCCGTTTGTATCAGTATGCGCTCGAAAATGTTCCCAAAACTATTAAGGATAGTCTTGACAAACTTAAACTTCATATCAGCGATGTGAAAAAAGTGCTTATCCATCAAGCCAACGGAAAGATGGACGATGCCATTATCAAACGTCTTTTCAAACTTTACGATTTGAACGAAGTGCCTGAAGATGTGATGCCCATGACTATTTCGTGGCTTGGCAACTCTTCGGTTGCTACTGTTCCTACGCTTCTTGATATGGTAATGAAGGGTAAGATGCATCCGCATAATCTTGAAAAAGGAGATACGATGGTGCTTGCTTCCGTGGGAGCCGGAATGAATATCAATAGCGTTGTTTATCGTTTTCCCTAAGGATCTTAATTTCATTATGATATCATTTCGGGCTGTTTCTTGTATTTCGGAAAACAGCCCTAACTGTCATTGGCCATATTTTGTTTGTTTTAAGTCTGATGTTGATCGTGTTTTGAATTGATTTTCTTTTGAAATCAAAGTAAAGCATTGTCTGTTTTTGAGTAAAAATGTGTTCGTAAGCAATGAGCAAAACTGCCTGCAAATATAGTGACGTGATCGATCATAAAGATCCAAAATTTGAATGTAAAAAATGCGGTGCTACAGTGAAGAAAGAGAAGCATGCATGCAAACCGCATAAAATAAAAAAATAAGGCGGTTTCGACCGCTTTATTTATCTTTCATTACTTCGTTTTCTCTTATTTCCATTCTTTCCACATGAGCAGAGCTTGAGCAATGGCTCTCTCGACGAGCGGGGCCATAATGGCATAACCGGCCTTGTTTGGATGTACGCCGTCTTCGGATAATTTTTTCGGTAATCCGTTATTTTCATCAGCCATTGCCGAAAAGTAGTCGCAATATACCACTCCATGTGTTCGAGCATATTCTTTGATGCGTTTGTTGAGATCCACAACTTTCAGGGCAGGTTCCATGCCCGGTCGCCACGGAAAATCGAGAGCCGGAAGCACAGAGCAAAGGACTACCTGAATGCCATGTGCTTGTGCAAGCTCAGTCATCGAATAAAGATTGTCTTCGATCATTTCGAGTGTCGAAGGGCCGGTATTTCCTGCAATATCGTTTATCCCCGCCAAAATCACCACAACTTTTGGATATAGGTGAATGACGTCTTGACGAAATCTTACGAGCATTTGAGGTGTAGTTTGGCCACTGATACCCCGATTGATATACATGCCGTTGGCAAAAAAATGGGGAACCTGCTTAATCCATCCTTCAGTAATGGAATTTCCCATGAAAACTACGCGCGTGTCGCAAGTGCGCGGCAGTCCTAATTTGGTATTCTCCTCGCGATAGCGGGCAAGATTAGCCCAATCCTGCGACATCATTTCAATGGTTGAAGTCATAAATAAGACAAGTACGGCTAATAATAACTTACGATAATTCATAATCTCTGTGTTTTTTGATGTGTAAAAAAGACCGATCTGATAATTGTCAAAATTAGTTATATTTTTTCTGATTTTAGTCGGTTTCGTCGATTAAATTTTACTATACGTCTATTTTCGAAACTAAAAAACCTAAAAGTGTAAACCGGCTATTCGTTAAAGTCAGACAGAATAGCTAAATTTGAGGAAATTTGTATCCACATCATGAGTAAGAAAACCCGAATAATTATTTTTGTTTCTATCGGTTTATTGATTTTGATAATGGCTTTGTTTCCTACTGTCAAGAAGAAAGTAAAAGCCGATGACACTGTATCACCTCGTGAAACGGGAATGAGTGGAGGTCGACAACCTTTGGTCGTTACGGCCACTATTCTTCAACCACAGACACTTAACGATATGTTTCGCATGAAAGGTATCATGTTACCTGATGAGGAGGTAGATTTGACGTTTGAGACATCAGGTAAAATCACGAAAATTTATTTTCAGGAAGGAACCTTTGTCAAAAAAAGAGATTTGCTGGCTAAAGTGAATGATGCTCCTCTTCAAGCAGAATTAAAAAAACTCGAAGCGCAATTGCCATTGGCCCAAGATCGTGTATATCGCCAACAGATTCTGCTCGAGAAAGATGCCGTGAGTCAGGAAACGTATCAATCGGTACTTACCGAACTCGAAACATTGAAAGCTGACATTGAGTTGACGAAAGCACGCATCGCCCAAACCGAATTAAGAGCGCCTTTCGATGGCGCTATAGGTCTCCGACTGGTGAGCGAAGGAGCTTATGCATCACCTACAGTCGTCATTGCCAAACTTACTAAAATCTCTCCTCTGAAAATTGAATTCTCGGTTAATGAGAATATGGTAAACGAAATCAAACCGGGGACAAATCTGGCATTTACGGTTGACAATGATTTGGCCACCTATCATGCAACAGTGTATGCAATCGAATCGCGTCTCGACGTGCAAACATTAACCTTTTTTGCCCGGGCACTTTTTCAAAACCCTGGAGGGAAGATCAAACCCGGGCAGTCTGCAAATGTCGTCATACAACTGGATCAGAAAAATGATGCCATTGTGATTCCCAGTATCTCTATGATTCGCGAAATGGGACGACAACTTGTTTATATATATAAAAACGGGAAAGCCAAGGAAGTGGAAATCAAAACCGGATTGAGCACGGCTTCCTCTGTGCAGATTACCGACGGATTGTCGATTGGTGATACACTGCTGACAACCGGCGTCATGCAGCTTACGGACGGCGCTTTGGTGAAAATTGGAGAATTTGTACCTAACAAAACCGAGTAGCATGAATTTATCGGAATTAAGTATCCACAGACCGGTATTGGCAACGGTTTTTGTGCTTGTTATCATTCTCTTTGGAGTGATAGGATACACGAGTTTGCCGGTTCGCGAATATCCCAACGTGGATAATCCCATCATCACCGTAACTGTATCCTATCCGGGAGCAAATGCCGAAGTTATCGAAAATCAGATTACAGAACCACTCGAACAAAACATAAATGGCATTCCCGGAATTCGATCACTCACCAGCCAGAGTAGTCAAGGACGTTCGCGTATCACCGTCGAATTTGAACTCAGTGTGGATATGGAGACTGCGGCTAACGACGTGCGCGACAAGGTTTCGGTTGCACAGCGTTATTTGCCGCGAGACGCCGATCCTCCCACAGTGTCGAAAGCCGACGCTGACTCTGAACCTATTATGCAGATTACGATTGAAAGTCCCACTCGATCGCTGCTCGAATTGTCTGAAATTGCCGATCTTACCGTCAAGGAACGATTGCAAACCATCTCAGATGTCAGTGCTGTAGAAATTTGGGGTGAGCATCGCTATTCAATGCGCCTTTGGCTCGATCCGGTGAAGATGGCAGCGTATGGAGTTACGCCTATAGATGTCAAAAATGCTCTCGATCGCGAAAATATCGAACTCCCGGCCGGAAGCATCGAAGGCGATCAGATAGAACAGTCTATTCGAACTATGGGGTTATTGCAATCACCCGAAGATTTCAATAATTTGGTCATTATCGAAGATAATTTTCGAATCGTACGCTTCAAAGATATTGGATATGCCGAACTGGATGCTGAAAACCGTAAGAACATCTTACGTAGAAATGGCATGCCTATGGTTAGCTGTGTCATTATACCCCAACCCGGAGCTAATCATATCAGTATAGCCGATGAAGCCCGCTTACGTGTAGAGCAGATGAAGAAAGATTTGCCCGAAGACGTGAAGTTGGATTTCGCTTTCGATAACACACGCTTCATACGTGCTTCCATAGCTGAAGTGCAGACGACTGTAGTCATCGCTTTCTTGTTGGTAATTTTAGTTATTTTCGTTTTTCTCAGGGATTGGCGCATTACACTCATTCCCACGTTGGTAATTCCGATTTCGCTGATCGGGATATTTTTTGTGATGTATCTGGCCGGATTTTCGATTAATGTGCTTTCCATGCTTGCTGTTGTGCTTGCCGTGGGATTGGTGGTGGATGATGCAATTGTGGTAACGGAAAATATTTACAAAAAGGTAGAGCAGGGAATGAGCCCTCGAAAAGCATCTATCGAAGGATCGAAGGAAATATTTTTTGCCATAATTTCCACCACAATCACACTTGTAGCCATTTTCTTCCCGATTGTTTTTTTGGAAGGAATGACCGGCCGCCTTTTTCGCGAATTTAGTATTGTAATAGCCGGTGCGGTGACGATTTCGGCTTTTGTGGCTTTATCGTTTGTGCCGATGCTCTCGTCCAAAATGCTTAAACCCAAGACAAAGCGAGGAAAGTGGCATGAAAAAACTGAGGCTTATTTTGATAAGTTCAACCTATTTTACGAACAGATGCTCCAACGGTTTTTGGCGCGCAAATGGCTTATATTTCCCATTATAATATTCACGGCACTTCTTATCGTCGTGCTTTGGGAAATCATTCCTGCCGAAATGGCCCCGTTGGAAGATCGATCGCAAATTGTTCTTCGCACTTCTGTTCCGGAGGGAGCAACATTTGAGTTTACGAGAGATTATACCACACGGATTTCCGAAATAGCCGATTCCGTTGCTCCCGAAAGAGTTTCGAATTTGAACATTATTCGAAGCGGGATGGGAACAGTGCGATTGACCCTTCCGGATATCGATCAACGCGAACGTACGCAAATGGAAATAGCAGATGAGCTTTCGAAAGCCGTGCGGAACGAAACTGCGGCACGTACTTTTGTCCAACAACAACCAACTTTCGGAGGACGCAGAGGCGGAATGCCCATTCAATATGTGTTACAAGCCAACAATCTCGAAAAACTTCGAGAATTTCTTCCTCCATTCATGGAAAAGGTAAATCGAAGTCCTTATTTTCAGATGGCCGATGTGGATTTGAAATTTACCAAACCCGAAACTCAAATCGTGATCGATCGAGATAAGGCTGCCGTTTTGGGTGTGAGCACACGTGATATTGGGCAAACTCTTCAGTATGCTTTGAGCGGCCAACGTATGGGTTATTTTTACATGAACGGAAAACAATATCAGATTTTGGGCGAAATCAACCGTCAGCAGCGTAACACCCCTGTCGATTTAAAAGCTATTTATTTGAAAAACAAAAACGGGCAAATGATTCAGATGGATAATCTTGTGAAACTGCAGGAAACCGTTGCTCCGCCGCAAATATATCGTTACAATCGCTTTAGTTCTGCCACTGTTTCTGCCGGTTTGGCTCCCGGATATTCGCTTGGTCAGGGGCTTGAAGAAATGGATCGGATTGCGGCAGAGGTATTGGATGACAGTTTTCGGACAACGCTCGAAGGCGAATCGCGCAATTTTAGAGAAAGCTCGTCGAGTTTGCTATTTGCTTTCGGATTGGCCATTCTACTTATATTTTTGGTTCTGGCTGCACAATTCGAGAGTTTCAAAGACCCGTTGGTTATCATGTTGTCTGTTCCCTTAGCTGTTTTTGGAGCTATGCTGTTTATGTGGATGTTTGGTGTTACGATGAATATCTATAGTCAAATCGGAATTATTATGTTGATAGGATTGGTAGCAAAAAATGGAATATTGATCGTCGAATTTGCCAATCAACGTCAAGAGAGCGGTTTGTCGAAATATGAGGCCGTAATGGGAGCTTCCGTGCAACGATTACGTCCCATACTCATGACAAGCATTTCAACCATTCTCGGAACTCTGCCTTTGGCTTTTGCAACGGGCGAGGGAGCTAATGGTCGTATTGCAATGGGGACGGCAGTAGTAGGCGGTTTGCTGATAGCAACTCTGCTCACTCTATTTCTTGTGCCGGCAATATACATGTATCTTTCTACTGACAGAAAAATACGTAACGAAAAACAAACTGACATATCGGTGGCGTTGACCGATAATTCTGCAGATGACAAAACAACAAACGATTGAAAATTATTTAGATATGAAGAAATGGGTGTGGATGGGATTAATGTGTTTGCTTTGGTATCCGGCTGCCCAAGCACAACCTGTAATGAATTTGAAAGAATGTTTACGGATTGGGATAGAAAATAATTACGATCTCAGAATTTCGCGAAATGAGCAGCGAGTTTCCGACAACAATTTATCGTTGGGCAATGCAGGTTTTTTACCCGTTCTGGATGCTTCTGCCGGCTTATCGACAAGTAATAGCGATTCCGATCAATTCCCGGCGGATGACAGCGAAACGGAGGTTTTGCGAAATTCCAACACAAATACCCTCACTGCCGGAGTTGATTTGAATTGGACACTTTTCGAAGGATTTAAGGTACAAACGAATTACAAAAGGTTGAAAGAACTGAAAAGCATTGGCGAACTCAATACTCAATTCGATATCGAGAATTTTATCGCCGACTTTACCTCCGAGTACTATAATTATGTTCAACAGGCCATTCGGATGCGCAATTTGCGTCATGCGGTTGATTTATCCCGTGAACGGCTCCGTATAGTTGAGTCGCGCTATCAGATTGGCTCGCTTTCGCGATTGGATTTGCAGCAGGCACGCGTCGATTTCAATGCCGACAGCTCGCAACTCATACAACAGTATGAAGTCCTTCACACATCGCGAATCAGGCTCAATCAGATGATGGGGATAGAAAATGTGGAACAAGCTTTATCAGTGAGTGATACCGATATTGTTTTTAATGATGCACTTTCCAAAGAAGAATTGTTTCGTGATATGATGGCAAAAAACACATCGTTGCAACTCTCCGAAAAAAATCGATTGCTCGGCACGCTCGACCTCAAAACCCTGCAAAGCCGCAATTATCCGTACTTGAGACTGAATGCGGGTTATGGTTTCTCCGATTATCAATACAATAAGGGGACATGGGACAAACAGCGAAACTGGGGACCAAATATCGGACTCACTCTCGGATTCAATATTTTCGACGGTTTCAATCGAAAACGTGAACAGAAAAACGCACGGATAACGATGGAAAACCGTCAACTTGAGCTTGATCGACTCAAACTTTCATTACAAAGCGATTTTTCGAATATGTGGATGGCCTACAAAAACAATATTCTGCTTACTCAGCTCGAAGAGGAAAGTCTCCGGAATGCCCTCCTCAATTACGAAATTGCGATGGACCGATACAAGCTTGGCGACTTGTCGGGAATTTTATTGCGCGAAGCGCAAAACAGTTTGCTCGAGGCCGAGCAACGATTGCTGACTGCCAGATACCGGACAAAACTTTACGAAATTTCGCTCATGTTGATTTCGGGAAAGGTTGACGAATATTTGAATTGAAATATAGATAGTTGGGAAACCGGGCTGCTTGACTGAAAAGTCAGATGCCTTTAAATATAGTTTAATCAGTGCCGAATAACTATCGGGTTTACTTACTATTTTTGCATATATGCTCGGGATTTGTTTCGGTCGTATTTGGGTCGTACTTGCGTCGTACATGGTTCGAATAGAGTACGACCCATTTTTTGACCTCCATTCTTCGATTCATTGACCTGTTTACGGTTCGCCATATTCCACAAAAAATCGCATAAGAAAATTCTTGTGTATATGAATGAGCCTTTGTTGACTAATTTTAAAAAAAAGCGTGTTTGTTTAAAAGATTTTTACTTCATTTTTTTCCCGTGATTGCTTTTGTTTTATATCTTTGCGAATACAATATTTATAAGTGGAATAAAAATCATAAGTCATTCCGTCTCAAATTTAGCTCTCAATATATCTCAAATCATATATGGACAAAATTCAGGAACTCACATCGAAATTATACTCTGAAGGAGTAGAAAAAGGGAAACAGGAGGCCGAAAAAATTATTGCCGAAGCAAACGCCCAAAAAAAGCAAATTTTAGACGAAGCTAAAGCTAAGGCACAAGAAATCATAGCTACTGCCGAAAAGCAAAGTGCGGAAATGCGAAGCCATACCGAGGCAGAACTTAAACTTTTTGCTGCGCAAGCCATCGAAGCACTCAAAACCGAAATCACGAATCTGATTACAGACAAGCTGGCTTCGGACAACGTGAAAGCGGCAATGCAGGATCAAACATTTATTCAAAAGATAATTGTCGAACTGGTGCGAAACTGGTCGAAAAACGAGAAACTTACCATCGGCGTTCAGAATTCCAAAGAGCTTGAAACCTACATTGCATCCAACGCAAAAGACATACTCGATAAAGGATTAAAAATAGAATCGATAAACGGCATCAAAAGCGGATTCACATTATCTCCCGAAGATGGCTCATACAAGGTCAAATTTGGCGAAGAAGAATTTATCGAATATTTCAAGGAGTTCCTTCGTCCACAAGTCCAAAAGCTTTTATTTCAATAATTGAGGTATCCGACAGCCATCGGTATCCGTTTGATTTTGCCTATGCTATTCAAAAATCAATATTATTATTTTGTGTCCGGTCTGCCCGATTTTTCGTTCGACAGCACCAAACTACCTTTCACTGTGCAAGAATTTCGATTTTTGCTCGAAGAAGAATTGAAGCCTGCCGATAAAAAACTTCTGAATGTCTATTTTTTCAGTTACGATAATCAAAATCTGATCGAGTTGCTTATAAATAAAGACGCGGAACTTAAATCTTCCGGTACTCTTATGCGCGATGAAATCATGCAGTTTATCCATGATGTGTCGCACGAAAATAATCAACCGTCTAAAAATATTCCGCCATACTACATCGAATTTATCCAAAGATGGTTGAGTGAGGAAAACCCGAATGGCGGACAATTTTGGGAAGACCTTATGTCGTCATTGTATATGGATTACGGCAGGGAGGTAAAAAATAGTTTGATTTCCCGTTGGTTTGAGCTTAATCTTAATATTGGAAACATATTTTCGGCAATTTATGCCCGCAAATATAAAATGGATGTAGCAAGCGTAATTGTGGGCAATAACAAAATAGCCCGAACCATTAGGGAAAATGCCAATGTTCGCGATTTTGGGATAAGTCAGGAACTCGAATATTTTGATACGCTTCAGCGCCTCTCCGAAGAAGTCGATATATACGAACGGGAACGCAAGGTCGATAAATTTCGTTGGGATTGGCTCGAAGAAAATATAGTGTTCGATTATTTCGATATCGAATATATTTTTGCTTACTTGTGCAAATTACAGATACTGGAACGATGGGTAAGCCTCAATGCAGAAGAAGGTGAACGCGTTTTTCGTCAATTAATAGAGAGATTGAAAAACGAAATAAAAATCCCTGAAGACAATTAAACAAAATACGATTCCAAACAAGAATAATTATATATGTTGACAAAAGGAACAGTAAAAGGGATCATTTCCAATCTGGTGATCGTAGAGGTGGAGGGGCCTGTTTCCCAAAACGAAATCGCTTATATCGACCTTGATGGCACCCGCTTGATGTCGGAAGTGATTAAAGTTATAGGTAAAAATGCATATCTGCAGGTATTCGAAAGTACACGCGGACTCACTGTCGGTTCGGCAGTGGAATTTCAGGGACATATGCTTGAAGTGGTTCTTGGGCCCGGACTTTTGGAGAAGAATCTGGATGGTCTGGAAAATGATCTCGACAAGATGGAAGGCATTTTTCTCAGACGTGGCGAATATACCTTTCCTCTCAACGAAGAAAAACTTTGGGATTTTAAACCTATTGCAAAGGTGGGCGACGTGGTAACCGCCGGGTCATGGTTGGGTGAAGTTGACGAAAATTTTCAACCACACAAAATCATGGTGCCTTTCACCATGAACCGACAATACACTCTGAAAAGTATTGCGGAAGCAGGGGAATACAATATTTATAACACCATAGCCGTAGTCGTTGATGATGAAGGAAATGAATCCGAAATCAACATGATACAGCGTTGGCCGGTTAAAATTCCCATCACAACCTATAGGGAAAAACACAGACCTTACAAGTTACTCGAAACGGGAGTGCGTTCAATCGATACGCTAAACCCTATTGTTGAAGGAGGTACGGGTTTTATCCCTGGTGCATTCGGCACGGGAAAGACAGTGCTTCAGCATGCCATATCCAAACAGGCCGAGGCTGATATCGTCATCATCGCTGCTTGCGGTGAACGTGCCAACGAAGTAGTCGAAATCTTTACCGAGTTTCCCGAACTAATTGATCCTCATACCGGCCGAAAATTGATGGAACGAACGATCATTGTTGCCAACACGTCAAATATGCCGGTATCCGCTCGTGAAGCATCGGTTTATACGGCGATGACTATCGGCGAATATTATCGTTCGATGGGATTGAAAGTTTTGCTTATGGCGGACTCCACATCACGTTGGGCTCAAGCTCTGCGAGAGATGAGCAACCGCTTGGAAGAGCTCCCCGGTCCCGACGCATTCCCGATGGATTTGTCGGCTATCATTTCCAATTTTTACGGTCGTGCCGGACACGTGGTTTTAAATAACGGACACGAAGGTTCAATTACTTTTATCGGGACTGTTTCGCCTGCCGGAGGAAATCTGAAAGAACCGGTAACCGAAAATACGAAGAAAGTGGCACGATGTTTTTATGCCCTCGAACAAGATAGAGCCGATAAAAAACGTTATCCGGCCATCAATCCTATCGAATCTTATTCAAAATACATCGAATATCCCGAATTCGAAGAATTCATTTCTGAACATATTTCGAGCGATTGGACGCTGAAAGTTAACGAAATCAGAACTCGTTTGCTACGTGGAAAAGAAATCGCCGAACAAATCAACATTTTAGGAGACGATGGTGTGCCGGTGGAATATCACATCACATTCTGGAAATCGGAATTGATAGATTTTATCGTGTTGCAACAGGATGCATTTGATTTGATAGACTCCGTTACACCAATTGGACGTCAAAAAGAAATATTGGATATTGTCGTGGACATTTGTCGTACCGATTTCGAATTCGATAATTTCAATCAAGTGGCCGATTTTTTTAAGGAATTGATCTACGTAGGTAAACAGATGAATTACGCCGAATTCGAGTCCGATAAATACAATCAATATTGTGAACAATTAAAAACATTAGTTTCTCAAAAGAAAATTTGAAATCATGGCAAAGGCATTTCAAAAAATATATACGAAGATTACCCAGATTACAAAAGCTACTTGTTCGGTGAAAGCTACCGATGTGGGGTATGACGAATTGGCAACCGTCGAGGGTCGCCTTGCACAGGTTGTGAAGATTATAGGAGACGAGGTTACGCTTCAAATTTTTGAGGGAACGGAAGGGATACCTTCAAATGCCGAAGTGGTTTTTTTTGGCAAGGCCCCATCTTTGAAAGTTGGAGACCAGTTGGCTGGCAGATTCTTCGACGCCTATGGCAATCCTATCGACGGTGGCCCTGTGCCCGAAGGCGAAGAACGGCCCATCGGCGGCCCCTCTGTAAACCCCGTGCGCAGACGACAACCGTCGGAGCTGATCGCAACCGGTATAGCAGGCATCGACCTCAACAACACGCTTGTTTCAGGACAAAAGATTCCTTTCTTTGCCGATCCCGATCAACCATTCAACCAGGTTATGGCAACGGTGGCCTTGCGTGCCGAAACCGATAAAATAATTTTGGGAGGCATGGGGATGACCTATGACGATTACCTGTACTTTAAAAATGTGTTTAGCAATGCCGGCGCTTTAGACCGAATCATTTGTTTTATGAATACTACCGAAGATCCGGCCGTAGAACGGTTACTCGTTCCGGACATGGCGTTAACTGCTGCCGAATATTTTGCTGTCGACAAAAATGAAAAAGTGCTCGTTTTGTTGTCCGATATGACTTCGTATGCCGATGCACTGGCAATCGTATCAAATCGTATGGATCAGATTCCGTCGAAAGACTCGATGCCGGGTTCGCTTTATTCCGATTTGGCTAAAATTTACGAAAAAGCCGCTCAGTTTCCGACGGGTGGATCCATCACTATACTGGCTGTAACTACTCTTTCGGGAGGCGATATCACTCATGCTGTTCCCGACAATACGGGATATATCACCGAAGGCCAATTGTTTTTGCGTCGGGATAGTGATGTGGGCAAGGTCATCGTCGATCCTTTCCGTTCGCTTTCGCGCCTGAAACAATTGGTTCAAGGCGTGAAAACACGTGAAGATCATCCTCAGATAATGAATGCTGCTGTCAGACTTTATGCCGACGCCGCCAATGCCAAAACGAAACTCGAAAACGGTTTCGATCTTACCGATTACGATGAGCGTGCGCTGGCTTTTGCTCTCGATTATTCCGAATATATTCTTTCGATCGACGTTAATTTAAACACGATCGAAATGTTGGACAAAACGTGGAGTTTGCTTTCCAGGCATTTCAAGCCCGCAGAAGTCAATATGAAACAAGAATTGGTCGAAAAATATTGGACTAACTAATTGTGTTATTTTCCGAAGTTTTCACTCTTTTATCAGATGGCAATCAAATTTCAATATAATAAAACGTCGCGCCAACAACTCGAAAAACAGCTAAATGTAAGGGTTCGGGCATTGCCTACGCTGCAAAGCAAGGAAACCGCTTTGCGTATGGAAGTGAAAAAGGCTAAAAACGAAATGAAGCTTTTTGAGAAGGAACTCGAAGAAAAAATCCGTTCCTATGGTAAAATGGTGGGCTTGTGGACAGAATTCGATGCTTCGCTTGTCAGTATTAAAGATGTTCATCTCTCGAGACAAAAAATAGCCGGTGTTCCTGTTCCTTCACTCGACAAAGTGGATTTTGAGGTAAAACCTTTCAGTTTATTCAATCAACCTAAATGGTTTTTGGACGGAATTCAAACTCTCGAAACATTGGCAGAAATAAGTATCAAGCGTGATTTTTACGAATTGAGATTAACGAGATTGGAGTTTGCGCGCAAAAAAACTACCCAAAAAGTCAACTTGTTCGAAAAAGTTCAGATTCCGGGTTATCAAGACGCCATTCTGAAGATAAAACGTTATCTCGAAGATGAAGAAAATCTTTCCAAATCGTCTCAGAAAATCATGCGTGCCCATCAGGAACAACGTAAACAGGAAGGGAACAGCCTATGGTAGCGAAAATGAAAAAATTTACCTTTTTGGTATTTTACAAAGATTATGAAGTGTTTCTCACCGATCTGCGTGATCTGGGATTGATTCATGTTGCCACGAACGATAAAGTGGTTTCCGACGACGAGACTTCTTTATCGCTTGTAGCAAAACTTAAACAATTGCAGGAAACAAAAAAAGTATTAAATAAAGCACGCGATAAAAAAAACGATCAAACGCTTCATCCTGCCGACATCGAAAGGGGTTTTCAATTGATTGATGAAGTCGATGGTATCCAACAGAAAAAAGCTTTGCTTCAACAGCAATTGCAAGTTGCCACAAAAGAACGCGATGCGATAGCACCTTGGGGCAATTTTGATCCTCAGATGTTGAAAAAAATTGCCGATAGCGGCTATAAGATTCATTTTTTTGTTGTTCCGAGTGCTCAATATAATCCTGAATGGGAGTCGAAATTCGATGCAATTGTTATAAAGCAGGAAGCTTCCAAAACATATTTTATTACCGTTACAAAGAGTGATGTTCCCATTGATGAGCTCAATATAATAGAGGAAGTGAAAATACCCGAAGTTTCGCTGAGTACGATCAATGGAATCATTGAGTCATTAAAAGATGAAATGCAGCAGCTCGACCAGCAGATGGCGATGTTATCGGCAGATATTCCCTCAATAGATGTAGCCATCAAACAAGTCGAATCGGAAATTACTTTTGCTCGTGTGAAAAGTAGTGGCAATAAGCTTGCTGACGATAAATTGATGCTTTTGCAGGGATGGGCTCCCGAGGACAATATGAACGAGATTTCACAATATCTCGAATCGAAAAATGCTTATTTCGAAATTTCTGATCCCATGCCGGATGATGATGTACCAATCAAGTTCAAGAATAATAGGTTTGCTCGACTTTTTGAACCGATTGCCGAATTGTATATGTTACCCAAATACAACGAGATAGATCTTACACCTTATTTTGCTCCGTTTTATATGGTTTTTTTCGGCCTATCGCTAGGGGATATAGGCTACGGATTATTTCTTTTTTTGGCAGCTACAGTTGTAAAGATATTGCAGAAAAAAAAATTAGGCTCGTCATTGAAAGTAGTTTTGTCGCTAACCCAAGTGCTGGGAGCTTCCACAATGGTTGCGGGGTTGCTTACCGGTGGATTTTTTGGTTTTAGTATTTATGATTTGAAAATTCCATTTGTGCAGCAATTGAAAGATCTAGTATTTTTCGATAATAATCAAATGTTTATGCTTTCACTCGTGTTGGGTGTTATTCAAATATTGTTTGGAATGTGCATGAAAGTGGCTAACCGTATCAAGCATCTGGGTTTTGTTTATGCTTTGTCAACTATTGGCTGGGTTATTTTACTTGTTAGTTTTATTGTTTCAGCTCTGTTAAAAGACTTTATGCCGATGTTTGGGACGTTACATTTGATCTTTTTGATTCTTGCGGCTGTTTTAATTTTCTTTTTCAATTCTCCGGGGAAAAATCTTTTTATGAATTTTGGACTTGGTTTATGGGATTCTTATAACATGGCTACGGGTTTGTTGGGCGATATTTTGTCGTATGTACGATTATTTGCATTGGGATTGTCGGGTGGCATATTAGCCAGTGTATTTAATAGTCTTGCAACAGGAATGAGCCCCAAGAATGCTGTCATTGGACCCCTTGTAACAATTTTGATTTTCTTGATCGGTCACGCCATTAATATTTTTATGAATGTGCTTGGAGCTATAGTTCATCCCGTGCGTCTTACTTTTGTGGAATTTTACAAGAACGCGGAATTCGAAGGTGGAGGAAAGAAATATAGCCCATTCAGAAAAGAAGCTTAAAAAGAAATACATTAATCAACAATTCAATAATTTATAAACAAATTTATGGAAACAAATTTATTCATTGCCTATATTGGCGTTGCGATTATGATTGCTCTTTCGGGTATCGGAAGCGCCTATGGAGTTACTATTGTAGGAAATGCTGCTATTGGAGCTGCAAAAAAAGTGGACGGAAAATTTGGCAATTTTTTGGTGTTAACAGCTCTTCCCGGTACACAGGGATTATATGGATTTGCCGGATATTTTATGTTTCAGAATATTTTTAATATTCTGAAACCCGATATTACATTCTTTCAGTCGATGGCTACATTGGCAGCAGGATTGGCATTGGGTTTTGTCGGTCTTTTATCGGCCATTCGACAAGGACAGGTATGTGCCAATGGTGTGGCTTCTATCGGACAAGGACATGATGCTTTCGGCAACACGCTTATTTTGGCTGTATTCCCTGAACTTTATGCCATTGTTTCGTTGGCCGGAGCTTTTCTTATCGGTAGTGCAGTAGCAGCTTAGTTTGAAAAAGAGAGCTGTATTCTCAACTAAAAAAGTTGTTTCAAACTGGTTTTTGAAACAACTTTTTTAGTTTTGTCGGGTGAAATTGTCGTTGCAATTATCAATGGAGAAACATTTAATTGCACATTGCGGAAGAAATTTTGAATTACTCGTGACCGCTATTAACTGACAGAGTGACTGACACTCCGCAGTGAGTTGGATATACTCCCGAAGGATCGCAATCCTTCCGTACTCGTAAAGTACAAAATGGGGTTGTTCGATTAATTGTTTACAACGTTCTCCCTTCTCATGTTCTTGGTTCGAAGAAAGGGTGATCTTTTACGGCGAGAAACTCGCGATCGAGCAGTTCCTGTTCGCTGTTTGAAAGAGGAGATCCTAAAATTTCGTCGATATGATCGACACAGAAGGCAAAATCGCGAAAGTCGCCCGGCGGAATTATTACGTCTGCTCCGCTTTTGAAAGTATATTTCAGGGCAGCTACTCCGAAAGGAACATCCGACACATCAATGGGTTTACACCAGGATTTAGGGTATGCTTTCCGCTCCTCTTGGTTGATCCAACTGCGATGAATGAGGCCTTTGATGGCGATAACACCCATATCGTGTTTTTTTGCGGTCTTTATTGCCTCGGTACTCCATCCGTCACGCATGATCATTTGCCAATTGGTAGGGAACATCATCGTGTCGAAATCGTACATCGAAATGGCACGAACGGCCTGTGTTTGCGAATGTGCCGAAAATCCGACTTTGCGAATGCGTCCACGCTGCTTTTCTTTTTCGATCATTTCCATAACTCCTCCGGGGCCGAAAGCCTGATCTACATCTTCGGGCGTAGTCAGACTATGAAGTTGATAGACATCGAAATAGTCGGTGTGAAGCATTTTCAACGATTGCTCAAATTCCTTTTCTGCGTCCACCCGTTTGCGCTGCGTTGTTTTACAGGCCAAATATTTGTCTTTCCTGTAAGGTTGCAGCGAAATTCCGAGTTTTTCTTGCGCATCGCCATAAGAGGGAGCGACGTCAAAATAATTGATGCCGTGATCGATTGCCCACGCTACATAATTGTTCGATGCGTCTTGTCCGTCTCGCATCGAAGTGATACCGCCATAAATTACCGGAAATACTTCGTATCCGGTTTTGCCAAGCTTGCGTTTCTTTACTTCGGGAACTTTTTGAGTTCCTGCGAGAGATACGGACGTTTTTCCGGTTACTCCTAAAGCAACTGCTCCGGCTACGCTTCGTTTGATAAATTCTCGCTTGTTCATAGGTTTTTTGTATTTAAATGTGGCACTCGCGCGACGGCTTTTGAAGATGAATCGCTTGAGTTTTTTTAAATCTTTTTCATATGCTCAATTAATGTGCGTTCTGTAATTTTCTCGTTGTTGTTTTGGAAAAAGCTCATTTGCAACTTTCTAAAATTTGGCGAATAATTTTCGAATCCACATTATGATTTTCGCCCAACAGATAACCTCTTTTGCTGAAGCGTTCTTCGATGATTTTGATGGTATCATCGTCAATGTTCACTTCGGATAAACGGGTTGAAAGACCTAACGAACGATAAAAATCTTCGGTTTTTTCGATTGCCTTGTCGGCGCGCTCGTTTTCCGAACCTTCGGTAATGCCGAAAACCCGTTCGCCATATTGCAGCAGTTTGGCTTTTTTCTGCTCTTTGAGCACGCGAAGCGTACCGGGCATAACAATGGCAAGCGAGTGTCCGTGAGTGATTCCGTGTAGAGCCGTGAGTTCGTGCCCGATTTGGTGAGTCGTCCAGTCTTCGGTGACCCCCATGCGGATGAAATCGTTCAATGCGAGTGTGGCGGAAAGCATGTAATCGGCCATCAGATCGTAATTAGTGTGATCGTTTTTGATTAGCGGAGCAATTTCGATAACCGTCAACAGAAGCCCTTCGGCCCAGCGATCCATGATGCGCGACTGTCCGGGAGTAGTCATATACTGCTCCATGACGTGAGTGTAGATGTCCGAGAGTCCGCATGCGATTTGATAGTCGGACAACGAGTAAGTAACTTCGGGATCGAGAATGGAAAATTCGGGATAATTTTTGCCTCCAAATCCATATTTTTCGTTTGTTTCGGCACGCGAAATCACGCCACCCTGATTCATTTCCGATCCGGTGGCGGGCACCGTCATAATGGAGGCAAACCGAATCTGCTTATCGGCGTAGCCCGAAAGCACAATATCCCATGCATCTCTGGTGTCGGCAATACCGGCAGCAATGAGTTTGGTGCCATCGAGCACCGAACCGCCTCCAACGGCAAGCAGAAAATCGATTCCATTTCGTTTGCCTTCATCAATAGCTTTGCGCAGTGTTTCTACATGAGGATTGGGCTCAATTCCCCAAAATTCGATGTATTCCCGACCTTTCAGTGCTTCTTTCACTTGGTCGTACACACCATTTCGTTTGACGCTCCCTCCTCCGAAAGTGATCATCAATCGGACATTGTCCGGAATCAATTCTGGTAATTTAGCGATTTGTCCTTTTCCGAATACTAGTTTGGTCGGATTTTGAAAGATAAAGTTTTTCATATAAATAAGTTTTATTGTGGATCGATTATTTCGATTTAGAAAATTGAACTTTCATCAGCAAGCCAACGAGTGAGTGCTGTAAAAATGTTTTCGTTTTCTTTCTTTTTTATGTCCATTTTCGACGGCGCTAAAACCTTTAATCCTTTTGGCACGATTTTAACGTGAATTTCACGATCTGTACTTACAGGTTCACCATCGACGTGCATAATGCCGGGATGTGATCGTTTGATGACGAGATTACTCGTGAGCAACGTAATCATCTTGCTGTTCTTGTCGATATTTTTGGTGAAAAGCTGTAGTGTGGTTTGAGGTATTTCGAGCGCGTTCAGTGGCTTGAGTATCGACACGTTCATTTTGCCATCTTCTAAATTGGCTCCCGGTGCAATGAAAGCATCGTTGCCATATTGTGATGCATTGCCACAAGTGACGATAAAAGCACGTTCTTTTATCGAACCTTCATCGTAGATTATCTCATAATCTTCCGATTTGAAATCAATCACACTTTCCAGGACATTACGAACATAGCCGAGAGGACCTCGCTTTTTTTCGTCGGCAAATTTTTCGCTTACAAAAGCGTCGAATCCTACTCCGCAAGTAGTGAAGAAGATGTGGTTATTGGCAACGCCATAATCAATTATACGTGTATGATTGTCGCGTATGATTTCGATAGCTTTTGGTGTATCCATAGGAATGCCGAGCTCTCGCGCTAATCCGTTTCCCGATCCCGAAGGAATGATGCCCAGCGTGGTGTCGGTATCAACCAGAACACGAGCAACTTCATTCACAGTGCCGTCGCCTCCCGCCGTGATTACAGTTTCGGCATTGTTTTTTATGGCTTCCCGTGCTATTTCGGTGGCATGTTCGGGATAGCCGGTGATGCGAATTATCACATCGAACTGTCGCTGGTCGAAAGCGCCTGCAATCATTTCGGGAATATTCTGTTTTGATTCGCTACCCGAAACCGGATTAATGATCACATAAACAGGCGACTTTTTCATAACGCATATCTTTATTGCAAATTTAGCATAAAATAGAGCAGCATTTTGTTTTTAACGTTCTTTTAGTTGCCCTTTCTGTCATGGTTACTTACTTTTGCATTCTATTAAAATTGAATTTGAGATGAAAAGACCCGACGGATTGATTTTTGACATGGATGGAACGCTTTGGGATAACGTGGATACCTATGTGAAGTGTTGGAATATAGGACTTGAGAAGACCGTTCACGACAAAAAAGTTACGCGTGCCGATATTCGTACTCTCATGGGCAAAGAAGCTCGATATATGTTGAATACGATTTTGCCTGATGCGAGCGAAGAGGAGCAAAACGAATTGTTCAAGGCGGTTATCGATGCCTATTTATCGATGCAGGAAAGTATGACTCCCCGCGTTTTTCCCGGAGTGCTGGAAGGATTGGAAAAACTTTCGAAGAAATATAAACTTTATTTGGTAAGTAATTGCGAAGAAGGTGGACTGGTGAATTTTATGAATTACACCAACACGCGATCACTTTTTTTGGATTATGCCGAACATGGCCAGAACTTTCAACCCAAAAGCGTGAACATGCAGTTGCTCATCCAACGAAATGGTCTGCAATCACCGGTTTATATCGGCGATACCGATTCGGATAGCCGCGAGGCTGCCAAAGCCGGAGTGCCGTTTGTTTTTGTTACGTATGGCTTTGGAACGACCGACCGGTATGTTTTGAAATTCGATTCGTTTCCCGAGTTGACAGACTATTTCATGAATCTTTAAAGTAGAAAAGGGATGCAGGGCGCTTTTATTTTGATAGTTATTGCTGTGTATTTGGGATTGTTGATGTTCGTGTCCTATCTTACCAGTCGTAAGGGATCGGACAACGATGCTTTTTTCCGAGCCAACAAATCATCAAAATGGTATGTAGTGGCTGTGGCCATGATTGGAACATCGATTTCGGGGGTTACCTTTGTTTCCGTTCCCGGAATGGTTCGAAATCTCGACATGACCTATATGCAAATGGTTTTCGGGTTCTTCTTCGGCTATTTAGTCATCGCCTACGTGCTTTTGCCTTTATATTATCGCCTCAATCTGACAACGATTTATGGATATCTTGGTCAGCGTTATGGTGAAAAATCGTATAAAACAGGTGCTTGGTTTTTTCTTATTTCTAAAATTATAGGAGCGGCGGCACGTCTCTATCTGGTTGCATTCATTCTTCAATCGCTTGTTTTCGATCAATGGGGAGTTCCTTTTGTGATCACTGTCGTAGGCATTATTTTGGTGATTTGGCTTTATAGCAATAAAAGCGGAATAAAAACCATTATATGGACGGATTGGCTTCAAACATTACTATTTCTTGTGGCATTAGTATTGATTATTTTTTACGTTTCAAAAGAGATAAATATGAACATCGGAGAAATGGGGGTTGCCATCAAAAATAATCCGCATTCGCGTATGTTTGTTTTTGACGATTGGGCAAGCACACAGAATTTCTTCAAGCAGTTTTTCAGCGGGATGTTTATCACCATCGTGATGACGGGGCTCGATCAGGATCAGATGCAGAAAAATCTTACGATTCGCAACCTGAAAGATGCACAGAAAAATGTGGTTTCGTATGGGCTCGCTTTTGCGCCGATCAACTTTTTGTTTTTGTGTCTGGGCGTTTTGCTACTCATTTTTGCGCAGCAAAAGGGAATCGAGCTTCCCGCCGTTTCGGACAATATTTTGCCGATGATTGCCAGTCAATACTTGGGAGAAGTTGTGTTAGGCGTATTTGTCGTCGGCATTGTCGCAGCTGCTTTTTCGAGTGCCGATTCTGCATTGACAGCACTCACAACCTCGTTTTGTGTGGATATTCTCGAAATGAAAACGGCAAATAATAATTCCGATCTCGAGAAGCAAAATATCCGTACACGTCGGCTTGTACACGTTGGCATCAGTGCGGTATTTGTAATTATTATTCTTATAATCCATGCTATTGGCTCGGACAGTATTATTACGGCGATTTATAAGCTTGCCTCCTATACTTATGGGCCCTTGCTCGGGTTGTATGTTTTTGGACTTTATACGCGATTAAAACCTGTGGATAAGTACGTTCCTTATGTAGCGGTGTTGGCTCCGATTTTGTGCTTTGCTTTCGAAGTGG
>Ga0255343_1001078_pt1 | contig 38657 bp, 28 predicted proteins | sample wastewater_treat_4_FD_192413 | JGI IMG/M metagenome (GOLD analysis project Ga0255343, IMG submission 192413) | Wastewater microbial communities from Lulu Island WWTP, Vancouver, Canada - plant16 | ecosystem: Engineered > WWTP > Wastewater > Unclassified | place: Canada: Vancouver, British... | reverse complement strand
GCCGTCGCAACATTGTGGAAGTATTCAAAACCGCAAGTCGGACATTTCCACATCCGACTTCTTACACTATAGAGTTTAGGGCTGCCACAGGATGGGCAAAAGTGAAAAGCCGAGGCAGCCGCACCGATGCCTCCAAGGCGCTCGAGAGCATGGGCTGTTTTCTCTTCCAGCGAGCGGATATACTCATCTGAGCAACCATTGTTATCTATGTCTATGATAGGCAATTCAGAGCTCGCCATTATGGCAAAGGGCTCTCTTGGGGTTTGAGATGCTTCAGATTGCTGCTTTGTCTTTTCCATGGAAGAACCTTATTTTAATTATATACTATGAACGCAAGATACGCCAAGAAATGCGATGATAAGAAATCTCCACAAGCCCGGGATCGAGACGCAATTCGAGAAGCTATACAACCCTTGAAGGGACCAATAGTGGAAACGGATTCCGAACGCCGGGCAAGGCTTAAGGCGCTAGTCAAGCAGGCACCGGAATGCCCTGGTGTCTATCTTATGCGAGACGAAAACCACGAAGTCATCTATGTCGGCAAGGCTAAGGTACTCAAGAATAGACTATCTTCGTATTTTGCCGGAAAAAAGGATGCAAAGACGCGCCATCTTGTGTCGCACATTCATGAGATAGAATGGGTGCTGGCTGCACATGAATATGAGGCGCTTCTTCTCGAAAACAACTTTATAAAAGAATACAGCCCGCGTTACAATGTTAGCCTAAAGGATGGCAAGACCTATCCTTCGATCCGAATAACGAATGAAGAGTTCCCGCGAGTCTTTCGTACAAGGCGGATCATAAATGACGGAAGCGAGTATTTCGGTCCATATCCAAGCGCGGAGACCATAGACACCTATCTCGACTTAATAAAACGCATGTTCCCTCTGCGGCGCTGTGCCAATATCAAAAAACACACAAGCCCCTGTATGTACTACCATATCGGGCGCTGTTTAGCTCCTTGCGCGGATAAGATTAGCCTTGAGGAATATACGAAGCAGGTGGACAAGGTACGGAAATTGCTTTTAGGAGAGACTGAATCGCTGGTCAAAGATTTAGAACATGACATGAATCGCGCTGCGGAGCGGTTGCGTTTCGAGGAAGCCGCGCGCCTGCGCGAGGCCATAAGAGCATTGCGGTCGTTTGCGGGTCGCTCGAATGTGGTAGATTTCAATAGCCCAGGCGCGCGCGATTATATCGCCTGGGAAGCAGACGGCGACATGGCTAGCTATGTCATCTTTCAGATGCGCGATGGCAAGCTCAAGAATAGAGATAGTTTTATGGAACACTGCGTCGATGAGCTCGATGCTCTGGACAGTTTCCTTGCGCGATATTATGACATCGGCAGGCAGCCGCCGCCCCAAATCTTTGTACGAAGAGCGGACAATACGGCAACAATAGCACGATATCTTTCGGATCGCGCAGGTACTCCTGTCGAGGTAAAGATTCCGGACAGCGAGCGACACTGGGCAGTCATGAATATGGCGGTTCAAAATGCAAAAGAAGAACTGGCAAAGCGTCGCCGCGCACATGGAGACATAGTTGCTCTTGTCGAGCTAAAAGAGAGGCTTGGGCTAGGATCTGTTCCAATGCGTATCGAGGGATTCGACATAGCTCAGCTTGGTGGAAAGCATACTGTGGCTTCGCTAGTGAGTTTTATTGGAGGAGTAGCAGAAAAAAAGAATTATAGGTATTTTAGAATCCGTTCCGTCGAAGGCAAGGTAGACGATTTTGCCGCCATGCGAGAGGCTGTGGCGCGCAGATACACCAGGCTTATCAACGAAGAAGCCGAGTTGCCGGACCTCATACTCGTCGACGGAGGCTTGGGTCAGGTCTCGGCGGCCAAGGAAATCCTGGACGATCTCGGCCTTGATATCGATATCATAGGCCTGGCAAAACGAAATGAGGAAATATGGCTGCCCGATAAGAACGATCCGGTAGTGCTACCTAAAGACTCACCTTCTTTGAGAATTCTTGTCGCAGTACGAGATGAAACACACCGCTTTGCCACCGGCCTTTCGCGTAAACTGAGGTCAAGCGATGCTACCCTCCATATGTTGCAAGAGGTTCCTGGCATTGGCGATAGACGCGCTAAAAAGATTTTCAATGCACTTGGATCGCTCGAAGCGGTTGCGGAGGCAGAGCCCGGATACCTTAGCAGTATTGCTCGCGTGAACGAAGACACCGCGCGAAAGATAATTGAGCTAGCCCGACGAAACGTGGGTATTGAGTAGTTTTACAAAGATTCGACTCGATGATAGGATGCTTGGACAGGATAACGCAATGAGGCCGGATGAACGGGATAAGAGAGTCTTGGGATAAAATCCCATCAATTCTGTTCGAATTGTCCTGTTAATCCAGTCAAGGATATCCAATGAATCTTGTCAAGATCTAGTATTTTTAGGAGGATTTCGATGAATATTGCCGCACTGCAGGCTATTGCTCTTTCTGTTCGGAGCCTGACTATCGACGCAATCCAAAAGGCAAATTCGGGTCACCCCGGCATGCCGATGGGCGCTGCGGAGCTCGGTGCTTACCTTTATGGTGTCGAGCTCAAGTATAACCCTAAGGATCCAAAGTGGCTAAATAGGGATAGATTTGTTCTCTCGGCCGGTCATGGCTCGATGTTTCTTTATTCTCTTATCCACATGGCTGGCTTTGATCTATCTCTCGATGATATAAAAGCTTTCCGTCAGGTCGGATCGAAATGCCCGGGCCATCCGGAATATGGGCGAACGCCGGGTGTCGAGACAACAACGGGGCCCTTGGGGCAGGGAATTGCGACGGCGGTCGGTATGGCTATTGCAGAGCGAAAGATGATGGCGCATTTCAATACGCCGGGTCATCAGATTCTCGATCACTTTGTGTTTGCGCTTGCCGGCGATGGGTGCATGATGGAGGGAGTAGCCAGCGAAGCCTGCTCTTTGGCCGGTCATCTTGGGTTGGGAAACCTGATTGTCTACTACGATTCGAACCATATCAGCATCGATGGTCCTACTGATATAACTTTCTCGGAAGATGTAGGCAGGCGTTTCGAAGCCTATGGTTGGCAAGTGCTTCGGGGTTCCATGTATAATTTTGAGGATATCGCTTCTCTAACCGCCGAAGCCAGGGCCGAAAAAGACCGGCCTTCTCTCATAATCCTGGATAGCATTATTGGCAAGGGAGCTCCGACAAAGCAGGGTACGAGCGGTGTCCATGGTTCTCCGCTGGGCGATGAAGAAGCTCGCAAAACCAAGGAAGGTCTTGGCATTCCACTCGACAAGCCCTTCTGGGTAGCTCCGGAGGCCTATTCTTACTTCAAGGAACATCAAGGAGAGCTGGAAAAGGAATATGACGCCTGGCAGCTTCGCTTCGAAGCCTGGCAAAAGGCCAATCCTTCCCTGGCCCAAGAACTCACAATCTGGCTCAGCGGTAAAGAGATGCATAAGCTCGATATGCCTTCTTTCGCGGTTGGCGATAAGGTGGCTACACGAAATGCTTCGGGCAAGTGTCTGGCTGCTATTTCGACCGCCTGGCCGAACTTTATCGGTGGCTCAGCTGATCTGACGAACCCCAACGTGAGCCAGCTGCCGCAAAATACGGATGGTACTCCCCTTGTCTTTTCAAAGACCAATCCAATGGGGCGATATATCTACTTTGGCGTGCGAGAGCATGCCATGGCAGCTATAGCCAATGGAATTGCGCTATATGGTGGCTTGCGCCCCTTTGTAGCGACATTCCTGGTTTTTTCGGATTATCTGCGTCCGGCCTTGAGGCTCTCCGCACTAATGAGACTGCCTGTAATCTTCGTGCTTACCCACGATTCGATATATGTGGGCGAAGATGGACCAACGCATCAGCCAATCGAAGCGCTCGCGGCACTGAGGGCAATTCCTAATCTAAAGGTGCTGCGCCCCGCGGATGCGGAGGAAACAAGCGCTAGCTGGAAGATTGCAATGGAGCGACTGGATGGACCTACCGTGCTTGTGCTTTCGCGACAGAATCTGCCTGTCCTAGAAAAACATGAAAGCGATTGGTCTTCCAAGATAAGGCTCGGGGCTTATGTTGTAAAAGACAGCGATCGCGCTCCGGAAGTGACACTTGTGGGATCTGGGTCGGAAGTCTCGCTAGCAATCTCTGCCGCCGAGATTGTCAAAAGCAAACGCCATGAAACCGCTATCCGCGTTGTTTCTGTCCCGGACAGAGGTGCTTTCTATGCGTCTTGCCCGACGGTTCGAGAGATCATCCTTTCTCCCGGATCTAAGGTGTTTGTAGCCGAAGCTGGTGTAGCTCAAGGCTGGGAGCGTATTGCTCCTTCAGATCAGATTCTTTCTATCGAGCGCTTTGGTGAATCAGGTCCGGGAGATAAGGTAGCTGAATATCTCGGATTTACGGCACAAACCCTTGCTCGGATGATTCTGGCCAAATTGGACTAGAAAAGCCTCTTTACATATTATGCTTTGATTTGTATCATTACTTGAAAGTGCTTCTTTAGGCCAAGCTCGAATCTCGAGCTTGGCTGGTTGGAGCCAGAATGTTCTTTAGATCAAAAAAGCACAATAATCATAATTGTCAAACAAAATAGTTATTATAACACTGTAAAAATTCAATATTCTTGGAAATAAAAGTCCTCTGTGTTAGTATAGATTATCCTTTCTCTTACTAAGGGTTTGGCAATAGCGAATGAGAAGGAGTCTAAACAGTGGCTGAATCTAATGCTAAGAGGCACAATATTCTTTCTCACCTTAGACAATTGCGTCCTATCGAGCATTTCTGGCTTGTTGTTTTCTTTATCATACTGCTCGGTACTCTTGTGATAGGCGCTTATTGTCAATGGCAAAATATCCTGCACGATAAAAAACTCTACATCGAACTAATTGGAAAATCCAAGATTAGTCAGATCGAGATATGGTATACGGCTCATATCACGGAAGCAAAGGAGAAGCCACATTCGCTGCCTTTCTTAAATCTAGTCTCAAGGGCGATAGCAGAGCCTTCGACAGACAATTTAGAACTCCTCGATGAAAGCTTGAGGCCATCTCTTCTCTCTTACAATTATGCCGATACTGCGGTGCTCACTTCGAGCTTCGACGTTCTATATACGCTTACCAATCTTTCCACTTCTAACAGTTCCGAAGTTGTTCGGGAGATTTCCGAAAGAAAACCCAAAACACCTTTCTTTACCAGAATGTACCTTACTTCTCCTCATGCAAAAGCGGGTTTTCATCTTGTCATCCCTCTCATCTGGGAAGGAGAAGAAGAGCCTTTTGCCTATGTTGTGCATACATTTTTGGCCGAAGATTATTTCTTTCCTCTTCTCGCTACATGGCCGGGCACCGAAGAGACAGGCGAAACAATGCTGCTAGAAAGCAGCAATAATATGGTCCAAGTCATAAACCCATTAAAACTCGTTCCTATTTCGGCTTTTTCTCTTCAGATTTCCATTGCCGCCGAGAATTCTGTGGAGGCACAAGCCGGTCTTGGAAAGACTGGTGTTATGACGGGTAAGGATTACCGCGGAAAGCATGTGCTGGCCTATGCAGAAAAAATCCCAAATCTAGACTGGATAATTCTTTCAAAGCTCGACTGGGCGGAAGCGTTTGCTTCGCTAATACCGACGATTGTTGTTTTTATCATATTCATCTTCGTTGCCATAATAGCGCTATTGGCAGGCTCATACGCGATTTTCTCCACACGAGCGCTTGCCACTTTTCAGTCGAAATTCGAACTGCTCAAGCGCACCGAACGCAACGAGGCACTTCTGAGCACCATACTAGAACGTCTCGATTTTCCGGTGGTAGCAGTCGACGAGAATCTCGAAATTCGACTGGCAAATCATTCCTTCAGAGATCGCTTTGGAGACACCCTTCCAAAGGATCTGCAGTTGGCTCATAAGGACACCAAAACGGCTCAAACCGAGGTTCAGAGGATCGAGATTGCCGGTCCACAGGGACAGACCCTGAGATTTGATTCAACAGAGATCCAGATTGCCCTGCCGGATCAGCCAATGCTCTTTGTCTATGTAATGCGCGATGTAACCAATCTTGAATCGATGCTCGAACAGGTCCACATTCTCAATCGAGAACTTGCACAAAAAGTGGAAGAGCAGACAAAGCGCCTTTCAGATACAAATGATGAGTTGCGCGCAATTGCATCGGCAATCTCTTATAACTTGATTGCTCCACTTTACAACATTGAATCCTTGAGCAAATCTCTGGAAGCCCTAGCAAAGAATAAGTCTGATAGCGAAATCATGAGCTATATAACGAACATCAGAAAAACAACCGAAAGCATGACCAGACTAACGGAAGCCCTTTCGATTTTTCTTTCGATAGACACAATACAGCTTGCGGATGAGGAATTCGATTTCAGTATCGCTGCTCAGGAAATTACCTCGGAAATAATCAAACGCAATCCCAAAAGGCGCTATCAGATTACCATTATGCCTGACCTCAAAGTACATGGAGATGGCAATCTCTTGAAGATTGCCTTACGCAATGTTCTTGAAAATGCTATCCAGAATTGTCCTGAGACTCTGACTGCCATGATAGAAATAGGCAAATGCGGAGAATCCTGCATCTTTGTGCAAGATAATGGCATAGGAATATCTCCGGAAGAGGTCTATTCTCTACTAAAGCCATTCTCTAACACCGAGAATGGGCAATCCGCAGGCCAGATTAACGTGGACTTCGCCATTACAAAGAAAATAATAGAGCGACATGGTGGAAAGCTCGAAATAATAAGTGAGCTTGACAAGGGCACTGTGGTTAGATTCGATTTCTCGTCAAAGTCTACAACACTTCGCTAAAATTACTATATATTTGTCTTGATGGATTTATATGGAGTCCTCCATGGCTGATCGCAAGACTTTTGCAATAAAAAGTATGACATGCGCAGCTTGCGTTGCCGCAAATGATCTAGCGGTGAACAAGCTAAATGGCGTGACCAATATTTCGGTCGATAGTGTTCAGGCTTGTTTTATGCTTTTGGTGGGCCTTTGCTTTCGCCAATTTTTGCGGCAGCCGCCATGTCCTTGAGCTCTGTTTCTGTCGCAACTAATGCACTTCGGCTCAGGAGATATAGAAAATCAGATCGATGGACTCTAGGGCTCTAGAGAAAGGGAGGATAGACAATGAAGAAATTGCTTAAAATCGAAGGTATGACCTGCGGCCATTGCGTAATGCATGTGCAGTCTGCGCTCGAAGCAGTGCCCGGAGTCAGAAGCGCAAAGGTAGACCTTCTCCAACGCCAGGCAATTGTGGAGGGTGAACAACTGGATGACCAAGCTCTGCGGGCTGCGGTGACCGAGGCAGGCTACCGAATAGTGGAGATCATTCCATAATAAATAATAAGAAGGCTGCCCGATTTTCCGAGCAGCCTTCTTATATTACCTTGGTATGTCTTTCAGCTTGACGAGCTCGGGCTGCAAGGTTTCACCCTCGATTTTCTTAAGCTCTTCCAGGAGCTCGCGCCCTCGTTTGGTGAGCCGGGAAGGAACCTTGACAAAGACTTTGATGTAGAGATCGCCGCGTTTGCCACCCGAAACTGGAACACCCTCGCCTTTTATGCGAAGCAACTTAGCATTCTGCGTTCCGGCCGGTATCTGAACGGATATCTTCCGCCCTTCCAGCGTTTCGATAACCACTTCGCCGCCGAGTGCAGCGGTTACAAAATCTATCGAGACGGCGCAATAAAGGTCATTCCCCTGGCGTTCGAACGTTTCGTGAGGCCGCACATGGATAAAGACATGGAGATCTCCTGGAGGTCCTCCATTAGGACCAGCGTTCCCCTGGCCGGGAACAGTAACCCTTTTGCCATCTTCAACACCGGGAGGTATGGTGACTCTAATTTTCTGTTTTTTCTTGACTACTCCACTTCCGGCGCAATCCTGACAAGGATTCTCTATTACCGTGCCCTCTCCATGACATGCTGGGCAGGGTTGAGAAATGGCAAAAAAACCCGAACTTCTGCGAACCTGCCCTGTCCCCTTGCAGGTCGAACAGACTTTTCTGCCAAGATTGTCGCGCGAACCACTGCCCCCGCAGGTCTTGCAGACATCATCTCTGTTGTATGATATTTCTACGGTGGTTCCAAAAACCGCCTTCTCAAGGGGAAGTTCTATGTCGTATCTTAAATTAGCACCGTGATTTGTACGTGTTTCTCCACGACGCTGCGACCCTTCGCCAAAAATCGAACCAAAAAACGATGAAAAATCGCCAAAACCGCTGAAAATGTCCTCGAAGTCGCGAAATACGCTAGAATAGTCCTGTTGAGCTCCCGCCATTCCCTCGACACCAGCAAAGCCGAACTGATCATAGGCCTGGCGTTTCTGGTCGTCTCCCAGAACCTCGTATGCCTCCGTGGCTTCCTTGAATTTTTCCTCTGCGGTCTTGTTCCCAGGATTCTTGTCCGGGTGATACTGAATAGCGAGTTTTCTATAGGCCTTCTTGATCTCGTCTTTTGTTGCGGTCTTTGGCACACCGAGCACTTCGTAATAATCACGCTTGGCCACTTCGAAAATCCTTTGATAAAAAGGTGGCTGAACCGCGGCCCAGCCACCTCGATATGCTCTCTAGGTTACTTGTCGTCGTCGACCACTTTGTAGTCGACATCGTCGGCATTCTGCGCATTATCGCTTGAGCCAGCGGAACCATCGGAGGCGCTTTCTCCTGTGGCGCTACCGGATGCTTCGCTTGCGGCGCCCTGGGCCGAAGCACTTCGGTACAGTTCTTCGGACAGCTTATAGGATGCTTGCTTCAAGGCCTCGGTTTTCTGCTTGATTAGCTCAGTATCCTTGCCTTCCATTACATCCTTGAGCTCTTTTACGGCATTTTCGACCGCGGACTTTTCGCTTGCGCTTATTTTGTCGCCAACTTCCTTTAGCGATTTTTCCGTGCTATAGATGAGAGAATCAGCCTCATTACGCGCATCGATGCGTTCCCGCTCACGCCTGTCTTCCTCGGCATGGGCTTCGGCTTCCTTGACCATCTTTTCGATCTCCGCCTCATTGAGACCGCTCGATGCTTCGATTCGGATCTTTTGCTCTTTTCCGGTGCCAAGATCTTTTGCTGACACATGCACGATACCATTTGCGTCGATATCGAAGGTCACCTCGATCTGTGGCACACCACGAGGCGCGGGAGGAATTCCAACTAGGTCAAATCTTCCAAGTGTTCGGTTTTGTGCCGCCATCTCGCGCTCGCCCTGCAATACATGAATGGATACGGCTGTTTGTCCATCCGCTGCCGTAGAGAATATCTGGCTCTTGCGGCATGGAATCGTCGTATTGCGCGGAATGAGACGGGTAAATACGCCGCCCAGTGTCTCGATACCAAGAGAAAGCGGCGTAACGTCGAGGAGAAGCACATCCTTTACATCTCCACCGAGTATACCTCCCTGGATAGCCGCACCAATGGCAACCGCTTCATCTGGGTTGACTCCCTTGGAAGGCTCTTTGCCGAATATTTCGCGAACCATCTGCTGAACGCGAGGCATACGGGTCATTCCACCTACCAGGATTACCTCATCGATCTGAGATGCCGAAAGCCCTGCGTCCGCAAGCGCCTTAATACAAGGCTCGCGGGATCGCTCTATGAGGTCCATGCACATCTGTTCGAATCTAGCCCTCGTAAGGCTTTTCTGCAAATGCTTTGGCCCGTTCGCATCGGCTGTTATAAAGGGCAGATTTATCTCGGTCTGCTGCATATTGGAGAGCTCGATCTTTGCCTTTTCCGATGCTTCGCGTAGCCGCTGAACAGCCATGCGATCATGCGAAAGATCGATGCCCGTATCATTCTTGAATTCCTCTACCAGCCAGTTCACGATTCTGCGGTCGAAATCGTCACCGCCTAGGTGAGTGTCGCCATTGGTCGACTTGACTTCGAATACGCCTTCTCCAAGCTCCAGTATAGAGATATCGAAGGTACCACCACCGAGGTCATATACCGCTATGGTCTTTTCTTTCTTCTGATCCTTGTTGAAACCATAAGCAAGGCTTGCTGCAGTAGGTTCATTGATGATTCGCTTTACCTCGAGACCGGCAATTCGGCCAGCATCTTTGGTAGCTTGTCGCTGTGAGTCGTTGAAGTACGCAGGAACCGTGATTACGGCTTCCGTAACCGGCTCGCCTAGGTAGTCTTCTGCGGTCTTTTTCATTTTCTGAAGAATAAAGGCGCTAATCTCCTGAGGGCTGTAGAGCTTACCGCCAGCCTCGATGCGCACATCGTTGCCATTATCTATGACCTTGAATGGAACAAGTTTGATTTCATTCAATACTTCGCTATAGCGACGACCCATGAATCTCTTTATCGAGAATACAGTGTTCTCTGCATTTGTGATCATTTGGTTCTTGGCTGGCTGGCCTACGAGCCTCTCACCTTTTGCGGTGAAGGCTACAACCGAGGGCGTTGTCCTTTGTCCTTCAGAATTGGCAATTACAATAGGCTCTCCTCCCTCCATCACTGCGACACAGGAATTGGTAGTGCCCAAATCGATGCCGATAATTCTTCCCATATTTCTTTCTCCTTCTTTCTTGTCTATCTAAAAGTTACAAAACTATCCACCACAAAGCAAATCGAGCTCTTATCCTAGAGCGCTGTTCTCCTCCGTACTCTCAAAGAATGAAGAATCTTGAGTCTCTCCTGACACCTCTGTTGCTCTGGAGGGGGCCTCCGCAGGATTAGCCGGCATCATGACCTTTACCTTAGCTGTTCGAATAACTCGATCGTGCAGCTTATATCCGGGCATAAACTCCTGGGTAACCCTTGGTTCGTGCACATCACCTTTCTCGGAGAACATCGCTTCGTGCAAATGCGGATCAAAGACGGTCCCTTCGGCCTTATATTGCTTGAGACCATATTTCTTGGACAGAGTATCATAGAGCCTTTTCTGAATAAGGCGAATACCTTCGATGACTTTTTCGACATCGTTATGATTCTGCGCAACTGCATCCAAAGATCGATCAAAGTCATCGAGCACGGGAATAAGATCATTTAGAAGCATCGAGACCGCATATTGCTGAAATTCTTCCTTTTCCTTGACAACCCGTTTTCTAAAATTGACTTGCTCGGCAAGAATGCGCAGATACTTGTCGTTCAACTCATCCAGCTGAGCCTTGAGGCGCGCTATCTCCTCATTGGCTGCCGCCAGTTGAGACTCCAGATCGCTCGTAGACTGATTCAACTGTTGCTTGTCGGCTCCATGTTCCATTGTGGATTCCTGAGCAGAAGGCGCATTCCGCGCGTTTTGATCTTGAAGGTTCTCCTGCTTTCTGATTTCCGATTGTTGTTCTTGTTCATGCTTGTGCTTAGACATTCTTCACCCTGCTAATAAAAAATAATATTATTGTCTTTCTTAATGAAAATACTAATTAAAAATCATGATCGTCAATACAAATGCTGCAATCATTCGCAATATTCTTTCATTAGATGTCAAAATTCAGCAGAGCGCGTGAAACCTACTCAGCCTTGACATTCGAAGAAAGTGTCGTACATTTAATATAAGGAGAGTATGCATTGCAATCCCAAAGACCGGTTCTCGTACAGCAGCAACGCTTGAGGCTCAACCCCAGGATGGTACAATCAATACATCTGCTCACCCTCCCTCTGCAAGAGCTGACTGAACAGATCAATCAGGAACTTCAAGAAAATCCGGCACTCGAACTGCTTACCGGCTCGAGCGAGATATCGCTCGATTTCATGGAATCGCACATCGATAATATGGCAGAAAAAGAGAACAGCCTCAATGAAGGCGAGTACTCGGACGATATATTCGGATTCAATACCGATGACATCGACCATAACGCCATAATAGAACAAACAATAGCAACCGAAGAGTCACTCCAGGAACATTTGCTCAGCCAGCTCGGGCTCTTACCTCTCAATGAACAAGAGCGCAAAATCGCTGAAAGGATCATCCAGAATATCGATGAAAATGGTTTTCATATTCTGCCACCTTCGGAACTATGCAATGATTGCGATCCGGAAACTCTGAATCGCTTGCTATATCTCCTTCAAAGGCTCGATCCTCCGGGCACCTGCACTTCCGACTTTCGTGAAAGTCTCATAGTACAAACAGAAATTTCTCCCTCTGCTCCTCCAAAAACTATCGATGTCATTAAGGATCATTTCGAAGACCTCAGACTTCGCGATCGAAGTTCGATCAAAAAAGCACTCGGGCTCGATGATCGTCAAATAGATCGCATAGTCGAATTCATCCGAACCCTGGAACCCTTCCCCGGTCGCTCGTTCTCCAAAGCCAGACCCCGCTATATTGTGCCCGATATCGCGATGTGGCTGGAGGATGGCGAGATAAAAGTGCGACTGAATGATGATTTCGTTCCTAAGCTTGGAATCAACCGACTATATAGCGAACTTGCTTCTCAACCAGCAAAAGGTGAAGCCGAGAAATTTGCGCGAGAAAAGGTCGAAAATGCGCGCTTTTTCATAAATAGCATAAAAAAGCGCAATGAAACCTTGCTAAAGACCGCCTATGCAATAGCCGAAACCCAGAGAGATTTCTTTGTGGCAGGACCAAAAGCGTTAAAGCCTCTTACATTAAAAGAAATCGCAGAAAAGATAGGAGTTCATGAGGCGACGGTTTCACGCGTCGCCAATGGCAAATATGTGCAAACTGACTGGGGCACTTTCGAAATGCGCCGTTTTTTCACCAATGCTATAAATCAAGAAAAGGGCAAAAACATCTCCAAGGAGGCAGTAAAGGCCGAGATTTCTCAGATAATTCAAGAACTCGAGGCAAAAGGCGAAAAAATCTCCGATCGTATTATTTCTGAGATTCTCGCCCGGCGGGGAATGAAAATTGCTCGCCGGACGGTGGCCAAATATCGTGGCGAGCTCGGAAAGTAGACCGAGCCGATGATTCTCATGCGCTTGGCCTGGCCAAGGCACAAATAATCTTTGAGGAGGTCATTATGAATATCGACGTCCGTTCTGTGCACTTCGATCTTAGCGAACAGAGTAGAGAGTATCTGAATACTAAAATCAGCCGGATCGATTACGCAAAGGACTTGATCGTCGATCTTCTTTTCGTCTTTACTAAAGACGCCGGACGGTTCCGATTGGAGGTAACCGCGAACTTTCGATGGGGTAAGCAGGCGCACCTCGTTGTTACTTCACCAGAACTAAATGCAGGCATCGATGTGCTTATCGACAAGCTAGATCATAAAATAGTAAAGGAAAAAGAAAAAATTCAGAAAAAGAACAAGTGAGAGCAGCTTATACGGCGGCGGTTCTTCATGCAAACGGAGGCCAAAAAACAGCTCAAAAACGAGGCCTTTCGAGACTGCCATTGCAGCCGGCTGAAGACCGCCGTTTTTTATTAGATTTACCACTTTTGCAGGATGATGTAGAATAATCGTGTGAAAGAAAAAGAACCTGTCAATTTTACCGTTCTCGATCTTCTAAGCCTCGAACTAAAGGAACACAACGATCTCAAGCTCCAATGCACAGCGGGTCGAGCCGGGCTCAGCAGAGAAATCAGTGTACCAGATCTGAATAGGCCAGGCCTGGCTCTGGCGGGATTCTACGATTCATTTGCCTGGGAGAGGCTGCAAATATTCGGTCGAGGCGAAAGTGCCTATCTCCACAAAATTGAGGAAGACGGGGTGGCGGCTCAAATATACGAAAAGCTCTTTTCGTACCAAATCCCTTGCTGCATTTTTACAAACGGCATTAGACCGACCGATCTCTTTGTCTCAAATGCCGAAGCAGTAGGCTGCCCTGTGCTCATAACCGAACTGAATTCGATGGAATTATCTATTCGGATTATTCGGATTCTTCACGACATCTTTGCACCTAAAATGATCATGCATGGCGTGCTTGTCGAAGTGTTCGGCATAGGAATATTGCTGACAGGTGAATCTGGAGTAGGAAAGAGCGAGACGGCCCTGTCATTGATCGAAAGAGGCCATAGGCTCGTCGCAGACGATGTTGTGGAGATTCATTGCCTTAATGGCAGCCTGCTCATGGGCCAGGGGACAAACAAAGTCATAGGGCACCACATGGAGATACGAGGTCTTGGTATAATCAATGTGACGCATCTATTCGGAGTAGGCGCCATTCGAGATAAGAAACAGATACAGCTCGTCATACAAATCGAAGATTGGGATCCTAAGAAAGTCTATGATCGAATCGGCACAGATGAATTGACGATGGAAATACTTGGCGTAAAGATTCCGAAGCTAGAAATTCCCGTTAAGCCCGGCCGCAATTTAGCCATCATAATCGAAACGGCCGCAATGAACGAGCGACTCAAAAAAATGGGATATCACAGCGCAAGAGAATTCAACCAGAATATCCTGCGGTGGCTCGAGAGCGAGAGCGCCCGCACCATGTTTTTCTCCCGAGACGATTATTAGATCATTTTACTCATGTACTGTCGGGCTTATTGAATGCAAACCTGCATTCGAAGTATTATGACTGCTATTGGCCTTGAATCTTCTTCTTGGAGCCCTTATGGTAGAGCTAGAGACAACAATTAAGAATCGTGCCGGTATCCATGCCCGTCCTTCTGCCCTTATTGCCCAGACTGCAATTAAATTCGCATCTCGCATATACCTCGAAAAAGAAGGAAATCAGATCAATGCTAAATCCATAATGGGCATAATTACCCTCGCCGCGAGCTTTGGCGCCAAAATCAAGATAATCGCCGATGGCGCCGATGAACAAGAGGCCGTAAAGGCCATAGCGGAACTTTTCGAATCCGGCTTCAACGAAGAACTTGGATAAAGAAGAGCCCATAGAAAGCCCATAGAAATATGGGGCTTGCGTGTTTTGCAGTTCTGTGTTGTATACTATACAAAGATACAGGAGTCTGCATTGAAAGATCTTACCGATCGACAGAAGCTAATCCTCAGCTTCATCCGGGAGTATATTCAAAAAAACAACTATCCGCCAACGGTAAGAGAAACGGCACGAGCCTTCTCAATGTCGGTCAAAGGCGCATACGACCACATAAAGGCTCTCGAGAAAAAAGGTTACATCAAGACCACAGAGAAACGCTCTCGCGCAATAGAGTTGGTCTCGCCCCCCGAAGACAATACGGCTGTGGTGAAAATTCCGCTCTTAGGCGAAATTGCGGCCGGTAAGCCCATCTTTGCAGACGAAAACTTCGAAAAAACCATCTCCATTCCGGCTGAATTCGTAGGTAATCATATTCCTCACTTTGCACTTCGAGTAAATGGCGACAGCATGGTAGGCGCTGGAATTCTTTCGGGGGATATCGCCATAATAGAGCAGAGCGAGACGGCAAGGAATGGCGATATCATTGTAGCTCTTCTAGATGAAAACGTAACCCTCAAGCGATTCTATATCGAAAGGAACCGCTACAAGCTACAGGCAGAAAATCCAGGCTACGCTCCAATTTATACTCAGGATCTGAAGATACTTGGCAGACTTCGCGGTATATACAGGAGCTATTGATCCTATGGCAAAATATCCCATTCCTCCTGTTTGGATACTCGCAGGGCCCGAAGTGGGACTAAAAGGGGCTTTTATAGCCGATTTGATAGATAAGGCAAGGCGGCTTGGGGAGGGTGAACCTGAAGTTCATAGAATGTATGCTGGCGATAGCTCGCCCTCCGAAGCTATAGAGCTTCTGCAGAATAGTTCTCTCTTTTCTCCATGGGTCATAATCGAATTCCGAAATGCGGATCAGATCAGTCTGAAGCCAGAGATAGATACAATGGTCAAATATTGCGGCAGTCCGGCGGAGCAAGCGCTGCTGCTGCTCGAAACAGAAAACTATTCGGTCTCAAAAGCCATAGAAAAAGTCGTGCCGCCTTCGTGTCGAAAAACCTTCTTCGAGCTCTTCGAAAATGAACTAACCGGATGGATACGGCGGGAACTAGGCAAATCCCAGCTTTCTATCGACGAAGAGGCCCTTGAATCCTTCCTTGAGCTTGTTCCGCATGACACCAACTCTCTTGCAGCGGCCTGCCTTGTACTAAGCGCGAGTTTCCCTCCAGGAAGCATGCTTGGCACTTCGGATGTCGAGGCGGCGATTCTGCGCTCCAAGCCGGAAGACGCCTTTACTCTCTTCGATAAGATAGGGCAGGGAGATTTATCTCTTTCTCTCGAAGTGCTCAATAGCGTTCTGGACTCAAGGCGCGGCGATGCCAATCAGATAATAGCCGCTCTAGTTTGGAGTTTTCGCAGACTGGCGCGCATAGGAGAAGCAGTTGCCGATGGCGAGCGCTTCGAAGATGTATGCATCCGAGAACAAGCTCGCTCCAAAACTGTTCAGAAAAAGCTCCGAAATGCCCTTGGCAATTATGAGCCAGAAGATTGCAGGCGAATCATATCCGCCCTTTCCGAAACCGAGGCTGCCATTCGAGGCCTATTGGGATCGGCTTTCGACCGCCAATTGCTGCAGCTGCTCATAATCTCTATAATCACACAAAAAGGAAAAGGGCTCCCGCTTGCCGGATGGAGTGAGCGAGGCTTATATCCACAATTTATAAATTAGGACATATTATGTCGCAGACTGTCAGGACCATTCAACTTGGTGAAAGAACCATCATACTCGTTGGTACGGCTCATATATCGAAGGAGAGTATCGAAGAAGCTAAAGCGACTATCATAGCAGAACAACCGCAGCGCGTTTGCGTAGAGATCGACATGGGGCGCTATCAATCGATCAGCCAAGAGAGCCAATGGGAAAAACTCGACATCATAAAAGTACTAAAGCAGGGAAACGGCTTTCTATTGCTGGCAAATCTGGCACTCGCCGGATTTCAGAAGCGCCTCGGGTTGGATCTTGGAACTAAGCCTGGAGAGGAAATGCTTGCGGCAATCCAAACCGCCGAGGAAATGGGTATTCCCTGGTCCGCCATAGATCGAGAAATTCAAACAACTCTCAAGCGAGCGTGGGGAAAATCCAATCTCTGGAACAAGTCAAAACTCCTGGCCAGCCTGATAGAATCGGCTTTCTCGCGTGAGAAGCTGAGCGAAGAAGATCTTGAAAAACTCAAAGAGAGCAGCGAACTCGAGCAGATGATGAATGAACTCGCCAGTTATATGCCGTCGGTCAAGGAAGTACTCATAGATGAACGAGATCGCTATCTTGCCACAAAGATATTTCTGACCACAGAGCAGAAAGTGGTCGCTGTGGTCGGCGCTGGCCACATGAACGGCATAGAAGCTTGGTTAGAAAAGCTATCGCGAGGCGAAATCGAGGCTGATGTCTCCGATATCGAAACCCTTCCGAAGAAGGGCTGGTTTGCCAAGTCTGCTGGCTGGCTTATTCCCATCCTCATAATTGCGCTGATAACCATCGGTTTTTTTCGTTCCGGAGGCCAGGCGAGCCTGGCAATGATTGAACGCTGGGTGCTCCTGAATGGTTCTTTGGCAGCGCTTGGTTCACTCCTATGCATGGCACATCCGGTTACAATTCTCTCCTCATTCTTATTGGCACCGCTGGCAACAATGAATCCCTTACTTGCAATAGGATTGTTTGCAGCCATAATAGAAGCCTTTTTTCGTAAGCCCACGGTGCACGATGCGGAGAATCTAGCCGACGATGTGACGAGCCTTAAAGGCTTTTATAGGAATCGTATAACCCATATTCTGCTAGTCTTTTTCTTTTCGAGCCTTGGCGGAATGATTGGGAATTTTATCGCTCTTCCGATCCTCGCTTCTCGCGCGATCGGCTGAAAAATATTCGGTCCTTATGATGAATGGTCTTGCGCTTCTTCTATAATGTCTTAAGCATTCGAAATGGAAAACACTATAGGCCAAAGATAATCATCGAATGGCGTGGCATTGGGAACTTCGAAGACAGATCTGGCGCTACGGATTCAAATGATTCAGACGATTCGGATAATCGAGTCAATTCGGAAGGCTCTGATAATTCGGCGAAGATCAATTGCTCTCTGTCAGAAAGGTTGATGCTACCAAATATAGATCCATCTCTGCTGAAGAAATCATAGAGTCCGCGTGTTCGGCCTGGATTTCTCTCTATGCCGAACTCCTTGCCCTCGATATGCTTGTACCATTCGATCAACTCTCTTGTGAATGCGGCCTCTGAGAGCTTATCAGGGTTATTGTCTATTTTAGCATGATTTGTAAAGAGCGCGGGATCATCGGAGGTCATGAGCTGGGAACCGAACATCGCAGCAACCATTGCGATAAGGAATTTTTCTGTATCCTTGAGGCTGGTCAGGTCTGTTCTGCAAAAGATGACATCTGGATCACATAGTAGAAGACTCTTGTCCAGAATTGCGCGTCCGATGCTATCTTCCAGGTTGACTTTTGCCGCAGGCCGACCTTGATGACCTATGAGCCTTAGCTGTGGCCATTCCCAATGCTCTCGGGTATCCGCCCCTGAGCGCATTAGAGGCATAAAAGGCGCGGTGGATTCTATGGGTGCGCCGCAGGATAGAAAAGCTACGGGCTCGCCATTCGACGCTCTGGAAAATTCTAAGATATGCGCCATAATGCGGGCATAGTGCTGCCAAGCTCCTCCTTTTCGACCGGAAAAGACCCCTTGCATGAGACCCGCATATAGAAAATCCAACTTCAAATAGCGATAACCCCAGACATTTACAATCGTATCGATTAAAGATAAGAGGTAATCTTCGACATCGCGTTGCGAAATATCTAGAGCCCATACATCGCCGCCCCAATTAGGGTTCCAGCCTGCCTTGACAGGCTTGCCTCTAGCATCGCGAAGCAGCCATTCGGGATGGGCTTTTGCCGTGGCCGAATTGGGCATAAGAAGAAAAGGCGCGAGCCAGATGCCTGGCACAAGGCCTTTTTCGGCAATTCGCCGGGCCATTTTTTCCATGCCATTCGGAAATTTGCGAGGATCGGCTTGCCAGTCCCCTACCTGGATCTCCCAACCATCGTCGATCTGGAATACGGCGGGCAGGCCTCGCCGCAGAAAATAGCTGTTTACAAAATTGTCATTGGCCTTTATGGCATCGAGGTCATTCCCGATAATCTGCTCATCGATGGCAGTGTAGTGATTGTACCATGATGCATAGCCACCTATCATGCCATGAGAAACAGATTTTGGCTCATAGAGCCAACTCGAATCGTCAAAACGACGATCGGAGCCCCAATATGAGCCAAGCTTATCTTTAAGCGAAAAGTAGTCTGGCGCGATAAACACGCAAAGCCGCGCGATTGTCTCGCCGGCAACAAAGGAGCCACCCGCCACATAAACAAAAACACTAATCTTATCGCCTCGAAGTATAAAACTGACGGGAGGCAAATAGTCTGGGCAAGGGCTTTCATTTCTGGAGCAACTTGAAAGATCTCGCAGATAGGCGCGGTCGGCATCTGTCGAGCGAGGGCTGTTCCAGCGCTCCACATTGTCTGACACGAGCACAAGTCTTAGCTGGTCGGCTCTGAGGCCGAGCAAGAAGTGCGAGATAATGTCGCGCCTATGGAATAAGCGCCGTGCCCGCTGGCAAAGGGTGTGCGGGCGCTGCGCCGGGCGGCGCAGCGCCGCCAGGCGCAGCGCCCGCTCCGCTGGATGGTCGACAAACAGGTTTAGATCTCGGCGCAACAGGGCGCGGCGCGGCCTCTCCCTTCCCTTCAGTTCCCCGGCAAATGACCAGGATTGCCAGCCATTGACCAGCACGAATCTCTTTCGCGCGGAAGAAAGCTTTTCTGTGGCACTGCCTAAGCTAAACCCTGCGGCTTCTTCCGCCTTTTGGCACTCATTGCCCAGCGCATCGCAAAGGCTCTTGATCTCAATCTCCCCCAGCTCCAGGAGCGGCTCATCGCACTCTATCGACTCTTTAGCCTTAAAGAAGATCTTCAACATGTGTCCGGAAGTTCTATCAAGTATTAGCTCTACCTTCGAATTCATGGGGTTTATGCTATCATAGTCCAGCAATGTTTGGCATATCCATTGCTAGTATATCCATTGCCAGCCCGGGCAATTTCTTTCCAGGTCTCAATACAACAAATCGGATATGTGCTACAATAGATCTATGGCACACTGTATAGTTCCGGAAGCAGAAGCGATTCTAGACAAAGAATTCCCCGTTCTCGACAAAGGGTTTGTCCGACTTGTCGACTATCTTGGCGGAGACCAGCGCATTGCGCAAGCCGCCCGAGTCTCCTATGGTGAGGGCACCAAGAGTTATCGTGAAGATGCGGCGCTCATAGATTACCTATGGCGGCATGAGCATACAAGCCCATTCGAGCAGGTTGTGCTCACCTTTCATGTAAAGCTACCTATTTTTGTGGCACGACAGTGGATTCGCCACCGTACCGCGCGCGTCAACGAGATTTCCGGTCGCTATTCCATTATGCGAGATGAGTTTTTTCTTCCATATGAAGACGCCTTGGCTCCACAGAGCGAAGACAACAAGCAAGGCCGTTCCGACATGCCTTTCGACAAACAAACAGCATCGAGGATCCAGGATATTCTCAAGGAAGGGTCTCTCTTTTCATATGAGCGCTATAGGGAGCTGATCGATATGGGCCTTGCCCGCGAGGTGGCTCGCATAGCCCTGCCCCTTTCTCTCTATACCGAATGGTATTGGCAGATGGATCTGCATAATCTCTTTCGTTTTCTCATGTTAAGGCTAGACTCCCATGCACAGCGTGAAATCCGCGAATATGCAAAGGTCATTCTCGAGATAACCAGAAAGGTCGCGCCTGCTGCAACGGCGAGTTTTGAACGATATACTTTAGAGGCTGTGCGATTCTCTGGGCCTGAGGTGAGGGAGCTTCGACGAAGACTAATAAAGGCCGAATCTTTAGAAGATGTCGCGCCAAAATGCGTCGAATCGAGCAAAGATGATCGGCCTAGCGAGCTATCCAGGAAAGAGCTCGAGCGCTTCGAAGAGAAGCTCAAATCTGGTCGCCAGCTCTAGGTAACATATTTATTAGTGCTACAAACCTTGTGTACGACAATATAAACAAGGTTCGTATCAGTATACGGAGCTCCGCTATATTCTTGCTCAATCCTTTATCTTGTCTACGATTCCCAAAAAAACATCGACGATCCGGGGATCGAAATGTTTCCCAGATTGCGATCGGATATATTCTAAAGCCGCCTCGCGAGTCCAAGCATGACGATAAGGCCTTTCGCTTGTCATTGCATCGTAGACGTCTGCTACTGAGAATATCCTTGCAAGTAAAGGAATATTATCGCCTTTTAGACCCTGCGGATATCCTTTGCCATCCCAGCGCTCGTGATGGCAATATGGTACGCTAAGCGCATCTTTCAAGAAGTCTATAGGCCGCAGGAGCTCGTACGCAAAAGATGTATGGGTACGCATGATTGCTTCTTCTTCCTTGGTGAATGCCTTGGGTTTTCGTAGAATGTTGTCTGGTATGCCGATTTTCCCTACATCGTGAAGTATGGCGCCACGTCTTAGGTTTTCGAGTGTCTTCTCATCGAGGGAAAGAGCTTCGCCTATTGCAAGGGCTATTTCTGTTACCCGCAGTGTATGCTGGAAGGTTTCATTATCCCTATAGCCGATCGCGCGAGCCCAGCCCTTCAAGGTCTCATCGTAAGCTGTCTTGATTTCCTTCTCCGCTTCCTTCAGAGCTCGGACATGTTGTATACGCCCAATGACAATACCTGAGTATGATCCGAACATTTCAGCAAATTCGACGAGCTCCTTGGTAAAGGATAAAGGCGCCTTGATCGAAATATGAAAGACTCCCAATATTCTTTCTTCATATGTTACGGGCAATCCTATATTAGCGCATCCTGGCGGGATTAACGAAAGGTTCCTCGATATGAGGAAAGGATCTTCTCTAATTTCAGGCGAAAAACGCATCTTTCCACTTTGGAATATGGCTCCGCTTATGCTCTCGTCTGGCTTTAGCGGTATTTCAAAGACCCTATCGAGCCAAGACCTGGCCGCAACCTTTTCCAACATGTCTGTCTGTGGATTATAGATTAGTAGGGCAACGGATTCAGCCTGTATTGCTTCGAATGCGCTATCGACAAGGAATCCGTAGAGCTTGTATGGTTCCGTCTCGATTCCAATCTGTTCATTTATTCTATGTAGTATCTCAAGCCAATGCAGACGTTCTTGGAGGACTTCTATGAGCCTTACAGACCTTATAGCCATACCGACAATCTCGCTCATAGACTGCAGGAGGCGCAGGTCAGAATCATTGAAAGCGTAATCTTTGCTCTCTACTCCTATTGCTCCCTCCACCTTGCCTTCGATCGATATGGGAGCATATATGCCATACTTGATATTCAGATCCGTCTGAACATAATGCGGATCAGAGGGTAAATCCATACACCGTATAGGCTTTCCGCTATCAATGACATAGCCTGTCATACCCAGACCAGGACGGTCGATCAATCCATCAAAGAGATGTATCCTCTTTTGCAATTCTTCGACGTTCTTAACAAGCGAACTCCTGTACGAAATCGTCTCAAGAGTCTCGCCGAATCTGGATTTGAATCTTATTACCGAAGGCTGCCAATTCTTTTCTCTTTCGAGAATGCTGAGTGTAGTGTCTGCAACCTCCTGAAGGCTCGTCTTTCTGCCAACCTCAAGAGCTATTTTGTTGAGGATGGAGAGCTCCGAGGTCTTCCGGTTATTATCGCGCTGTATGAGAAATGTTCTCAAAGCTATCAAGGCAGCTTGAATAAAGTCATTTCGTCGCTCTTCATCTGCTTCGATTTTATCAGTGTCTATTGCCGTGTAGAAAATCCAAAACGCACAGCCTTCCAGTTTGTCCTCTAGGATAACAGGCATAAAAAGGATCTGCCAGGATTGATCTCCTTTGATGGGCATCTTATGCAATCTGTCTCTGCATGATTCGCATTTTGTAATAATCCTTGAATTCTCGATAATCCACCTCAGCGTAACATTATCGATTGGATCTGAGGATACAAGCTGAGGGGATTCACTTGAGGCTCCCCAAACTTCCTCAACAAAACCATTTTCATGCTGCACAAAGCTCATGAAGCCGCAGTTGTGAGGTTCCGCATATAGCTTATGCATAGAATCCAGGATGAGCGATATAGCAAGGTTTACATCCGAGAAGAATTCTTTCTTTAACGGCATAGATGCCAAGTCAGAGATCGCCTCTAGCAGCCTTTCGCGCTGCTTTAATGGTCCAATATCGATCAGCATAGTCTCGATTATTGTATCGTTCTTTTCGATCCATGAAGTTGCCGATATTAGTACATCAAGTTCCGCTCCATTTAGCTGTCGCACTCTGATATCTATGGGTGGAACCGAAGGACGACCATTTCGCAGTTGGCGCGTTCTATCGAGAATGCAATCGTAATACTCGGGGCATATCAGTGTTTCAATAGAAGGTTTGCCTATGAATTCGGAAGCGGACCGCCCTCCTAACATTCTGACAGCAGTCTCATTCAGGTCCTGAATTATTCCATTGACCTGAATCAATATGCCAGCTTGCTGGGTTTCGTAGATGTGTCGCCAGAACGAAGCATCCCTTGCAAGAGCCTGTATGGCTTCTGATTCTCTTTGACTCATTTTTTATATCACTGCCTGTTTCGACCCTTTGGGTCGATGTTTCACCCCCTTTGGGGGCAATCATTTATTCTAATGTCCAGCATAGAGCTTCAACAATGTTTGCTATATCGGCACAAAAATCATAAAAATCAATCTATTATCGCCTACATCGAAGAAATCATAAAGGCAATATTGCATTTTTATGCTAATCCGCGCTCATAGAGCAGATATATTGCCTGCGTGCCCAGCTCTCCCATTCCGTCGTTCACCATCTTGGCAAAAAGGCGTTCGGAAAGAGTCAACATTGGCAATTCTACATGCATTGCATGAGCGGAATCCAAAGCTATGCGCAGATCCTTGAGAAAATGCTTACTATAGAAGCCTGGATCGAAATTTCTCTCAAGCATTCGTGGTGCATTGTTAGAGAGCTGCCAGCTTTGCGCGGCGCCATTCACAATCGATAAGAGCGCATGTTTTGGATCAAGGCCTGCGTTTTTTGCATAGATAAGAGCCTCTACTGTGCCAAGAAGGTTGCCTGCCACGGCTATTTGGTTGGCCATTTTTGTATGCTGACCAGCACCAGGACCGCCTTGCAGGATGACAGTCCTGCCCACTATTTCAAGGAGGGGTTTTACTTTCTGGAATGTCTCTTCCTCGCCGCCGACCATGATGGTCAAAGTAGCATTCTTTGCTCCGATATCCCCGCCCGAAACAGGCGCATCGATTGCGTTCAGTCCGCGAACTTTTGCCGATTCGTAGATTCGAACCGCAAGATCAGGTCTCGATGTGGTGAAATCGACGAGAATAGTGCCAGATCTAGCATTCTCAATAAGGCCATCCGAGCCGAAGTATATCTCTTCCACATCTTTTGGATAGCCAACCATAGTAAAGATCACATCGCATTCCTGGGCAATTCGTTTGGGAGAATCTCGCCATTCGGCCCCTGCGTCTAATACGAGCTGTGCCTTGCTTTTCGTACGCGAATAGACCAAAAGCCTTTCGCCGGAAGCGCGAATATGTCCGGCCATGGGAGCCCCCATCACACCCAGTCCAATGAATCCAATTGTTCTTTGCGCCATTTCTCGGTCTCCTTTGCAATTTAGATGTTCAATCTTCGCGAGGAATTATTCAATTCCACCTGGTTCATCTTGTCAAATATAATACATTTCCACCTCTTTTTGATTTCATTGATTTTTTGTATAGTATGATGAATGAATATGCAGCAAAGACTCGAGCGGGCAAGTCTGGCCGCTTCTAGAATGCTCTCCTTAGAAACAGAAGTCAAGAATTCTGCGCTTGCCTGCATTGCACAAGGCTTGCGAGAAAATCGCGATAGGATTTTCTATGCAAATCAATTGGACCTGACCGCCGCCAGGCAAAACGGATTAGCTATACCGCTTTTAAGGCGCCTTGAATTCGACAAAAAAAAATTGGATGACGTTCTTTTGGGCATTCGGGATATTCTTGCATTGCCAGATCCTGCAGGAAAAGTGTTGGAAGCGCGCCTTTTGGATGATGGCCTGATATTGAAAAGGGTTAGCTGCCCGATTGGACTCATAGCGATGATCTTCGAAAGCCGCCCCGATGCCCTTGTGCAGATGGCTTCATTGGCCGTGAAGAGTGGAAACGCCATCGTGCTGAAAGGCGGCAGCGAGGCAAATGAAAGCAACAAGGTTCTGGCCACTATAATTGCCAAGGCCGGCGAAGAAAAAGGCCTTCCTTCGGACTGGCTCACTCTCCTGGAAACACGCGAAGAAGTGGGCGAACTGCTAGCATTCGATAAATATGTCGATTTGGTCATTCCTCGCGGTTCCAAGGAATTCGTTTCAAAGATAAAGGCTGAAAGCCGAATACCGGTGCTTGGGCATTCGGATGGTATCTGCCATGTCTATGTGCACGAAGATGCAGACCCGGTGATGGCTATCAAAATCGTTTTGGACTCGAAGATACAGTATCCAGCTGCCTGCAATGCGGCGGAAGTACTTCTTGTGCATGCCGCATTTGCGCATCGCAGCCTTATGGCGCTTTTGCAAGCTCTTTCCAAAGCCGGAGTGATGCTCGATGTCTGCGAAAAAGCAGCCCAGATACTCGATAAGGATCCCGGGCAAACCCGGAATCTGCACTATTCTGTAAAGACCGATAAAGATTGGGCTGTCGAATACCTGGACATGCGAATGGCTGTCAAGATTGTATATTCCCTCGATGAGGCAATTGCGCACATAAACCATTATGGGAGCAGCCACACTGATGCGATAGTCTGTGCTTCTTCCGAAGCGGCAAATCGCTTCCTCAAAGAAGTGGATTCCGCTTCGGTCTATCACAATGCCAGCACCCGATTTGCGGATGGCTATCGCTATGGCCTGGGCGCAGAAGTCGGTATTTCAACCAGCAAGATCCACGCCAGAGGCCCAATGGGACTTGAAGGACTTTGTACTTACAAATGGCTGCTCGAAGGCTATGGGCATATCGTCAGTGACTATGCTTCAGGCGAACGCCACTTTGTGCATAAAGAACTTCCCCCGAATTGAGAGAGGAAAATACCGTGCAAATCCACGAAACTATGGATGAAGCCTCTGCTCGCGCAGCGCTTGCGCGCGCTAATCGTATCGTAGTCAAAATTGGTACCGCGACCATTTCCAGACCTGAATCTAGCCCGGCTCGCCTGACTCGGCTATATCGATCCGATGGCAAGGCTTTTTTGGCCGATTTGCCCGATGGGGCTGTCGCAAAAGACTCAGGATATCCTTCGAAAGGAATTATCGATACCGCATATATCTATAATGTAGCAGAACAGTTTGCCGAGCTCGTTCAAGCCGGTAGGCAGCTAATCCTTGTCACCTCGGGTGCAATCGGCATGGGTGCACGCGAGCTGGGCCTTTCTAGGAGAGTCACCGAAGTGCGCATGCGTCAGGCTTGTGCCGCAATAGGTCAGCCCATACTTATGGAAGAATACAGGAGGGCGTTTGGCGTTTTTGGCCTGGTAGCCGCCCAGCTCCTTGTGACTCGAGATGAGTGGGATGATCGCACGAGCTACCTCAACCTCCGCAAGACAGTTGAGACTCTCTTGGAAGCCCGGGCAATACCTGTCTTCAACGAGAATGATTCGGTCTCTACGGCAGAGATCGGCAATGCCTTCGGCGACAATGACAGGCTCTCAGCCTATGTTGCGAGCAAGATCGATGCGGAATTGCTCATTATCCTCTCCGATGTGGATTCGCTCTACAATTCAGATCCAAGAGAAAATCCCCACGCCAAGCCCATCCCTTATGTGCGAGAGCTATCGGAAGAGCATCTTTCGTTTGCCGGTGGTCGTGGTTCGGAATTTTCTACAGGAGGAATGAAGACAAAGCTTGCCGCCGTTGCCATTGCACGCGATGCAGGCTGCCGCGTTGTTATTGCTCATGGTCGCGAGTCCAATGTAATTAAGCGCGTCGCATGTGGTGAACCTCTCGGAACACTTTTCGACGCAACCCACGCACTTAAAAATAAAATTCGATGGCTCAAGAATTCTCAACCTCGCGGCAATTTAACAATAGATGAAGGTGCTCTAGCGGCGATACGAGAGCGCAATTCCCTGCTGCCGGCTGGCATAGTTGCGGTGGAAGGCGATTTTGGCCGCGATTCTGTGGTATTGGTCAATGAAATAGTAAAGCTAATAAGCAATTTTTCTTCGGCTGAGCTTAGGGCTGTCATGCATAAAAGAAGCGAAGAGATAGATGTGATCCTGGGCGATAATGTGCCCCATGTCGTCGCTAGACCCGAAGATATGGCTTTCTTGGATGAATGATTCCTTCATGCATCGATTTTGGTAGAGCATATAGAATGGCACACAGACCAAAGACGCGGCCTTTTCTTATTCTGCCCATTGTAGTAAAATAAACCAAGCTCATGGGTGCCGTTTGTGCGGCGTCGCCGCGCGGCGGAAAAGGGAAAACGGTGGAAAACCGTTGCAGCCCCCGCTACTGTGAGTTGGTATAGATGCGGTCCAGCGATATCGATGTTGTACAATGTCGCTGCAGCCAGAGCTAAGATCGCTATCACAATAGATGCTTGATCTTGTTCGCTTTGGCTGATCCACTGGTTCCGACGCTTTTGTTCGACTTCTGATCGATTGGCTTCCGATCGGAAAGATATTGATAGAAGCAGAACAAAAGCCACCAGAACTGGGAAGGAGAACCACATCGTATGCATTTCTAGCTTTTCTTATGCTGAGATTTGAGCATTATAGAACTGAGAAATTGCATAGCCGGCAAGCCAGGAAACCTGCCCTTGAACATTTCCATCCTTAATCTTCGGTGGGAGGAGGCGGATATGCGACGAATCGCCGGTATTTTCCTTTCTCTATTTCTGATTTTTTTTCCATTCTTCGACCTCCAGCAAACAAGGTCACAACATTTAAGTGCCCAGCCAACAAGCACTCAGCAAACCACATATCAAAAAGCCAGCGCACTACATGCAAGCTTCAGCATAGAGCAAAAAAATGGCTACAAACTATTAAAGGCGTACAATCTCTGGCCGGGAGCTTCTTCTACAAAAACATATGTGCTCTACTCCAGAGGATCTAAAGCTCCTCGAGATGTCGCTGCGGATCTCGCCATAGCAGTGCCTGTGAAGCGCGTCGTTCTCTATTCTACCACCTACATCCCTGCTATCGAGGCAATCGGAGAGCTCGATGCAGTTGTGGGTGTCGACAATGCCGATTACGTATATAGTCCCGCCCTGCGTGCGCAGATAGCGGCGGGCAAGACTATCGAGACCTCAAAAAATTGGATGCCCGATATAGAACGGCTGATCATGCTAAAGCCTGATATCATATTCAATTATGGCATTGGCAACGAATGGGATACTTTCCCAAAGATGCAGGAGGCAGGGCTGCCTATCGCACTGATTGGAGATTGGAACGAACAGGATCCAATAGCAAGGGCTCAATGGACCGTGTTCATCGCGGCTTTCTTTGACAAGGAGAGCATAGCCCAAGAACGCATGGAATCGGTGATAAAAGCCTATGAGAGCCTCAAAACGCTCGCATCAGGAGCCTCTAAGCGACCAAAAGTCCTGGTAAACGGTCCTTTCCAAGGCATATGGAGCGTCTCGGGTGGGCAGAGCTATATGGCAAGGCTCATAAAGGATGCAGGTGGCGATTATCTTTGGGCAGACAATAAAGGCACGGGAGCTCTCAATCTTTCGGTGGAGGCAGTTTTCGAAAGAGCACTAAAGGCGGATATATGGCTAAACCCTGTCTCCGGAGCGAAGCGACTTTCCGATGTGCGGGTTATGGACCCTCGCTTTTCTGCACTGCCTGTTCTGCAGAAAGGACAGGTTTGGAACAATGATCTTAGGTGTTCTCCTGGAGGAGGCAACGATTACTTCGAGTCCGCGGTAACGAATCCTCATCTTGTTCTTTCTGACTTGATTGCGATTTTTCAACCGGAGCTTCTTCCGAACCATAAGTTCAATTATTACAAAAGATTAACTGAATAGAGCCTGAGTACTGCTGCATGAGTATCTATAAGGACTATAATAATAGAATCAATAAAGAAATGACAGACAATAAGCCTAATAGCGCAAGGCAGGGATTGCTCGTTGCATGCCTTGCAGGTTCTGTTCTGCTACTTGCTCTGCTGGACATAGCATTGGGTTCGGTACGCATCCCCCTTTTGGAAGTGCTAAAGTCCTTAACCAGTAAAGCATCGCGGCCGGAATGGACCACTATCGTCCTTGTATTTCGAATGCCCAAGATGCTAACAGCGGCTATGGCGGGAGCAGGGCTCTCGGTTGCGGGGCTCATCCTGCAATCCATTTTTCGAAATCCTTTGGCAGCGCCGGATTCTCTTGGTATTGGAGCTGGCGCATCTATTGGAGTGGCGGTACTAATGTTCGCAGGAGGATCTCTGGGAGCTCTTGGGGCTAGCGCACAGGGAATAGGAACTCAAGGCAGTGCGCTCTTAGGAAATCTGCCGCCCCTGGGATATACACTGCTTATAATTGCGTCCAGCACTGGGTCAGCAGCCGTGCTTATCATTATTCTTCTAATATCGAGAAGATTTGAACAGGTTGTGACCGTGCTGATAATGGGTCTGCTAGTGGGATATCTTACATCGAGCCTTGTGTCACTGCTTGTATATTTTGGTTCTCCTCAAAAAGTTCAACTCTATCTTTCGTGGACCTATGGCTCATTTGGAGGTGTGCGAACAAATGAGCTGCCTTATTTAGCGATAGCTATCTGCCTTGGATTGATCATAACCCTGCGCGAGATAAAGGCACTCAACGCCTTTCTGGTGAGCGAGCGCTTTGCTTCGACAATTGGCATTAGGGTTCGAACTTCAAGAACAAAGCTCTTGGTGGCTGCTTCAATCCTGGCTGGAAGTATCACCGCTTTCTGTGGACCCATCGCATTCTTGGGTATAGCCGCTCCCCATGCTGCTCGCCTACTATCGCGCAAGGCCGATCATCGCATTCTACTGCCTATTGCTGCGCTTACGGGAGCTTGTTTCGCTCTCCTGGCCGACATAATATCTTCGCTTCCCACTTATGGCTCGCTATTGCCTATAAATCCAATCTTGGCCTTGATAGGTTCTCCAATCATCATTTCGATGTTTTTTCGCAGGAATAAGAGCTCGATGGAGGTCAACCAATGAACCCAAGACATCCCACGCGCCACATTCCTGGTATTCCCGATATCATTGAGCCCGAGTTTAAGAAAACAAAAGGATTCGAAGGCTCTGAAACGACAGAAGGAGGATCGAGAGAAACAGCGTTGACAGGAAGAGATGAAGTGAAAAGTCTAAGACCTCCTCCCATCGATTATTCTTCCAAAGAGATGCCTAAAACGATTATGGAAGCCAATGACTTATCTATTGGCTGGAGGCAAGGCAGCAAACTCAATATTCTGGCACAAGATATCAAATTCAAGGCAAAACAGGGATATTTGATCGCTCTTGTCGGCCCAAATGGAGCAGGCAAGTCTACCCTATTAAAAACCATAGCAGGACTCCAGCCCCCCTGTGGGGGTTCTCTATTATTGATGGGCAAAGATATTTCCAGGATTTCGATCGAAGAACGAGCGCAGCTTATTGCCTGTGTTTTCCCCGAACAAATCGAGACCGGTTTTCTCACCGTGTGGGAACTGGTAGCCTTTGGTCGATATCCTTACACAAATGCACGTCATCGCCTGACGGAAGAGGATAGAAAACAGGTCACAGAAGCGCTTTCGATGGTCGGAATGCAGAGTTTTGCAAACCGAACGGTGTCGAGCCTCTCCGACGGAGAGCGACAAAAAGTGCAGATAGCCCGGGCGGTAGCGCAGAGCACGGCGCTATTGATCTTCGACGAGCCAACCGCCTTTCTAGATGCTCCTTCTCGCATTGAAGTCTTCAAGCTTGCAGAACGTCTTGTGCGGCAGGCTGGAAAGACTCTTCTGCTCTGTACACATGAAGTGGATCTTGCCCTTAAGACCGCGGACGAGCTTTGGGTCATCGATCGCGCGCATCGTTTTTCTGCCGGAGCTCCCTTTGTGATTGCGCATTCTGGAGCGATAGGAAAAGCCTTTGACCTGCCATCGGTTGCTTTTGATGTCTTTAGTGGCACATTCAGAGCCCGATAGCGCACCTCATCCAGGTCATCCTTTCGACCCCCCTCGATCCGGCTTTATTCAGTCATGGTATACAAATATCCTGTCTATGCACTTTCATTAAGGCAAATATTCAGAACTTATAGCCAAACTCTCGCAGCATGGCCTTTCGGGCAATCTTATCTTCTGCACCCTCTACACCTTTAGGCGAAAAACCATCGACCACGCCGAGGATTGCGGCTCCTTGATCCGTAAGTGCCCTCACTACTTCGACAGGATTGGCCGTTGCACAGAAAATCCTGCAGGTCTCGGGGTTTGTCTTTATGCGGTCCAGCACATTTAGCGGATACGCGCCGGGACCGATTACAAGATAAAAACTATGCCCTGCGCGCACTGACATGGCCATCTTTTGAGCCACCTCGACCAGATATGGATCCGTGCCTTCTGTACGAACGAGGCATGGTCCGGAAGCCTCACAAAAGGCAAGACCGAACTTTACTCCAGGCACGGAATTCATCATTATCTCCGCAATGTCTTCGACTGTTTTTATGAAATGCGACTGGCCGATTATCACATTGCAATTTGTTGGAAAATCCAGCTTGACTGTATCGATGGTCATGATCAAAACCTCCTTGGGCTAATCTTCTATACTGATACGAACCTTGTTTATATTGTCGTACACAAGGTTCGTAGCACTAATCAAGACAAAAGCTATTATTTTATGGCTGAGCCACACGCCCAACGGGCGCGGTATAGATTGCAAACATCTCTTCTCCATCGAGTCCGAGATAAGCATCGAGTTTCTCTTGGTCATAAGCGCCTATCGCACAGGTTCCGAGACCGAGCGATTCGCAGGCAAGATAGAGGTTTTGGCATGAATGGCCCGTATCTAGAGCTACAAGTTTATATGCAGCCCTGCCATAGCGCCACTCGCTGCGATAGGGAACAGCAGCCCACATTATCACGCATGCGGCATTCCAGAACTGCCCATTCAATGCTTCATTCAGAGCTATCGAATCATCTCCCTGTCGCTCGAGGACGAGCTCATGTTCGACTGGAAGATAACGATATAGACCCACATTCAAGCCTTTAATCTTGTGAGCAAAGACATATATGTCGAGAGGGTGGCGCGCGCCGCCGGAGGGAGTGGTGCGAAAAGAAAACTTGCCGCGATTCTCTTTTACGCCTTCGATTGCCCACAGGAGATAAGAGAGCTCTTCGATCGTGAGCGGCTCCATTGTATATTTGCGGCGCGATCTGCGATTATTGAGGAGGTGGTAGAGCACGGCGGCGCGCTCAGGCACACCCCAAAAAGGTTTTTCAGAAGTCCTCGTGTCTGCGAATGAACCTGCAGCTCGCTTCTGTTCCCGGCTCTCTTCAAAAGCCCTTAGAATGCTATCGGGAGGCGGCAGGTTGATCACACAGTCTTCGGGCGCAGGTGGTTCCTCTTGTGGAGGAACAGGTACTCCCTTTGACTGATCCGATTGCCCTGTCTTTACTAAATGCCAGTTGGATTTTAGAAACCAACTTCCTTCGAAACGCTCGTATTGCATATCAAACTCCAAATCTGTCCTTTTCGTTCAAAATTCTCTCTGCTTCTTCAACGGCCTTATGGATCATCGAATTACAGACTTTTTCGGAGAGCTGCCTGGCTTTGACCATATCCCGACCTTCCTCAGTCCATAGATCTACGCCCTCCAAAAGGACCCTACATTCGATGCTGCCCTTGAATGCCTTAAGCCTCTCCATGTATTCCGCAACGACCTGATAAAGCGCTAATTTACTATCCTGATCAGCCGAATCAGTTGCTCCAAGAGCAAGCGAAAGAGCCATGATTCCACCTGTAACAGCACCGCAGGTCAAACCCATGCGCCCTATTCCTCCTCCAAATCCCCCAGAAATACGATGAGCTACAGAAGGCTCTAAGCCTAGCTCATCCGCAAATACGGTAAACACAGCTTGAGAACAGGCCGATCCAGCCACGTGCATCGATACTGCTTCATCCGCCCTTTCCATTTCCATCCTCCGATTATAATCTGCACTTACTCTGTCATTGTATATGTGATTGCATATGTCATGGCTACTGTCAAAGGTACTTATTGCTTAAAATTCCTCGCTGTAGCTACTGCCTTGCGCCAACCTACCACAAGACCGACCCTTGATTCTTCTGCCATTCGCGGGCTGAATTCCCTGCGCATGCGCCAGTTCTTGCGCACGTCATCGAGCCCATTCCAATAGCCTATCGCGAGACCGGCAAGATAGGCCGCTCCAAGCGCCGTTGTCTCGCTCACTTCTGGAAGAACGACCCTGGTTCCTGTGATATCGGCTTGAAATTGCATGAGAAATGAATTTTGGGAAGCTCCTCCATCGGCCTTTATGCAAGAAAGGCGTTTCCCCGAATCCTTTTCCATAGCTTCAAATAGGTCCATGGATTGGTAGGCGATAGATTCCAGCGCTGCACGAATGAAATGCGCCTTCGATGTTCCTCGCGTAAGCCCTACTACAGTTCCGCGCACCTCCGAATCCCAGTAAGGTGCACCCAGGCCCACAAAGGCCGGAACAATATAGACTCCCTGACTATCTTCTACCATACGAGCAAATCGTTCACTTTCCGCAGAGTCCGTTAATAGACCCATTTGATCTCTCAACCACTGGATCACCGCTCCAGCTATGAAAACCGAGCCTTCTAGAGCATAGGTGTAACCTTTGCCAAGATCCCACGCAACCGTTGCAAGCAGATTATGCTTAGATTCAACGGGGAAAGGTCCTGTATTCATCAAGGTGAAGCAGCCCGTACCATAGGTGTTCTTCACATCTCCCGGCTCGAAGCACGCATGCCCGAAAAGTGCTGCTTGCTGGTCGCCGGCAACTCCAGCTACCGGAATTTCGGCGCCAAATATATCCTTCTTCGTAACACCGAAGAGAGCCGACGAAGGCCTTACCTCAGGCAGAATATTAGCGGGTACTTCAAGAAGGCTCAAAAGCTCCTCATCCCAACGGCGTTCGTTTATGTCGAATAGCATTGTGCGGCTTGCGTTGGAAGGATCGGTCGCATGGACTTCTGTCAGATTATAGATAAGCCAGGAATCGACAGTGCCGAACATCAACTCGCCTCGCTCTGCGCGCGCCTTTATTTCAGGATAGTTTCGGAAGAGCCATGTGAGCTTTGTGCCAGAGAAATACGGATCGAGCACTAGACCTGTTTTTCGTCTGATCAAATCGCTTGCACCCTGCGCTTTGAATTCATCACAGATAGAGCTCGATCGACGGCATTGCCAAACAATTGCATTATAGACAGGCTTACCCGTGGAACGCTCCCACACAATAGTCGTTTCGCGCTGATTGGTAATACCTATCGCGGCAATCTGTGTTGGTTCAATCTGCGCTGCCTCAATCGCGTTTCTCGCTGCCTTTAGCTGCGTGCGCCAAATCTCCTCAGGGTCGTGTTCAACCCATCCTGGCTTGGGAAAAATCTGTTTGAATGGAATCTGCTTTACGGAGATGATAATTCCATCATGATTGAACAAAATAGCCCTCGAGGTCGTTGTGCCCTGATCCAGGGCAAGAATATAGGTTGAATTGCGGTCCATGCGAAGATTATAGCCTATTTTCGACGCTTCGCAAGAATCGTGACAATAATCTCTGTTTCAAGAACTTTGTAGATGATTCTATGCCGCAATGCTCCATCGAGGTAGACAAGGATGCTCTGATGGGTATCTTCATGGGTATGGCAATACCAGGTAGATCGGCCACCAAACTCGAATTCGCCATCGAATCCTGATTTATCGACAGACCGGAGCCGCGTTCGGTTATAGCCAAGGGTATTCTGGCGTAAGGGCACCATAAGGGCACCGCATAGCGCAATCCTACATTATCCAAAGTACGCAGGCATTCCTTCCGAACTTCCTCTGTAAAACGCATAGAGGAGGCTTATCTCTGGGTCACAACAGTGCTCGTTAGCTCAGGCGCTCAGGGAAGAGGCCGAGAATGGCGCGGTCGATAAATTTATCACTTATTGACTCCTCGTGGCTAGCCGAGGAAGGCTAGGAGAAAGCTGGCGTTTTTCAAGTTTAGAAAACGAAACCGCAGGCTAGCTGAATTCGCCGCGTGGTGCTACCCTCGCCCTATGCCGCGAAAATATGAATTCGGACTCACCCCCTGGGGAGCATATTTTATACGAGCCATGGAGAGCCTTGCCGATCAGGCGCGCCTTAACCGGGGACGAAGTTACGCGGCCAATGGGAATGTGCTCAGTCTATCCATCGAGAATGGGGTAGTCTCGGCAAAGGTGGAAGGCAACTATAAACCGTGGTATGACGTAAGAATCGCCTTCAAACCTCTCAGCCAATCGGAAAGGGCCGCACTTTTTAGGCTCATCAACGATGATCCCATGCTGGTGGGACGAATAGCGATCGGCGAGCTTCCCGCCGAATTGATCGATCGGCTACGAAGAGCCAATGTGCGATTGCTGCCTGAGCGATGGAACGATATGCGACGTTCCTGTACCTGCCCAGACTATGGCGACCCCTGCAAGCACATGGCAGCTGTCTATTATGTGCTGGCTCAGGAAATCGACCGGGATCCTTCCGCGCTTTTTCGTCTGCGGGGAGTCGATATTTTTTCGGAATTCAAAGCCCAGAAAAAACTCATAGCAAGGGATGAAGTCGAGCTATTGCCCGATCCTTTGCCTATCGACCTGGTAAGACCTTGGAAGACTTCTGAAAAAATGGAGATGCTGGAATTTCCGGGAATTCGGGCATATGACAAGACAATCCTTGGGCTTCTTCCCCCGCCCCCGCCCCTCGCCCCTTATGACCTCAGTTCTGCGCTCGCCGGGTTTTATAGGGATATAGACCGGCATTGGGATCGAATACTCGAATTGATCCTTCCGGAAGATGAACTCGAGGAAAGGGCCAGAACTTTCCCGCAATCGCGCATAGAGATTCATCTTTTTAGAGGCGAAAAATCCAGTCAGTCGAAAAAACTATTTATCACGGCGATAAGAGCCTCAGGGAAAAAGGAAAAATTATCAGCTTTGGAGGCCGTGCGCCTCTGTCTCGCGATCGATACGAGTGAAGGAAGTCTAGGCTACCGATTTCTGCGCGAATTTTCGCGTGCGATGCGCTCGATCATTGCCGCAAAGGCATTCGTGCCCGATATCGCGATGTATGATGCCGTAAAAAAAGGAAAGCGCGCAGGTGGCACTTTTATGCGTGTGGTCTGGAAACCCGCGCTTTTCAGCGCTGATATCCGCTCTCTCTTTGCCTTAATCGAACCACTCGTACCAGTTCCGGTCTTTATCGACGAAAGCGCCGCCCACGGGGAACCCGTATCGAATGCTTCAACCCTGAAAGTGGTGAAGGTCAGCGTGGCTCCGAGGGAAAAAAGCAGAGTTCCTTCTCCCCATGCAACCCTGCTATTGTTAGCCTCGGACATACTCTCGGATATCGTTACCGAACTTCGCTATCTTCCTTCAGGAGTCAAGGATATATCCCACCCTGTCACGGCGGCTCTGTTTCGAAACGAGGAGGCGAATGTCTCCAGCCCGCTTCATCGTTCCATTCCCAAGGCAATGCGTTCATGGCTTTCCGTCTTCGATCTCGCCAATTCAGGCTTCCAGTATGAGCTCGTCGTGAAAAATCGCGGAGAGATCGATACTTCTAACTGGGACGACGAAGATGACTCGATTCCGGAAGGCATGCCGCGGTATGAGCTTTCGGCAACCGTGCGCCAAAGCTCTACCGCGACCAACAAAGTCAAAACCGCTCAGGAAGAACGTATTCCCCTTCATGAAGCGGCACAACGCTTCGGCATATCCGCCCTCACCTTTCCAGCCCTCCTGTCCACATTCGTTCCAGAACTGGCTCAGTTGGGTTCGAAAGCGAGCGTCATACTGGACGAAATTGCTTTATCGCGTTTTGTCATTGAATCCGCGGCGCTACTAGGGAATCTGGGCGTCACCATCGCCCTTCCCAAAGAACTCTGTAATTTGATAAAGCCAAGAGCCGTCCTCACCGCGAAAAAAGGCAAAAAGTCCGGCAATTTAGTGAGCTTCCTAACCCTGGACAGCCTGCTATCCTTTGAATGGAAAGTATCCATAGGGGATAGACTTATCAGCGCAGCGGAATTTGAGCGAATGGTAAAGGCGGGGACTGCGCTTGTGCGATTCCGTCAGGGCTTCCTACGTCTCGAGGCTTCCGAAGCGGCCTCGATGCTTGAGCGAATCAAGAAGGGACCGAAGCCCGACGCTTTCGATGTACTACAGGAATATTTGGCTGGAACCGCCGAATTCGACCAAGCGCTGCAAGAGAAGCTCGCCGCGATGCTCCCTCGGACGATCGATGGCGCGGCACAGGCCAAGGTGGGAACCTCGGATGTCATGCCTCACGATGTCATGTCCGACGGCGCTATGCCCGACAGCGACATTCCCCTTCCAGCGAGCCTCAACGCATCGCTGCGTCCCTATCAGGCGAGAGGCTTCCGATGGATCGCCACGACGATGGAACGTGGCTTCGGCTGTATCCTCGCGGACGACATGGGACTGGGAAAAACCGTGCAGGCGATTGCCTGCATCCTTCACCTCAAGGAAACGAAATCGCTCACAAATGGCGCCTTGATATGCGCTCCTGCCACTCTCATCACCAACTGGGAGCGCGAACTCGAAAAGTTCGCGCCATCTCTCAGCGTTTCCACCTATTACGGAGCTGGACGACACCACAAATCGGCCGATATCCTCCTCACCTCCTACGAAACCTTTCTCCGCGACAAGGAAAAATTTAAGGACAAGAAATGGGATATCGCCATCTTGGACGAAGCGCATCTGATAAAAAATCCCGAAGCCAAACGCAGTAAGGCGGTGAAGGAAATCGTGGCATCCGACAGGCTCGCCCTCTCGGGCACTCCCGTGGAAAATCACCTGGGCGAACTCTGGAGCATTTTCGATTTCGTCATACCCGGCTACTTGCATACGCTCGAGCATTTCCGGTCGAACTACCGCAAGCCAATCGAAGTCGACAAATCGAAAGAGGTCGCTGACCGACTGCGCCGCGTCACCGCGCCTTTCCTGCTTCGCCGTTTGAAAACCGATCGTTCCATCATCGCCGATCTTCCCGATAAAATCGTAGTGAACGAATACGCGACGCTTACGGCCGAACAAGCTGCCTTGTACGAGAGTACCGTCCGCGATTGTATGAAGAAGATCGCCGATAGCGAGGGAATTGCTCGGCGGGGCCTCATTCTCGCTCTTATCACAGGATTAAAGCAGATATGCAATCACCCGAGGAACTACGATAAGGACAGCGCCCCCTCGGCCGAGCGGTCGGGCAAGACGCGCCTACTGCTCTCTCTGCTCGAAAGCATCGCCGAAGCGGGCGAAAAGGTGCTCGTTTTCAGTCAGTATGTGGAAATGCTGGATATTTTGAGGCAGATCATCGCCCAGGATAGGGGCGTCGAACCTTTCATGCTGCATGGGAAAATGACGAGGACGAAGCGCGATGCTGCGATTGAGGGTTTCCGCAATGCCTCGGGGCCAGCGATTCTCCTCATAAGCCTCAAGGCGGGGGGCCTTGGGCTCAACCTTACCGAGGCTACTCGCGTGATACATTTCGATCTCTGGTTCAACCCCGCGGTGGAAAACCAAGCCACAGACCGCGCCTTCCGCATCGGTCAGCGCAA